>Ga0123352_10003051_pt1 | contig 23953 bp, 20 predicted proteins | sample TergutLab28metaG_FD_89700 | JGI IMG/M metagenome (GOLD analysis project Ga0123352, IMG submission 89700) | Labiotermes labralis P1 segment gut microbial communities from Petit-Saut dam, French Guiana - Lab288 P1 | ecosystem: Host-associated > Arthropoda: Insects > Digestive system > Gut ...
GAATATTTTTTAAACAGGTGTGTTTTTTTTAACCCCCTTTTTTTCCCTTTTTTCATTTCCCTATTTTTTTTTTCCCCCCCCCCCCCATCCCATCTCTCAGATTTTTCGACCAGAATTTGCATTTCGGCTATTTTTCTGTTTTCTATGTGTGCTGTGTGTTCCACCTTTCTTGATTTCATCCACCCTAATATTATTTGTTCCATTGTACATAGTACAAAGATCATAATTATGTAACTTCCGTCATGCTACTTCTGTTTTGGAAATTTAAGTTTAAATTTGTATGGACCCACTACTTCGACATCCTAAATTAAACTCTTAACCGTCCTGTTCCTATTTCTCAGTTAGTGCGATTTCGGAGAGTATAACCGCTTGAGGGAGAGAATGATGAAACATGTCGCTGTGGTGGAGCTGCAGAACAAAGGGAATCATGGAAAAGTACCGAAACTCGTGCACCTGTTGTGGTACATTGTTATGTGTGGAAGTCTGCTTCCATTTAAGATAGGCTACCCTTTCTCGGAGTTTTGCAAAGTGCGAACAGTGCTGAATTTCAGTCATACTGCCAGTTCTTTCGGCCAAAGTACGATATTGAGAAGGGAGTACGTAAATATGAATCTCGCAGACACTGAAATGAAAGCAGAACGCAAACTTCAGATAATATTTGATTTTCAACCAACAATAAGGCATCTTCTTACTCCAGCTGTGCGACGGAAGTTGAGAAACGAACTTAGAAGCCGAAAGGAATTTCCCGTCTCTTTTGCATTAGTAAATTAATTACAACATCCTCCGAGGTACTTGAAGCGCTCAGTGCAAGAGTGTCTTTATCACGTAATTCCATTCTGACAGATATTGCCTGTATAATGAAGAAACTATTTTAAGAATATGGGACGTTAGTAATTTATCACCTACACTTTTCAGCACATCATTCTTATTGCAAAACAATAATAAACCATGAACTAGTAGTTAAAATACACACACACCAGCAAAACAATACGCTGGTGCCATCAGGTCTGTAGCTGTTGTAGATAAACACTGCTCACAGCAAAGCAATGTCATGTTTCTGGAAACTGATACTTGTACTCCAAAAGTTTTGATTTTTTAGCATGCTGTCGCTATCATGCTCTTAGTTCGTCTGTCTGCCAGTCCAAATAATTATTGTATTAAGCTTATGATTTTTCTTAAATTAGGCATTTAGCGCCAACCTATAATTCTTCCTAATTTTCAATCAAAATCACTAACGTGGGAAACTTAGATATGTAACTGTTTTGAAATGAACTTTCATGAAAACATATATCTAGTAGTAACAATGTATATAGAGACCAATTATTTTACAAACTTCGTGTGTAGTAGTTTTGTAATGCACATAAGTTTACGTTTCATTTGACATATGAATAATATTTGTTCATTGTATAAGGACAGAAGGTTAACACACACGCTGTTGGATGAATTAAGTTTTGTACTAGTTCAGTAGAACTCCGTCAGATCTCTCTACAAGTTATTTATCATACAGAAGGTACGTAGTAAAGACTGCTGCATGAACAAGTAAACTAACTCTACAACTTTTATTTGAAACACTTGTCATTAAGACGAACGTGAAATGATTTAGACTCGTTGCAGCCTGATGGTCTGTGTAATACAGTGGTTCTCTCACTTTTCTATCTACGTCCCCAACTCGTAAATCACATTGACATTGTAACTCAAAGAGTTCTAGTACCAACTCAACGCCCCGGCAAATACCTTCAGATTTATAGCGTAATTCTCGTGTTTGTTACTTTAGGGGTTCGCGACCCATCACAAGGCTGTCGCGAACCAAGGGTGGGTCGCAACCTTGAGTCTGAAAATCCGTGCTATAGTGAGAGTATGTGTGCAACATTATGTTTGTGTGCGCAGTAAGTGAACATCGGAGTCAACTAAGAGTGCAATATATATATATATATAAGCATTTGGGTAATGTTTTTTACTTTCAAGTGGAACTCACCATTCCACTGTCCTGTATTTTCCCTTGTTTTGTTAGCGAACGGGATGCATATGGTAAATGACAACTTCTAATATTAATCCGTTATGTGCTGCCCTTTATTTAAATACAACGAATTATATTACTGCTTGCTTTAGTCTAAGATATAACTTTATTGCGTGCAAAAATTATATTACATACACACTTGAAGATGACACGGTCGTGTCGAAGCGTGTAGCATGCATGTAATACAGTTGTATGTTAGGCTGAAGTACATAGTATTGATTGAAAGTGTAACATGAGGCGGAAATACCGAATTCCTAATCTTTTTCTTTCACCGTAAAATTTACATTGTTTAAAACTCATGAAGTCATCTCTCAGAATTGACAGACGTAGGGACATGTTTCGTACAAGGTTCTTCTCAAACACCAAATAAATTAAGACAAGAAGGGACATTCTTGCGTGAGCCTGCTACATTGTGCGTGACGTAGCAAGGGTTGATATAGTCCCTGCTTGTGTGTATCCATGAGACAGATCGCTTCCCTGTTTCGAGAATTGTGTACATGTAAGTCGCTTATGTTCTGAGGTACGATTGTCGTGTCTTGTGTGGAGTGGGACTAAATATTGTTGTGAGCCCCACCAAATGGTTATGAGCGAGTGGAACTCCACGCAACTATTTATACAGAAGTATGAGCAGCAGCAGCAGCAGCTATAAGCAGCTTCAACTTCCTTGTTTCCGGCATTATTGGGTTGCCTGAAGTTTTGTAAATGAGGGGGCTGGAAGAGGGGCGGGGGTGAAGTTTGGCTAACACAAGTGTACGAGGTTTCCGTGTACTGCCGGCATCAAGGGTAAATTTCTGCTGGAAAGAAAGTTGAAGAGATGGTATAAGTTTCCATTAATTTTCTCCACAAAATTAACAGCGAGGATCTGTAGCAGCTGATGCACCAGACGGGCGTGTTTCTTCTTCACCGTGCCTGAGCTCGGCTTTCCTTCACACTTCCCTCTCTCCTACTGGTCAGGTTGGTACAGAGGCACCTTCATTCAGCGTTTGAAGTTATCTTTTTCGTATTCTAGCCAGGCCATCGGCAACTGTAGTTAGATGTCTTGTGCTCTCCGAATCTGTTCTATCGGCAAGTTTTATACACGTATTTCCCTTATACCTTTCCTTGAACATTTATTTGTGGTTTATTTAGCAAATGTTGGAATATATAGCGTTGTGTGGCAGGGTGACTGCTGAATGTCAATTGTACATTATATAGGAAAAAACGCCTTTTCTAATTAGGGGTACCATCTTGGCAGCAGCCTGGAAGCACTGAGAACAACCACGGTAAACCTCAATCAGCAAAGTAGAATTCGAAACCGTGGTGCTGGCAACTAAACCACGATGATCGCTGATAAATTCTAGGCATGTAAAACTAACTTTGTTGTTTGATTGCTTACTGTCTACGAAATGGTTTGTGTTGAACGCTGTGTTGTAGATTTTTGCAACCGATGGCAGCAGTCGAGTGGGCAGCACTCCTGCTGTGTGTATGGGACTTCGAATTACAGTTTCGGTACAAATGGCAGCTACTCTGTCTGCCGCTTTGTGTGGTTTTCCTTAGAACTCTCAGATAGAGTACCAGGCACAGTACCTTAATTAGACCACGGGTACTACCTCCTGCATCATTTCCTATTTATTGCTAATTAATGAGTCAGTGCACTGTCACCTGAGCTACTTGTAACAGGTGCGAAATTGCTCCTGTACTTGACGTGAATGCTTATGCGGGAAGCAGAATTACGTCTCCGATCATTCTTAACCTGGGCAATAGATGGAGTTGAGTAATGAGGAGCTAGTAACGTCCTGAAATAACCCATAAATAAAGACGCGTAGACGTGTTTTTGCAAAGAGATCTCACTGGTTACGTTGATTACGATTACTTCCCTTTCCGTTGTGTAATGGTGACATTTTTCTGATAACTTGAATTAGTCTCATAAACTGCAATTGTTCGGTATGGCTAACCACACAGTTGCAGTCCAGCCCCACGTAAAGCGTCTGCGGCAGTTCGCTTGGTGGGAAATTGGGTTCGAATCCGCGCGGGGGCATGGATGTCTGTTTGTTGGTAGGTGTGTGTGTTTTGTCAGGTAGAGGTCTCTGTGTCGGGTGATTACTCATCCAGAGGATTCCTACCGAGTGTGGTGTGTCTGAGTGTGATCGTGAAACTTCCGTAATGAGGACACCCTGGCCCACAATGGGCTGTTGCACCGTGGATTTTGTTATTATTATTATTATTATGTTGCTAGTTTATTACATATTACTAAATTTCGGACCATTAATTTCTCGTACTCTGGTCTGTCTTTTGAGGGTAAATTGGCTGTTGACAGAAGCCAAGAAACGTTTCTTTCACTTATCTTCTTTTGCACAACTTAATTAGTCCAGAACGGACAGTGCTTAGAGAGGTAAAGTAAAAACTTTGCCACGCAGCAAAAGTCTTAGAAGGGGCACAGCTCCACTCATTATTAATATCGGTACTAGGTGGTGGTAAGTGATCAGCTTCACGCTTCTTTTGTCATAACGTCTATAATTCTTCCATCAAGCATGGGATAACATGACGAAGTAAGCCGGACTGAAATTTTGGACAATTCCCATCGCCCATAAAAATCCACATGTTGCGGAGGCTGGATCTGTCTCTGCCGCGAGGTGGAATGGAGAACGAGGGAAACATACTCAGGTGGATGCTTAAAAAAATCCAACCTCAGTCCGCGGACCTTTCCTTTTTCTCGTTCCAGCTGAAGACGGAGACAGATTCAGCCTCCGAAGAGTTGAGAGTTTTTAATATGGGGTTAAGTGCGATGTCCAGGAATTTAGTCTCGGGTGTGATAATATACAGACGCCAAGATTTCTTTAAAGCTAAAGGGCGAAACAGATTTTTATGGGACCAAGCAATACAGAGAAGTTATTTGAGTTCGGTCACCAGATCGCAGTTTCAATAGAGATATGTTTAGCTGTGGACCCCGATAACCGTTTCGGCAGAGATACACTCGCAGATCCTACAAGTGTTTATACAGATATAAGTGAATTTACTTTTCATTGGAAATGATATTGGTTATTCTAATGAAATAGATAAACATCAAAATTACCCTGTTTCCCACACCCCATGGGCCCATATTGTCCACATGGGATACAACAGATGGTTGTCCTTTGGGGATGGATAGGGTGCATCTGGCAGGGGTGGATCGACAGGACACTTACTTACATTGAGACTACAATGACACAGTACTCTATCTGAGGTCGGATGATCTTTATCAGGAGCCCGGCAGATGGTGTCTTTCGTGCAAAAGCATGTCAAGTATGGCTGGCAGTTTTTTTTTCATGTTATCATACGTAGCGAGCAATGATGCATGATATCAGTCACATGTAATAATATTCTGAAGGACTGTCCTCAAGCGTACTCAATTTTTTATGTTTTCGGACAAAAATTAAGCACGGATTTCTCATTCCGGTAATTTCATTATCTCCCCCTTACTTCCAGCATCTTACGTACTATGTTGAAATATTCTAACCATCCTGATCTGAATTAATCAAAATCAGTATTTTTTCCTTAATATGCGAGACCGATTTTCGTACACATACACTAACACACAAACGCAGGGTATAATTATAGTTTTTCGTGTATTCTTCTTTATCCATCATGAGATAACACTCGGGAAGACAAAATATTCTTAATTCAACGGTAGGCAGCATTCCCAAGATTTCGATTTTGGCATGTTGCTGTCTTTTCCAAAGTTTTAAAACTCGCCACGTTTTCTGACGTTTTAGTATTTGTTCTTGCTTGTAGGTGTTATGAGCTTCTTCCTGCATTATGCTGCGGAGACAGGATTATATTGACCTTTACTTCTCTGCCTTTGCCTCCGATTTCCTTATCGCCTTGTGAAAGAGTTTCTGTGTCCTCTATATATATCACCCTATAACTTAACTTCCGTCTGTCATGTTGTGTTTTTTTAATATGTAATTTTCGATTTAAAGGACCATAACACGCTATCAGCGTGGAAAGGAGCCCGAATTGGCGGGCAACTGCTGAATTCTGCGGACCGAACACGCGACGGTGTGGGGTAAAAACAGTTCGCACGCTGACAGTGGTTTGTTGAGAGGATAATAATATGGATTTGTGTGCCTGCAGGCTGCATGTTCTTTGTGATATCACAAAGCTGCTCGTTCAGAGGGAACGCGAACAATAGCGAAGTGACGTGAATCCTATCAGAGCTACGGTTGTTCAATTATTTATTTCTCTGTATTAAGAGCGTCAGAGCGCCGATATGTTTATTTTCTTTATTCATTCCGCTTTGTTTCTTCTCTTTCTTTACTTCCTAATTTTACTTTCCATTTTTTCCTTGTCTCCTTCTTTGTTAATTTTTGTATTTTCGTCCTTCTTGCTTATTTTCCATTTTTTCCTTGTCTCCTTCTTTGTTAATTTTTGTATTTTCATCCTTCTTCTTTATTTTCTTTTTTTCTTCTCTGTTCTTATTTGTTCCTGTCCTTCATTAAATGTCGGGCCTTCCTATCTCGCATTTTGTTATAAACTTTACTACACGCCTTCCTCGTGCTACAAACGAAATATTAAAATTAATGCCGTGATTTATTTTTTAGACCATGATCCGTATAATCTGCTTGCGCAAACCTATTAAAATGAATTTATTTATAGGGGTTCCTATAAATACAATTTTACGAGTACAGCGAGTTTATTTTAATATACAAGGAAGCATCGGCGGGCAATGTAAATAAGTTTTATTCTTCGTTCCTTTATATTCAGTATCAATTTTCCTTAACTCATTATTAATTTTATAGAATTTTCTGTTTTTTTTCTGCATACAGGGTGGCGCAGATGGTTGAGGAGCTGCGCTACAGGCCAGAAGATAGCGGGTTCGATTTACGATGGAGTCATTTGATTTTTAATTGAATTAATCCTTCCGTCCACACTCAGTCTGCAATAGAAATAGACAAATAGAAATAGCATTATCTTCATCTAAATATGTGATCGTAGTGTGAATTATGTGGAGCAATATTTCTTCTCAGTGCAGGTACCCAGAATTGTTATAATGGGACAACACAAATTAAGTGGGCAGAAGAGGATGCAAAAATACGAACCCTTATAGATGGTGCGTTAAAGTACATTTCGTGTCCTGTTACATTCAAAACTACATTGAGTCGCTAATGGGCAACTGGGAGGAGCTTTTAGTTTGTGAGGGGTAATCTATGAATCTGCGAAACCGGCCAAGGTGCGAATCGAAGTAACGGTATTGCCCGTGGCTTTGCCCTTTGTGTTCTGACATCGTAATTTTCAAAACCATTGTTTTGGCACACACTATCTGATACAGAATACCTCCCGACGAATGTCCTGCTGTTAGAACTATGTCACCACTGTTTACATCAGCTTCTCAACTAATGTGACATCGGAACACATTCTGAGCAGTTACAGACTCGGTTCATAGAGTGGAACTGAACACACACTTTGCGATTGTAAGCGAACAATTACTAGACTACTATGGATATTATAACTTTCTGCCGGACACCCAGAATTCCCTCCAAGGACATCAAGGTTCCAGCTAGCATGCGGATGATAATTCCGAACCAATGCTTTTAAGAAGGTCAACAAAAACGTCTGGTTGCGGTTAGGGATTGAATAATCCGTTGAACTTACTTTGAGGTGACTCAGTACAGCGCAATACCGTGTGTATTTGCAATCGGTTAAGCATGGCCTACCGCGTTCGTGATGACAGTTAAGTCGGTATAGGCCCGTACGTAGTCTGTAAACAGTTGCAAGCCTTGTTGACACTGAAACGCCGTTGGTAACACAGGAGTCCCAAAATTGTTGTTTTTGCTGCAACTAACAACAGATCAGGGTCATTATGTTACTAGAACTCTAGAAATATAAGCTAGTACTTGTGTGTGCTGTATTACTTTACTGATTTAACGTCTGCCTGTTGTTCTTCCAAGCTAAACATGTGCTTCATAGGAAGTACACTTAGGGATTTTCTCAGCTGGCCGAAAATCGGTGGTTGGTTAACCACTATTAAAAAAGTTGGCTTGGATACAGAGATAAGTAGGTAGGTATCGGGTCATTACCGGTGTTAAAGCGGCCGGGGCGTGGCTTTGGCACCGAGGTTAAAGAAAGAATAGAGCTATACCTTTGCTCCTCCTGTGTATCTTCATGGCATATTGTAGGGTGAACTTTACCTCTACCTTTACGTAGGTAGGTACATGTGTAGATAACGGGCAGACAGGCAGAGAATTGGTGTCGAATGTAGGTAGTTCGACCCTGATTGTCACAGTCGGACACTGTGACGTAATAATAAGGGATATGAAAGATCATATTTGATGGAGGGGACGATACATCACACCTACATAAGATCCCCTCCCCAGGATTGACAAGTTTGATTTATTAGCACGTTCTCGTCCAAATGCTCATTCATGATGCAGCTTGGAGGCAGTTGGCTTGTTTAATGATGGCTTACCATAGCAATGAGCAGATAACGCTGTTAGGTGTGGGATTAGCCGTGTCTTCCCGCAACGACTCCTACTTGCAACACTGGCCTACAGGATACTTTTGCTAAACTAAACAGTGTATTCCTGTTGGCCGGTAGTCTAACTCACAGGAGTACTAGGAGCAAGCAACAAGCACGGCAATGCACTGCATTCAATTCATGATGAAATATCGCTCTGTAATGGGCTGATAACTCAGAAGGCTGGTGGAGTAACAGCGCTTTAGACACTTAATGTAGAGATATTTGTTTCGAATCTCGGACGAGTTCCTGGTAATTTTTACTAACAAAATGGCGAGATGTTTATTAAAACACGGTCATACACAACACACATACAAGTTTCTTAGATAATTAGTTTTGGTTTTGTTAACAAGCCAGCATCAGACCTTCATCTTTATCAAGACCTTCCAGTGAGCTAGTCCAGCTACCTAAAAAAAAACTTGTACGTGTGTTGTTTAAGACAGTGTTTTAATAAACATTCGAATACAGCACAACGGGCATGAATTACTTTAAAATTACTAGATAGTACCTTCAAAGGAGTGCAATTTGCAATTGAAACTGTTACATTTAATAAAATAATATTCAAGGAATGGGTATGCCCTTCGTTTGTCAGTTTTTGTAAGACTGGTCGGACACCTGCTGTATGTGTTTGAATTTCTGACGACGACTAGGAAAATAGCAGCAGTAACAACTAATTTAATTAAAAATTTGATTGGCGTTTTTCCGAACCAAATTTGTGTGTGTTTATTGTGCCCCATCACTTCTCCCTCGCTGCAGTGCTCCCTCATAGTATTCAGCAATGATTGCAAATTATGAAGTCGTTAAACGCGATACATTCATAATTCGTCTCATAAGTCTAATTATTTCTCAGCGCCTCTTTACTGACCATTCTGCACTATTTCATGAAACTGTTTTGAGAAAAATACGATAGCCGTCTTACACAGGTCACAGCAGGCACACTGTTTTGTATTCCGCAAGTTTCTACCCAGAAATTTTTCGAAGTGTTTCTGTGTCTCTGTACGCCTGTGCTGGGAGAGAATTTTAAGATAAACCACCCCCGCTTTATTTTCCATTTTACATTTTGGATATATTATTTACAACCACTTACTATACTTAAGACATAATCAACTGGGGAACCTCCGTTCATAAAGCAGTAATCCACGATTGAAACATTTTGTGGCTTTGATTTTTGTTTGCAGAATTTTTTCGCTGAAAGTGTGTGTGAGTGTATGTGTTCGTGTGTGTAGGTGTGTTTTGGTTTCCCATCGGACAGACAAATATTTAAACCCTTGTGTAGGTAAAGCAATCCCTGTACAATTCTATTACAAGCGCAGAGGGTTCCTGGATGTTGAGGCACCCACATTTCGAGACAGTCGGCACACGAAAGTCTTAAGTTTATCAGTCCTACTCACTGGCCGCCTTTACCTCCAGGAAATACTCCTGGTACTCATTTTTCTTGGAGCCTGAGTCGGCCCCAGGGCCATACTGCGGCCGGAAGGAGATTCTGTCAATGACAAATTCCAATTATACCATCGTGAATCGAACCCGCGACCTTCCGGCTTGTAGCGCAGTGCTTCAACCAACTGCGCCACCACAGCTGTAATTATATATCCCGCGTACTTTAACGGTAGATAGCAGGATTTAATTGTGAGCTTTATTTGGTTCACGTAACAAACAGTCATGGTCAGTCGCTAAGCGCTCCGCCGCCGTTTGTTCTTTTAAGAGGTGAGAATAAATTTTTAGGAGCGTTCGCATAAATAGCGAAAATTGATATTAATTTCGTGTTGCTGTGCGTCCATCTGTCTGCCCGCACGCATCGGCACGGCTCGCACTGGACGGATTTTCGCGAAATGTGATATTGGGGACTTTTACGAAAATCTGTCGAGGAACTCAAAATTTGTTTAAAATCGGAAAACAATGTGGGGCACTGTGCACGGAGACCTCAATAGGTTTACACTGAAGACAACAGTATGAAATATTTTGTTGCTCTACAATAGTGCGAAAGGAATCCATTTTTGCGTATCCATTGAAATACTCAATGATTTTATATCGTTGACATCTACGTGTTGATCAACAGTATTACACAGGGAAGGTATTGTTGCCTCTACCTTGCTACAAAGGTTACTCAAACGCGTTACAATATTACGTTACACGTACTTCTGCGTATGTCGTTAAAACTCAGTTTAGTTGCGCTTCGTCTTGTAAGGTGTCCATTCAAGCAAATGCTCAGAATTTAGTGTACTGCGGATGCATAAATTGTACCTTTGAAATCAATAATGTCGACAAATCAGTGTGAGGGATAGCAGCCGGACTTCTGTGAGAGAAAATTGGCAGTAGTGCCACTGTTGCAATCACGTTGTGTAATATTCGCGTGCCGCAGCTACCGAGGGTGAGAAGTGTGTTGCGATAGAAGTATCTTACATTGAAACTGTGTGGGAAAAACAAACATGATATCAGCAGTAGGCCTGCAGCATTAACTTACTGGAAGACCGCTGCAGGAGGGTTAGCGCTGCTCTGCGTCCTTTGGCAGGAACATTGAACGGGATATAAGAGACAAATCTGGGGCGTATCCAGGTTTTGCGGGGCCTGAAACTTCTACAATTTTTGAGACCTCTTTAAAAAATAGAATACAAAATTACCAATAAAAAATTAGTTACGAAAGCGAATTTTTTTTGAATGAGAAACCACAACAAATAACAAGTTTAAAGCTTACAAATACCACTAACATTACAAAATCCAGAAAAATAACAATATTTTTATTAATTAACTGCCTGATACACTTCTATAATACCGTATCCCTACCTTTTTGGCTGCATACTCTTTGGTCGCCTCTTCATATGACAATGATTTTGTAATATTTTCTGTAGAGAGAATAGAAAAATAATTCAGTCTTTCCAGTAGCTTTGTTGAATAGTATTGGTAGTTTAGAAACGTTTCTTTCATCTTTACAACTCGTTATTGGTAAATCACGTAATTTTTTAAAATTGTTGTCAAATCTGGGAAACCTCTATTAAGCTTCTTTCATACATGAGCTGTGAGATTTCAGGGCATTTCTAGGCCAGAGCCATGGCCCCTTCCAGGGCCTCAGAAGAGGCTCGTGCAAGTGAGGGGCCCTGAAGCTTATTCATTAGCTTCAATCTGTACTCCTTACCACATAATATTAAGATAATGACTCGAGGAGGAAGAGGAGGAGGAGGAGTGAACTTCATGTGAAACGAATGGGAAGTGCGGGAAATTCGTGCCAAATTTTGGCCATGAAATTTTGATGGGAGAAAGGACTAGGCGCGAAATAGTGCAATGGATTTTAAAATGTGTAACAGTGTGTACAGGATGCATCTGGCTTAGAACGGGGCCCACTGATGGGCTCTTCTGAACACTGCAATGAAGTTAGAAGCACGTGAGGTACGGGGTATTCCTTGGTTGATTGAGAGACTCTGAGTTTTATAGAATGTATCTTCTCCACGCAGTAAATTCAGTGGTGTTACAATCTGCTTGCTTTCACAGATACAATATAATAGTCACCGTCTTCAAAGGGAAGCTCTAGCCACGTACATTCCAAAAAAAGTAAAAATGCAGAATTATTTCGAACACATTAAAGACAACGATGCGTGCTCTGTGTTTCTGTTATGTGGCCTTACAAGAAATAAGAATTTAAACAACGTGTTATGTGTTTCCTGTTGTTTTTAATATGTTTTATAGTGTCTGGTGGTACATCAGTATATTAGCTGTGTAACATTGTGACAATAGCAAATGCCAGTGATTGAATTCATAAACATTCGAAATTTTGTTGGCTCACTCCCCGAAAAATCTACGTGCTTGTAGATTGTTTGTTGCCTGATTTGGAGTCAGTCACCACAGTCTTTAGGGCTACCAAATGACGTTTCGGGAGCGAAGAGAGAGGAGAAAGATATAATTTTCTGTCCAGTATTATATAGGTATAATGACTTTTTTATTTTCAGACATTTGTCACAGTCGCCATTCTGGTATGCCGTTAGGACTAATCACACGAGTAAAAAAAGTGATGGTTTTGCCATGGTGTGACATTCTGGAAAGCGAGTGGACGTGTGTGCTGTCCATAAAGACTAGACATGCAGACGCTTAGTGTGATGAACGGACAGACGTATGCGTCTGGCTATAACATTTGTTCTTTTTTGTCATAAAATAAGGCATTGGAGCCGAATCTTTTGCTGCTGTCGTAGTATTACTGGGCGCGGACATACTGGCCACTGGATTTCATAAAAGGTGGACAACTGTTGTCCTCTGGGAATGGAAGGGCTCTTTCGTAATGGTGCCCGGCCGGAGGGCCTAGCGACAAAAATTGTAGAAGTTATTAGACCCTTCAGAATAAAATTAATCTAATTTGTGTTTAAAAGTGCATTTTTACCTGACATACCACTCAGAGTCTTCATTATAAATACCAGTTTATTTATGTTGTTTAGAGAAAAAATCGCTGTTTATTTTAAGAAAAATGCGAAATAATTGAATGCATTCAGCAGGAAAAATTGCAGAGTTTTTGTTTTGTATATACAGTATAGTAACTACTGAGAATTAGAGGGTTAAATGAATACCAGTTATTCACAGTGACTGGTCATACTGAATATATATATACCAAAATACTGAAAATGGCGTTACTGAGACAATGAATTCCTCCACGACAACCTAACCTCTGCTGTTTATATGATGTTAAAGAATAGGCATGTTAACATAACACTATAGTGGACCTCCTTTGACTTATTCACGCACACGTTTAGATGTAATAAATGAAAGAAAAGGGAAACGTAAGTGTCTGAGACCCATACAGTTTCCATTATTACCAAGATCTCAGTTCTTGTGGTATTGTAGTCCTCGATCTTCATTGTTTATGAGAACATAGGCGTCAGTACCGATAGAGATTTGTGTTAGCACCTGAACGTCTCCACGGGCTGGATTAAGTTTTTATAGCGGTTCGCTTCCGGCCTGCTGTCCGCATAAATAACACCCATAACTTGAAATATTCTCGGTCGCATGACAGAAATGTATCATATCTGAAACCACTTCTACCCATTGCACAGACCGATATTGGTATGGCGTGTTATAACGAGAAAGTGATGCAAGATATTGGAGGTCGGGTTGGGCGTGGGGAGGGGGTGCGGAGGATCAAAATCGGTCCCGGTTCGATGGGCTGTGAAATGAGTTCGCCAGAACAATTATCACATCCCCTTCCAGTGAATAACTTCAGTACTGGCTTCTAAAGAAATGTCTAGGCACTCCTTCTGCCTTACCATGTACAGTGACTGCAGTATTGGCTGCTAGAGAAATGTCTAGGCACTGCCTGTGCTTGCCATGTACAGTGACTGCAGTACTGGCTTCTGGAGAAATGACTAGGCACTCCCTCTACCTTACCATGTAAAGTGACTGCAGTACTGGCTTCTGGAGAAATTACTAGGCACTCCCTCTGCCTTACCATGTACAGTGACTGCAGTACTGGCTTTTGGAGAAATGTCTAGGCACTCCCTCTGCCTTACCATGTACAGTGACTGCAGTACTGGCTGCTAGAGAAATGTCTAGGTACTGCCTGTGCCTTGTCATGTACATTGACTTCTCTACCGGCTGTTGTTATCAAGTAGTACAGTAGGACTGGTGTTTAGTGATCTGAAATCCCGACTGTCATGATTGATCTCTGGAGGTTTTTAGTTCTAATACTGCACCTATGATTCAACATTATCATTGTATAATTATATGTGCTGGTCCGTGTACGACGGTTTGTCGTTGCCTCGTTTCCTCATATTTGCCAATCCTAAACGGTCCTGTGGATGATATACTATACCTAGTGCTTGGAATACCTAATCTTAGATGGTAGGATAATATTGAACTTGATCATGACTCGGTTGGGAGGCCGTGAACTGTACTGATCTGGCGCAGCATAGGGACAAGTGATGGACTCTTGTGAACGCAGTAATGAACCTTTGGTTTGCATAAAATGCTGCGGGGAATGTCTTGACTAGCTGAGGCACTACTAGCTACTCATAAAGGACTTGTTCCGCGGCGTTACTAATTAACTCATCTTTCTGTTGTGTTCAGATATGAGGCTGAACTACTGACTTGTTGACTTTCCTTGCTGAATCATACTGTTCTCTGCGTCTCATCCCAGTCTGCTGGGAAACAAATGGACGAGCTGGACTTGATGTACGATAATGGCCGCTGATCGCGCACAATTGCGGGACGCATCCTCTCCTACAATTTAGTAAATTACCTCTCAGAGTTTGGAGACCAACAAACCACAGGACTGGGGTCTTCTAATTAACGGTTCGTCTCTGAGGACAGGCTCATCAGAAAACCGGACACTCATTGCAATGTTATAGACATTTTGACTCTTTCCATGCTGCATACGATATAACTTATTTAAAATCCTTGACTATTCCGGCGTGAATGTATTCACAGAGGATGCGCGACGTGCACTTGTCCAGTAATCAGTGAAGAATCAAATTTTGGCTCTTCAGTAACATAAATTACACTTCGTCAGGAAGACGGACTAACTGAAACGGATTTCCTTAAAGCATTGCTGTACAATTTACTGTACTCAAAATAAATATATAAGTTTAATTCAGAAATTTTGAGACGAATGATTCAGGCTGGATATTTGTGTGATTGTACTACATTTGTCGTCCAGCCGGTCCGCGTTTTTAGTTCATTCTTTCGGCGTTTTGTGCCCGTCATTGTATCTGATGCCAACCCGGCGTCCGTCTGTCAGCTGCCTGGAAAACAGAAGTGTTCTTTGCCTATTGAAGTTAAACCCAATAGGTTTAACTTCGGCCTGTTAGAATCTGTGTTTTGGCAATGAGTTCTTCACAAAATTAAAATATTAATCTCTCTTATATAATTCGCTTGTTGTGAGCGATTGAGTGAGTCACACCATGGCTGCCTTGGTTAAAAGTGACATCACACCCAGGTTGCCGTGGTTACGTAAAGGAATGGGGAAGATTTTGTTCTCTGTGCTGTTTTCGCTGAAGCCGAAGAAACAGTGACTATACCTGATAAAGTATTCTCTGTAAGATACCTACTTTATGCAGAAGAGACAGCCGGGCGTCGAGCTTACGATACATTTTAAACCACATGGTGGCACTCCGACAATTAAAATTAACTCTTGGTTTTCTGCAAGAATGAATAAACATGAGTGAGTGAGTTAGTGAGTGGATGAGTGAATCACACACCTCGTCGATTGTTATCGGTAGTAATGGATGCTGCTCGATACTTATGGAATGATATTGGTTATTACAGAGTACTGTCAATAGCAGTCGATTACTAACTATTGTTACCGATTAGAGTTATAAGCACCGGTTAGGCTGGCTGTCAGCTGTTATTACTATCGATGGATACAGATGTCTCATAATAATAACAGTAATGAGAGCACAAATGATACAGCGATGGATATTTTGGATTAGAACACTGTGTGTGAGGAATGTAGGCTTGATGGATTCTTCTTGGGACATTTCGTTAGCTCTGTTGTACACAATTTATCTTACCACGAACACATAAGATCCGCCTATTGAAAACTTATCGCTACTGGGAAAAGACAGCCAGATGCAACGTTACTCGTGTAGAACGCTGCAAGCTTCTGAGGGTGGTGTAACGAACTTGGTGTCGTTTGCTTTACATGTAGGTCTACTGTGTCCACCATATCGTGTGTCGAAGGCACTATCGGCAGTCATCCTCAGGCTAAAAATACGGCTAAAACCTGCTCATTAAAGCCGGATGGGTAAAGATATTCTCAGCCTCCGGGCTGTTTTATGTTACTGAATAAAGTAAATTACACTTCGGTGCGATACTGAATTCCATTTGTTCCTGTGGGTAACAAAGTTTGTTTGCTACATTCAGAGTTGTATCTGTGGGTGACATATTCTGTTCTTTTTCTGTCACTTTGCTTTTCTCCAAGACAACACCCTTGCTTTTGGGCTAGGAAAAAAAATCTAAAACTGATACAGCTGCTTCTATAGTGATTACCATTCCTTGATAAATGGCATTATCCATTTCAATGTACCGAATGTGCATTTTAGAAAAGAATTTAGGCAATATAACAAGTAGCATTTTGTTTTCTATGAAAGTTTATTTTAAACCAAAGGAAGTGGGAAATGCCAGGGAATATTGTACGTGTTTGTTGTTAGGCCATAGAAATAGGTCCAGAGGGAGAATATGGTGTCTTTTTGATGCCATAGCGTTACAGTTACATTGTTATATACCCGGTATTGTTGTCTGACCGCCATACTTCCCTGCCTTGTTCGTGTTGTGTTCCGTTTATTCGAAAATCAGTTTATATAAAATAAATGTTATGTTCTTTCCTCATGTAACATTGGGCCCCTGCAGGCGAATATGTATCCAAATTTTGTTGGATTCGGAGCACAACCCATAACAAAAGTGCCACTTGTTCGTCAGCACAATGAGGCTTTGTCAGCAGGCGAGCGGTTTTTGTTAAACGCCAGTATAATTACGGGCCATTCCTTGTAACGTGTCCGAGATCGATGTTTTAAGTGAGATTGTATTTCAGAATATGTAGCTCAGGATATAATTTGGGCATATTATGCATGAAGTAGTAAGTGAAATTAAACTATTACAGAGAGGAACTTCATAGCCGTGACTGAAATTTTGGATGCTGTCCCACAGTTTTCGAAGACTGGATCTCCCTCCGTCTTCAAGTGATACGTTAGGAAGAGCCAGGGACTGAAACTAGTTTTTTTTTTTGGTACCGTTAGGTTAGTTAGGTGTACTTCCTTGGTTATTTGGTTTCAGAAATTCCCACGCTCAGACAGGTTGAGTCACTTCATACTCTGCGCAGACCAAATGTTAGAATTCCTCTTATAGGAGTTCCGACGACGGTATATGATCTTAGTCGTGACTGAAATTTAGAACACTGTCCATCATTCCACGCTAAAATCCCACAGAGATTCGGAGATTATTTCTATTTCCGTCATCAAGCGGAATTGAAAAATGCTAATCCCAGTCTCAGAGTAGTTTCTGCCCTTTCACCTGACGACAGAAGTAGCTTCACCTTCGAGACGCTGTGGGATTTATAGCGTGAAATGATGGACAGTGCCCAAAATGGCAGTCACGAGTGTGACCACCTAGTCTCCCATTTTTAGAATCCTTTAAAGGAACCAAAATTTTTTTTTTCGCTACACAGTGTGGAATTAAGAGTGATTAAATGAGGTTTCCCGAGTCTGGCCGTTTCTGAAACAAAATAAGCAACAAGGCAAACTACAAGCCAACAATCGCTGAAATTAGAATCCAGTAACAGATATATTAATTATCTCACTTATAAGTCGAATGGAAAGTTAACTGTTATTGATACATTGAAATGTACGGGTAGGTGTCAGGAAGCTGTAGCGACCTTACGATATGCTTCAAGGGAATGAGGCCAGAGATAAACAGAGTGTGATGTGTGCGTATAACGTCACGTTGAGGTGCGTTCGGTTATGTGCATCCTGGACCCTTGTCATGTTCATTCCATTTAAATCAACCGATGACAAATGTTATTGATGTTTACTCTCACTCACTCACCCACACACACACACACACACAAGCACAGACGCTGTAGAATGTTATTGCTATTAGTAAGGCCTGGTATTATATTTATCTGAAGAATTTATTGTTTATATTTATTTGCTGTCTTTTTTTTGTCGTATTTATCTGTCATTTATAAACTCTTGTCGAAATATTTTGTATTTTATGACTTACAAACAATATTTCTTATTTGCTATATAGAAATATTTATAATTTGTATACAAACAAAATTTCGTGTTCACACATATAAGCGATAAATATTAAATATTTTGATTAAATGGCAGCATGACGTCACAACACCAAATGTACGTCGTCGATTATTACATCACACCCAACAAATTACAACCTATTATTCCTGTCCATTATAATAAAACTTTAAATTCTTCAACAGATATGAATAAAAGAACTTAACATACAATATCGCGAAAATCCGTCCACTGGGAGCCGAGTCGTTCCGTGCGGACGGACAGACAGACATGATGAAGCTGCATGTCGCTTTTCGCAACTTTGAAGACTCGCCTAAACGCTTAGGATATCCGTTTTCCAGGACAGGACTTGCCGAATAGGAAATAGGTACTTACAATAAAATCGGCTTGCGTTGTTGCATGCACTGCCTGTTGTGAGAGAGACATGTAAATCGAAGGACATGATAATTTGATCAGTTATTCTTCTAAATAATTCTGCAGTACCCTTTGCTTACGGGTCTGCCCGAGCCTTATTCCATTATATTCTATAAGGCCTTCAACAGAGGACTGACTCTCCCACCCCACTCAGAAGTGCTGGTTCTCAAATTCGTCATCGCGCGTTAAGTAACGGATTGCATTTGAAAGGATTAGCTGTAAATATCGCGTCCTGCGCTATAAATGGTTTTCTAAATATGAAAGCAAAATTAATGCGCAAGGAAATTGCCAACAACCTTTAGTGTTCCAGATGCCCTTTTAAGAAACTGTATAGTGAGTTCGGTAGGGATATTTTTAGAAACTGCTTCCATGTTTGATAAATTGACAGGTGTCATTTGATGTAAGGGAAAAGTAAGAACTGAGGAAAATGTGAAACATATGAAGAAAACATATCAAACTAGTCCCATGAAGTAATTTTCTCTCTCCTTAAGAAGAATCACGAACATGACATTGTTGCCGGAAATTTCTTTGCATTTGTACCTCACTGTCACATGTTAACTGCGTTTTCATTATCAACTCCCTCTGTTGTTTAACGTAGGACTTCATCTTCACATTCAGGACTAAACTCCCAGCGTTTGTCCACTCTACGCAAGTGTACCAACATCAGAACAAAACGGTTTTCGAAAGAAAATTTAAAATGCAAAAAGTCTTTTAGTAGACCCTGAAGCCGGAACATGTTGCAGCAAACCATTGTAACAACATCCCTTGGGATAGGAATCTGACAAAAAGTACCCCAGAAGTAGAACTTAGGATCGTCTGTGATGGTGCTGGGCAGTACCGAACAACTGTCCTGTTCAGACAAAAGGCTGTACACTATATCGAAAACCATCAATGTGTATAGAATGATATTTCCACGGGAGTAGAAAATATAGAAAAAGCCTTCTCCCCCTCGCTTGTTGGTCCCATGCCGCACGTATGTTACATTCATACTTGTAATGTAAGTGGAATGGGAGAGCCAAACGGTCACTGACCTCAATAAATGGATTTAAAAAATAAGACTAGCACAATGCGTTGGGGCTGTCACCTCCCGCGGAAAGTCCCACTTGAGATGTCCTGTCACTCACTGATGGTGACATGTTTTTCACTTAGCATGCCATGCAACGCAACAACTGAAGCGTGCTGCTCCCCTATCAATGTTACAAGTCGGTGGTTTGCAAGCTGTGGTGCGTGGACTACTTTCGGTACCCCTCGAATGTGGATTGTGATGAACTGAAGGCGACCATTTTCCATGTTATGTGTTTAACATTCTTCGTGTTGTAAAAGTGATATGTCGCCCATAAACTGCTGTATTCGGGTTGATGTTAGTAAAAAAGAAAACACATGCCATCTGTTGGCAGTGTAAAGTAGCTGTTTGTGGGTTCTAGGTGCGTTTTTAAGGCAGTGACTGTCTGTCCTTCTAGTTGTCTGTGTGATCGCAATGAAGAACTCGGCTCCCACTTGGAGTACTTTCATAAAATTTTATATTGAATATTTTCAAAGAAATCTGCTTTCGTTATAATCAGAAAGAAAAGCCAAAACTTTACATAAAGACCCCCATATATTTATGTTAAAATCTCCCAGTTTACGAGATAAATACCACTAATATGAGAGAGAGGTAGAGAGAGAAAGGCCGAAGAAACATTTAACGAGCTAAATATAATACAGCGCCACATGGACTCCGAGTAATGAGGACAAAAATTCGAATGTGCATTTCTGTTACTTTATACGTGCATTGCATATGTTGTCAATAAAATTTGTAAATTAATGTGGCAAATACAAAGAGACGAAGTTTTTTTTTTATTTAATACTCGTCGCGGAGAATGTTAATTGTAGGCTTATAATAGTAATACAAACACCATGCAGGAGTTGTTAAAGATATTTCTCGTTGAATTTGTAGATAAAATATATATCACGTGATTCATATTTACATTTCCGTCTTACAGCAATAACCAAATCGAGTTTTTTGTTTGGCTGCAATTACGTCCTGTACGTAGTCTCGAATTTTTCCCATGTATGCTACACGTCCCACCGGTCTTTTCTTCCTTTAATCATCTGAACTATATCACTTGCAGGGTACAAGGTACGCGTTCTCCCCATCTTCGTGATACGAAGCATAAAGTTGTCAATCTCTTACAGTTTAGCTGCCATTCTAGTTATGGGTCTTCTCACACTTACCGCTCGACCTTTGGCCAAGCAGGCATTACTGAAATGAGCCGGGATAATACGGTGACTACCTGCGTAATGGATGACATGGTTTCAATTTCCGGTTGAGCCAAGGATCCCACTCTTCTGAGCCTTGAATCATGACCTATATGGCCGTTAGTATTGATATCTCGCAAGAGATTTCCTCGTTTCCATTAACAGTGTCTTCGGTACACCTGGTCACCAATAAATGCTCAGTGAGGCCGGAGTGGGGGAGGGGGTTCTAGACTTGAGACTAAATTGCTGGACCGTAAAACTGGCCACACACCTCCACCTTGAGTGGAGTTGAAAAATTCGTAGAGTTTACATTCACATCACTAATGTCACTCAAAGCAAGGTTCTTGCGTTTAGGAAGAAATTTAATTTTGAACTTGGCTTCCTTCAAATCAATTCACTCAGCGTTTCAGAGCGGACACTGAGGGTTGAATTTCTGACACCCATACCCTGTCTAAGCCTCCACTCCCTTCCCAGGACATGTGACACCGATCTTCGTCACAACAATGTACGTGGTATGTTTCTCTCGTTCTGAATTCAAATGCCGCCGCAGGGTTGGACAAACTTGGATATTCTGACAGACAGAACGTTGTGCCCAGGATCTGCTTCCAATGGGGAACAAAGGTGAGGTACGAAATATAATTTAGTTGCAAAACTCCGCGTATCAGCTACGTGTTGACGTACATGTCTGATGCATTTAGCGGGTCTTCCTGTTACAGAAACAACTCCTTATAGGCCTAACATGTGAAAGGTATCTGAAGTGGTAAAGCCTGTGATTTGTGTTTGGGAGTTTGCGATTCGAATCTCGCCCGAAATCAGACTATCCCACTGAGACGGCGTGAGGTTTTATTTAATTCCTGTAGGCAAACATCGAGATAACACCTCAAATTGAGGGACGACCTGTTCTCTCTACACATATTTCATTCATAATTTATTATTTTTCTACCATTTAACGGTGTAAAGTCTGAGATACTGACACATCATGAATATCTGTAAGTAAAAGTAATTAAATGATAAATAAATAAATAACTAGATAAATAAAATCGTGGATCGTAATCAGTTTCCTGTGTAGCTAACGAAGGTTCTTAATGTGTAATAGACCTACCCATATAGTTCACTGGCTTCACCTTTTTACGAAAAAAATTTTTGACGAGCACTTTGTCTTTTCTTCTTTCATGAAAGTAAGACATCGCGTTTTTACCCATACAAGTTAAGTGGTAAAACATTTCTTTCATATGTATTCATATTTGTGTTGGCTACAGCACACAGTATAATGATACGCATCACTTCCTGGGTGTATTCTTACATTAATAACGACCTGGAGCATGCGGTGGTGCAGTTGGTTGAAGAACTTCTCTACAAGTCGAAAGGTCGCGGGTTCGATTCCCGATGGTGTCGCCCTTCCGGTCGTACTATGGTCCCTGCGTTCACTTGGCCTCTAACAGAAATGAGTGCCAGGCGTATCTCCTAGGGATTAAAGGCGGTCGGTGCGTGGGGCTGACAACCTTGCTATCTACATGTGCCGATTGTCTCGAAATCTGGGAGCCTCAGGCTCCTGGGACCCTCTGGGCCTCTAATATACCTGCACAATACCTTTAATAGCAACCTATTATCTTCGACCTCATAATCAACAACCGACTCCTTCTGTCAGTTCAGTTTTAATAGCACTTCCCTCCAGGCCTAGGTCTGCTGCTAACTAAGCTCTTATACTATCTTCCATTCGTCTTTTCTAAACAAAATTCGGTTCAGGATGCAGCTTTTAATTCTCTATTCATGCTACACGTTTAGCTCATATCTTTCTCCTTCATTTGAGTGCACTAATAATATTTGATGATGATTATAAGTAACAACAGAAAAAACTCTCCATTGTGTAATTTCCTCTAATCTTGTCACCTTCTCTTCCTTCGTTTCAGGTATTCTTCACAGCAGTTTTTTTTCCCCCGAACACACACAATCCACTCTTCAAATTCCAGTGCCGCATGTAATTTTATGTAACTTTGTAGCTGTTTTGCCGTCATGAGCTCCTATCTCCATTAGGCCCCTAAGAATATCCGTGTCTTTCCATAAATGTCAGTTGGTAAGGTTTTCAGATTTTACAAGCCTCAGTTACAAAACATTTCAGAACCGTTGTATGGTTTAAAGCATTTGGTTGTGTTTGACGAAAGGAAATTGTTCACCCCTGAAACAAGTGAAGTATGATATTCGCTGTCAATCCGGCTTGTTGCCGATACTGGGCCTTCTCTCAGCCATTGTCAGTTGGACAGTCGTTAACCATGTCAACAGCATTACACAATTTGATATTTCATCGTGGCGTTCTGCAATACGTGTTACTTGTTGAGGAGGGTCATTGACGTGTGGGGTCAAGAAAGAAACGTATTTCAGAGAGCAGTGAACACTGTTCGTGATCTGTGACATGTAATGGCGAACATGAGGACTCGTGTGACGCAGCGTTTCTCTTAACATTGTTATGAAGCTCATAGTCAGGAGTTCATGTCTCTCCATCAAGGCACACATTTAGGCTTCCATATGTTTCTTCTCCGAAACTTACTTACTTACATGCTTATTACATGGAGCAGAGTCCTTCTTGAGAAGCTAACCGGTTCTCAGCTAGTCAAGAAATTCCCCGCACTTTATGGAACCCGAATGTTTATTACCGCATTCACAAGTGCCCGCCACCTGTCCCTATCCTGAGCCAGCTTGATCCAGTCCATGCCCCCCATTCCCACTTTCTGAAGATCCATCTTAAGATTATCTTCCCATGTACGTCTGATTCTTCAAAGTGGTCTCTTTACCTCAGGTTTCCCCACTAAAACCCTGTATTCACCTCTCCTGTCCCCCACACATGCTACATGTTCCGCCCATGTCACTCTTCTCGATTTGATCACGTGAATAATAATTAGTGAGGAGAACTGATCATTAAGCTCCTCATTATGTAGTTTTCTCCATTCCCCTATTCCCTCGTCCCTCTTAGGTCCAAATATTCTCCTCAACACCCTATTCTCAAACACCCTCAGCCTACGTTCCTCCCTCAATGTCAGCGACCAAGTTTCAAACCCATACAAAACAACAGGCATAATTATAGTTCTGTATATCTTA
>Ga0123352_10003056_pt1 | contig 23951 bp, 17 predicted proteins | sample TergutLab28metaG_FD_89700 | JGI IMG/M metagenome (GOLD analysis project Ga0123352, IMG submission 89700) | Labiotermes labralis P1 segment gut microbial communities from Petit-Saut dam, French Guiana - Lab288 P1 | ecosystem: Host-associated > Arthropoda: Insects > Digestive system > Gut ...
ACTGTAGGCAATTGTAACACAATGGCAAGTATTATTATATTATAATAATATTGTATAATATATCATGATAATATAATATAATATATCATAATATATAATATAATATATCATGATAATATATAATATAATATAATATGGTATAATATAATATAATAATCTTACGGGACCGCCGTCGTGTATGCGGGCCGTCGTTGACCGAAACGTCGTTATGCGGCGCATACCCGTATAAACTCCAAACGTCAATTTTTGCGTTGTGCCAGTATTGCATTCAGTTGGCGATATGATGGGTATGACTAATGCAGGATTTTATCAGCTCATTGTGAATGGTTGTGTTTTAGGAGTGCTTGTACAAGTCTGTTCATCTAGTTGATTAACGTGCTGACTGAACAGCGTGAGGGCCAATTACAGAACTGGCAGTAACACACAAAATGGAAACCACAACAACAGGGACAAAAACACAAGACATGTGGATAAAATTATGTAACAGGCTATAATGGAGTAAATTTACTAACACAACTATATGGTGGAGAGATGTATATATATATATATATATTATTACATAGAGAACAACTACATGTTTCGGCGCTTGATAATGACCATCTTCAGGTTGTACATGAATCACTTAGTAAGCAGTTATACAAACATATATATATATATATCTATGGGTTACTTATATGGGGAAGGGGGGGTGGGGGGTAAAGTGGGCACGAGATCTCGTATCTGTCAGAATGGTTGGGATGTGTGGGATGCATGGAGGGTTCATGCTGTTATCAAGTTATGTCTGAGCTTATTATAGATAAATCTATGGTAGGCATCATCTTGTGTCTAATTGTGTTGTGTAATTATACTAAAGTCTAATGTACAATGTGCTATAATATGTAGTGTCTGTGGCTATAATTTGTAAAAAACTAATGTCACAGTAGTTACTTCTCTGCAGTTTTTGACAGTTTTATAATTCTAATACTAATAACTAAGTAATTCATGTACAACCTGAAGATGGCCATTATGAAGCTCCGAAACATGTAGTTGTTCTCTTTGTAATAAAATATATATACATCTCTCCACCATATAGTTGTGTTAGACAGTAAATTTACTCCATTATAGTTTATTATGAACACGATGGGGATGACGAACCTTATGATTATTTGACAGGCATTTTGAAGACAAAAATACTACCCGTAAGTGTTGATGCTGTGTAGTCTGGATACCAATGGCTGATGTAAAACCTGTTGGAAGCATAAACGATACAACCAGCTGGTCTAAAAAGTGATTACATTTTGTAATATATTTTCTAAATATATCTGCGTCTCCTTATGCGCATCCAAGAGGACGAATTTAAGCCAAACTGCCAAAGTAAAAAAGTAGAGAAGCCAGCAATTCTGAATAGAAACGCGAACCTGTGCTTGAATGCCAAAAGGGATGAGCAGAATTTTGAACATTGATGATTGTTAAATAATAATACTTCATTGCAGTTCAATTCAGTCTATTGACATACAGGCTTAACAGCACCAGCGACTTTTGTACAGTCAGCACAAAGACAAATAAAACACAACAACAGTACAGATATACAAAATACAGAAACAAATCTAGCAGATGGAGAGTTTTTGCAAGTAGCAGTAAACAGAGAGTAGTTCCTCAAATTACGAGGAAAAGAAAATAATAATAATAATAATAACAACAACAACAACAATAACAGTATCACGTAGCTACAGAAAACAGCTGTGCTGGCACTGCACACATACTTTGGTAAGGACTGATGTAAAAGTGCAAAATGCGTGTAATGGGAAATAGCATTACATGTGCCATAAATTGTAACCACAGAATAGCTGAAACATTATATACTCCAGAAACATGTTTGTTTAAGGTATGTAAGGATATAATTATAAATACCTTGCATAAAGGTGGTGGTGGTGATTATGATAATGATGATGATAATAATAATGGCTATGAAGATGACAATAACAATTATAATCAAAGAGGGGTGAAACCAGATGTAACCCACACCTGCAACACCTTTTAGCAAGGTAAAGGGAGGGGGTGCTGCTGCTGCTGCAAACAGCATCTGTTTGCATTTTTAGGAGCAGTTGACATCAACTCTTTTCAACAGGTAGACTGAAAACAATGTCAGAACCCAAATATATGGTGAAAAACCAGAACAAGAGATAGCCAGGTTAGTGTAGCAGTGGGGTCTGATGCCATGACTACTGTTCTGAGTCAGTCACATGTTGCAACAAGTAACAGCGGTTACAGCCTACAAGTGTGGAGATGCACGTAGATTCTTGACAGTAGGAAATTCTTATTTATTACCAAAGAAGAGTACTGTGAAAACTATTTTCGAAGTATCAGTCTGTAACCTGCCTTCAGCATCATTCACATCACATTTAATATTAGAACATATCCAAATCTTGCTGGAAATAAAAGGGCTTTTTTTTCAGGAGCTAAAGACTACAAGGGACAGTTGACTATAGACTCATATGATGACTAAGCAGGTAGTGGTAAAGTGAAAATATGAGGTGTGGCTATTAAATAACTAGTCTAGTTTCAAAAGTAGTGCCCCATTAATGCAGTTACTGTGTCTGTATGTTTACCCTGCAAAGCCCTTTCCATGAGAAGCTACACAATGCTTGCTGCAAGTCTGGCAGACCTTGAAGCATCACTTGAAGTAATTTTTTAGAGTGCTTCAAGGCTGCTTTCTTTGTACACCTGTCATAATAAATTTAAGGTTTTGATGAGAGTTTTATTCGGTTTCACAAGAAAATGGTTACTTTCCGTTTTTGTTATCAGGTGGGATTGCATTAAACAGTTTATAAAGAAATGGAAGTTGCCTCCATGTCAGAATGTGGTTTGGCATTTGCTGGAGGAAGGTTCTGCAGTGAGTAAGCTGTACATATTTGGTCAGGAGTAGCATGCTCTCCCATTATTTAATAGCCACACTTTGTGTGTGTTATACACACACACACACACACATACATACATACACGTGCACGCACATGCTGTTCATTGTTCACAGAAAAGAAGGCTTTTGATTCAATGTCATACAAACTGGCTTATAGAAGTTTTAAAAATATGTGGAATACTTTCTATGATTACAGATTTCTCTACTGATACATAAAGGGATTTTTCACGGTGACTTGATTTCAGTGTGGTTTTTCTTGCAGTGAACCCAATTTCCAGAATACTGAATGGAACTAAATACAGATGATAGTAAAACTAACGTTATATACTTCATGCCATTCACAGTTTACATATTCATGTGTGATATCAAATTGTATGCTATCATGAAGAGTTAAATGACAGATTTACATACTTCCATGATTCATTACTGGAGCCCTTTTTGTTGTTTGCACATGTAGATAATTGTGTGTTTTATGTGTGTGTTATTAGAATGCAGCTGACAGCTGTAAAGATATTCAATAAATCTCAGCCTGTTGGTTGCATTATTTCCCCTGAAGCTGATCAGAATGTAGTTCCAGGCTAGGAAGACGTGTGCCTTAGGAAACATTTTTAATGGCTGAGGGTAAATTTTGGAGAAAAATTGAGCATGAAATATATTTACTCAAGCAGACAATGATTGTGGCATAAGTACTGTTAAAATCCATTTTTTACAATATGAACCAATGGGGTGAACCATTTACTTTCAATTTGTTTAAAAAATTAGCCTCTACATGTTTTGAGCAGGCTTATTGCTCGTCATCAGGAGATACTACTCTGTATGTACAGCAGTTGGTATTGTCATGCATTTATGCTGACTGGCTGTTGGCAGGATCGGAATGGAACTGCCAGTCAACAGAATGCATGAAATATACCAATTACTGTACATACAGAGTTTTTCCACGTGATGATGAGAAGTAAGCCTGCTCAAAACATGTAGAGGCTAATTTTTGAAATAAATTGGAAGTAAATAGTGTATCCTGTTGGTTCATATTGTAAAAAACATATATCATGATGCATGATCAACAAAACATTAAAAAATTCTGTTAAAATGTTACGCAGTAAAGCAGGTACTGAAGAACTCCAAGATTTCAGTATGAAACAGGTTTATTTTTTTGTCAATAGGAGGATGAAAGGGTTGTTGAGTTGGTGAGACGATATGGGCCAAAGAAATGGACACTAATTGCCCGTAATTTGAAGGGCCGTATCGGGAAGCAATGTCGTGAACGTTGGCATAACCATCTAAATCCTGCCATCAAGAAGACAGCTTGGACAGAAGATGAAGACAGGGTGATCTATGAAGCCCATCGGCAGTGGGGTAACCAGTGGGCCAAGATTGCCAAGCTACTCCCTGGCAGGTATGGGTTTGTATTATTTTAGACTGCTTAGAAACTTGGTTTGGATTTAAATGCCGTGGGGTTAATTTACCATGCAGCAGTTTTACCCTTCACTGTCTGGTAACTGGACATCCTGAGTGTTCCAGTAGTACAGGATTGGTGTGTAGATTTTAACTGGGGTAGCACTTTTGTATGTGAGTAGAGGTTTGTATTTCAGTTAGTGGTGGCCATATTTTGTCATAAGGGCGGTAGTTTTGATGTTGAAAAAATGCAGTGTGCAGCCAGTCAGCTGGACTGTGCCCAGGTGCCATTGTGGTGATGCAGCCCACACCTGGTAAAGGTTAATAACATACACTCGTTGGTCTTTGATATATGCCCTGTGCACAACTGCCATTGTGGTGATGCAGCATACACCTGGTAAAGGTTAAGAATGTACACTTATTAGTCTTTGTTAGATTTCCAGTAACACTGTGGTTCTCGATTATTTTTGCTCATGGGATATGTAAGTTGGTATTAAATTTTGTGGTCTGTGTGCCAGTAGCTACTTGCCTTGTCATGAATTGTTATGGCTAATGGAATAGAAATGGCAGCTCATAGACAGCAATCTTTATAACATTGCTAAGTGTTAGGGCAGGTCACAACAGAGGTCAAGGACTTAACATTGTGATCCTAAAGCCCCAGTGTAAAGTAGGTTTTGAATATAAAAATGTTATTTTGATTTAAGGACTGATAATGCGATTAAAAATCACTGGAACTCAACAATGCGTAAAAAGTATGAGTCGGAGGAGAAGCCGGGAGTGGCATCAGAAGGAAAACGTGGCAAGGGTAAGGCAAGAGCCCAGACTTGTACTCCGGAGAGTTACGTTGAGTCCACGAACAGTGCGCAGTACCAGACTACAACGTCCAGTTTCACAGAAGGTTCCCAGCAAGCCAATGTACAGCCATTGCTTATAAGAGATTATCGTACACATGCGGTTGTAGGTTTGGATGTGTATGAGGTAAGATGGTCATACTTTTTTTTCAATAAAGTCCTTCTCTGTGGCTGACAGAATGTGAGAAATGATTGTCATATGTGTAAAAACATTTTGGAATTTTTAAGTTTTTAAATGCACCTGAATTTTAGGTATTGTCTGTTATTTTGCCCTTTTCAAACTGAGGAAGTTGAAGTGGTAATGCTTCTGGCCTTGGTCACTTCCTTCCAAATCTTTTCCAGTTTTATAATTCATCAGTCATCCTCCTTTGCTGCTGTATTGTCTGAGATACTGATATAAAATTTACCACAAAAAATTACCTTTTGTTCTGCTGTAGACATACATTTGTCCTTTTACATTCCCATTCCATATTAGCTTAAAGAATTAAAGAAAGAGTTAAGAAAGATGTTTGTAATAGACAGACTGCTGTAGGGTTCTAACACATTTTAGTTGTGATGTAGGCTTAGTATTCTATTTATTTATTTCTGTAGGGTACTGACTGGTCTCCAGAATATTATGAACCGTTGAATCAGTCCAGTTCCGGATACCCTCAGACTGTCACAAGTCCAAGACCAACTGCAAGTCCTGTAGTGTGCCAAGTGTCGTATAGTCTGAGGCCAACAGGAACAAATGTGCCACCCAATTATGAGCAGGAATACAAGCCACAGTCTCCTCAACACACAACCCGACCACAGAACTCATCACAGTTGTTTTCACCACTTGGGTGAGTGTGTATTGCTTGTGGTAACTGTTTGTGTTTGGTCGTGGACAGTGATAACTGCTTTGTAATTGTTGTGGAGTTCTGTTATTACTGTTTGTTGTTGAATGGTCATCATTTGAAATGTGCAACTGCTTAAACATTTGCTGAGCTTAGGGTCAAGCTACTTTTCTTCCAAACACAACCACCATTTGTGAAGTGAAATTGAACTGTTCTGGTAGCTGCTGTCAGCTCTCTTCCAAGATTAAGCCACTTGCTTCTAGGACATCCCTGGGTATTGTGCCTCAAATAAAGCACATATAAAATTGGGAAGGGAAGGAAGCAAGATGCACAGCCTAATTTCTTCAGACTTCTTTTCCTTGTTTGTTACCATCATTGTCAGTTAAAGAAAGACAATTGATAATGTCTGCTGTACCATGGCTTGCCTAGCTCAGTGCAGGATACTGTGACAACCAGATCAGTTGTAACAGTGTGTGTGTGTGTGTGTGGTGGTGGGGGTGGGGGCAGGGCAGACATGTACATGTGGTATGTATTCAAACAAAAGTGGAATACAAACTAGACCATGCCATATATAGTATGCATATGTAATTACAGTATCAAGTGTTAGTTTGTTTTGGTATGATTAAAATTTGAATTGTATATCAGTTTTCCTATACAATTTTAAGTTTATTATATGCTTTGTTTGTTGTTTAGCAGAATGTTTGATTTTGAAATTATGAGCACGAACTGCAGTCCGATAAAACTGGTCACGTCACCTGATGAAGGATTTGCAGATTTGAATGTGATGGATTTGGTACCTGGTAGTGAATACATTTCTTCCAGTGTTTCACCATTGAAGGGGATGTCTATAAAAAAGGAGTTGAACATAGGTATGTGTACATGTGTGTGTGTATTTTATGGTGGATAAATGGAATGTGCTTTTAAAGACTTTATTTCACATCATTCAATTTAGCAATTTCTGCATCGAATTTATACTACATGGGATTGCATACACTGGGATCTGGGGTCTGTTTTTCCCTGACGTTCAGCTTGCCTTCTTTCGTAGCAGAGTCTCATCAAAGTGCAGACCTCTAGCTTTTGAGCAGGTGTTGCACCTTCTGCAAATATTTCTTAACATGTGATGGAACTTATCTGGAACTTGTCTCTTGAAATACTGGCAGTTTCTCCTTGAATGTTGTCTTTCTGTTTGTGAAGGTAATGTGAGTTGTTCACATAAACTTTCACTGCTCCAAACACAACAACAACAACAGTGATGACAATGATAATAATAATAATGAAATTATGATTATACCAGTAATAATTGGAGCCACTGGAATAGTTTTGAGAAGCTTAAGGAAAAATTTGGAAGATATTCCAGGAAAACATTCGATAGATTCACTACACAAGACAGCTATACTTGGATCATCACACATAATACAGAAAGTACTGCAGTGTGAAACTTGAAGCCTGAGTGGTGGGAATCACCGCTGGTTCAAGAGAAGTACCAGGAAGAAAGGCCTGTGACAAGAGATGATAATACAAATAACAATAATAATGATAGCATAGGCTCATATCTTGGAGGTGTAGGAGGCTGCAGTCCATAAGTTAGAAATTTGCTGACTACATTCTCTAGGGCAGCGATTGAGGTATTTGCTGAGTGGACTATGGCATTGTCCTTCATGAAGTAATTGTATTTGTTTTGTTAATTGTTGAGGATTGGTGTCAGAATTAACTTAATGTAGCTGTGTGAATTTATTGTGATTTTGTGTGTAGTTTACTACACATGAGATAGCACTGAAATTTTCCACTCCTCTATATAGTGTTCTTTTACTTTGCACTGCTGATGTGGAAATTTTCCTTACAAAAATTTGCCAACTTTTTTCCCATGATACGTACTTTGCAGCAGTACAGCATGTGAACACTCTTTGTTCACCAGAAAATATTTTGCTCATACACTGACTGTGCATGCTGTGTCAGACAGAGCGTAACTGGGCGAGTGTCTCATTTTCCAACGCTGAGAAGAATAGAAAAACTTGTCAGATATGCCATGGCTAATTGAGTCATTTCTCAAGATTTCAGAAGCATGTTCAGTGGTGTGGTCTCTGGTGTACCACGCACTGTTGAAATTTTATTTATTGTATTAGAAATTTTAAGGTGAAATTGCAGTGTCTTTTAGTATTAACTGTGTTTCTTGTTTTTAATTGTAGGTTATGTGTGTGATGGTCAAACAATCCACAGTGTAAGCAATGATTTAACATCATCAAATGTGACTCCTGAAACTTTAATTCAAGTCACTCCATCATATGTGAGTACAAAATTATCTCCACCATCTATATTAAGGAGAGGTTTCCGGCACAAGCGACGAAGAACCAAGACAGATGAGCTGAATAATTCATCTGATTTCATTTTACCAGATGACCATCCTATATCTACACATATGGTGAGTGAATGCAGAAAGAACAAGTGAAATTGAGCCCATTATATGCATGCACCCCCTTCAAGGGAAGAACTCCCAGTTCTCATGTACATTTTTTTAAAGTGAGTCTGTCAGTTGTGTGTGCAGACAGATTCATAGGTTTGACATCTGTGTAATAACTGGCAGAATTCGGTGCCTCACGTGAAAACAAGTTTTAGTTTTTGTGTATCTCAAGACTGCTTCAGTGTTGACCTCGGTAGAATAGTTGTTGTTTTAAATCCACTGCAGTATGAGGCTGTACAGGGCTAATACATGACCAGTGCAGGGTTATCTGCACCAGAATCCTGATTCTAATTTTTGGTCTTGATGCAGATGGTGAATGTGTGGCAGTGGAGACATTGGTATTTTGCTGTTGTCTTCCTCATTAACATTATCACCACAACCATAATCATAATCATAAATGGTTATGATTGTGAATTGAGATCATGGAGCTAGCCAACACAGTGCTTTGGGTGAAGCATTATGTTACACTTACATTGTCCATTGGCCATTGTCTAAGGAATGTTTCATAAACATTTTTGGGCAACTCACTACAAGGTGGGAAGTATCATCAACTCAAATGTGTGTCACATATTCACTGGACTGGCACTGTGCAGTATATTTTTGGTGTACTGAAGGAATAATTATTACATATCTCTAGAGAATCCTTTTATTGTTCAGTTTTATTTCCTTAATGCTGTCTCTGAAGGTAGATTGGTCCACGTCCTGAATGGTGAATGTAAAGGTAGCTATCAGGGGTTTATTTATATTATCTTCTACCATTTATATGAGCCATCCATTCCATTCTGTATTATCTTGCATTGTCTCCTGGCTGTTTCTACTTGCCACATCGTCCCCACATTCACCGTGTTCATATCTGTGAACTTTCCATCTGTTTGTGTTTATCCTGACATTGCTTCTTATCCTGGGGTTATATACATGTATTAAATTCATGTTTTGCTACCGAGAATCCTTCCTATCTCTATGGTGTTGTACCATGGCTTCACACTCCTGCCGCCTTCTGAGTTCCTACAGGAAAGTGAAAAATGAAGGTTAGAAGGACTGTTCTAACTGCCCTCATATGGGGTCCAGGTGGTGTGGTTACTTTGTGTGGTTGCATTACATTATGTTGACTGTGGATGATTAACCTCAAGTCCTATGTAACCATGGGAATAGTGTAGAGTGGGTGCCATGGTTGCTTGCCCCTATGGGATGGGCATAAAGTCACACCTTGCTGACGTATGTCTTGCTGTTGGTTTTCAGTGGTCAGTGGCAGGGACCAATGTCAAAATTTGTTTTGACACTTTTTATAGAATGTTTTCTTTATTAGGTTTTCCTATCAAAAGCCCATTGTTTTACATTGTACTCAGTATGCATGAACACAGCAGCTGTTTTCATCTGTTGTGTGTGGCTTATAAAAAGGGATGGTTTGGAGGTTTTTTATAAGATATAATGGAACGCATGGACGTTAAAGTACTGTGAATGAAAGTTTTTAGGTTTTCACAGCATTATAGTTAAAATATCGATTCTTCTGGGTTTTGTTTCTGTGTTAATGGGTAAGTGGTTCCTGACACTTCAAGAAATAGCGTGATCTTGAAATGTCAGGAACCAGTTACCTGGTGACACAGTGTTATGTCATAGAGTGGCTGCCTCATGTACTGTGAATGAGTTGTATACAAAAAGCCAGATAACCCAGCTGATAGTATGGGTTCAACTTTCAAATGGACACTGTACTTCCATATGTGAGACACACAGGCTGATTGTCTCAACATGTATACAGTGTCATCTGTAAGAGACTTCCAATTCAATTTGCCATTTGCATTTTCCATTAGAATCAGTAAAAGTAACAGATCAGTTATGCAGACTTTATCTTATGCAGATCTACTCATGAAACCTGGTATTGATGCAAACACAATGTGCAGAAAACCAAAGTTTGTGGTGACATGTTCCTGACTAACAAGCTTAGTTCCTCATTATCACAGCTCAGCCACCAAGTTGCAGCAGTTCATTTTACTTGCAAATTCATCCATCGACATTGTATGATATGACACCTACTACGTAGTGGCACACTTCCATTACATTCTGTCAATAGAAGTATTCGTTAAATAATTCCCACTATTCACTGGTCTTCCCATAAACCTGAAATGACTAAATGCCCAATTTGCCGTAATATTCGCAGCCGTAAACTGACGAGCTGTTTCCTTATTTGTTCGCCCAGGATGATACAGGAATGTGTTCATCATATCTCTCAATTCCCAATGTGGATTCACTGAAGACACCAGTTAAAACATCACCTATAAAGCCACTGCAGTTCAGTCCATCACAGGTGAGTTCTGGACACTACACATTTTGCACATGGACAGTGACTTGAAGACATAAGTGTAATGTTGTTGTGTGGGTTTTGTACTTTACAGAAAGAGTAAGTATTGATAAGTAGACTTGCTTGTGGGGGACATTTTTATACCTTTTCTGGGGAGAGTATTGCTATACATTTGTGTCTGATATAAGATGCTATTAATGTGGTGTTTTTTATCTTTTTTGTTTTTGTTTGCAGTTTTTGAACAGTCCCAACCTGTCCTTCGATATAGGGTTGTCTGCAACGCCCCTACGACGGTGTACCATCACCGCACAGTCTACACCTTTGCAGCAGCAGGTAGAACATGAGAAAGAGAACAGTTCAGGCCGTCTAAGCACTCCACATGCATTCCCATTGCAGCCAGTGAAGCTAAGTCAGATAGGCAGGAATAGTGATCATGACCCATCCACCCCAAACAAAGTGAGAAGGAGTTTTGGGGATCCTACACCAAGAACACCAACACCTTTCAAAAATGCATTGGCTGAACTGGAGAAGAATGGTGGCATCGTGAAATACTTGGTAGAGTAGAGTTGTTATTATTTGCTGGTACCTAGTTTCGTGAAAATTTGCCAATTCAGAAGTCTGAAAGGGGAATGGTCACATACACAGATCATGTTGAACTTGGAAGCCCATTTTTTTTAAGGGTTAAAAAAGGATTAAAAACCTCAGAATCTGAAATTTTGTCTAATAGAGTTCTGGAAAAAGTTTGCAATGTGGGAAAGTTTGATTTGAATTTTTTGTTGGTGGCTTTCGTGTGTCATCTCCTGGAAAGTGTGGCAGTGATGTTGTGTAATAGGCCATGGTCTTTTCCTTCTCATTGTTTTAGGCAACTGCCCATAATTCTCTCATTTTGTGCTGATTAACCAATGCAGTTTATAGTGTTATTTACCTTTCTTCTGCTACTTTAATAAGTGCTGTAAGGCTCCTCTACTACTTCATTTTTTCAGTGGTTTTGGTGCAGTTTCACTGCCAGAGGAATCTACATATTCTAAGTCACTGTTACTGGAAGTGGATATTTCATCTTTTCAAGGTGTCCTGTAGGGTTCAGAATCTTTTCAGTCTTCCTGTTGGCTATATGACAGCATGAAAATTAAAATATGCACAACTCTGCTTCTTTGGGAGGTGGAATGGTGTGATTGTTATAATGGCTAGGTTGCTGGCTGCATAAGCAAGGAATCTTTGTTTGATTCTCTCTCTCTTCTCCAAAATGTGGGGCCAACCCGCTGTCATTCAGTCAGTACTGTGGGCTCTTTTCTTGGGGGTAAGTTGGCCAGAGTGTGAAGCTGACTATGCACCCAGTGTAGTGCTGAGGTTAAAGAATGGGGTTATACAGTGTGTCCCACTCGCTACCGAACCTGGTATTTCTTTAATAATTTTACCAGTAATGAGGATATTGCAACGAAATTTGAAGCGAACTGCAGACACATTCCTCTTCATTTCTCACACAACGAACGTACTCCTGTTCAAATTTCGTTGCAATATCTTCATTGGTGTTAGAATTATTAAAGAAATGCCGGGTTCGGTAACAAGTGGGACGCACTGTATCTTCACTTCCCCATATCCATTCATGGCCTGTACAGGGACAGCTATTTTTTGTTTTTTTACATACTTTCATATGTGTGTGTATGTGTGTGTGTGTATGTATATATATGTATATTTTATGCTACAAAAAATTTTTAAAAATAAAAACATATCAAAGATCTAAAATTAAGACTAAAGAACACAATAATAGACAAAACGTTAACATATGCATCAGAAACTTGGACACTAACCAAGAGAGATAGAAAGCAATTGAACATTTTTGAAAGGAAAGTTTATAGAAGAATTTTAGGCCCAGTATCAATGAAAAAGGAATTTGGAGGATATTAACTGATAAAGAAATTTATGCAAGTGTTAAAAAAAACCTACAATAACAGAAACAATAAGGTTAAATAGATTATGTTGTTTGGGCATGTACAGAGAATGGAAGAAAGTAGAATTCCCAAAAGGGTATTATATATGAATTTGGGAACAACAGGATTGAGAAATAGACCAAGAAATAGATGGCAAGGTGAGGTGAGAGAGGATGGAAGAATAGTTGGTGGAGAAGGGTGGCAGGAAAAAGTACGTAACAGAGAGGAATGGAAGAAGCTCCTGAGAATGGCAAGGAATTGTTGCATTCTGTGCATGCCAATGGAATGAGTGAATACTTTGATATCAGCAAGTATGGCCAGCATTGTGTGTTAAATATGTTGTTTTGAGTACTGTACTTATTGAATTCAGCTGTGTTGTAAAATGCTGATGTGTGATTTTTTTAAAACAAATTTAAACAGATTAGTAACATGAAGTTACTTGTACACCACATGCAAAAAAAGTCTTGGCTTTACATTATATATTTGCATTATCATGATGGAATTTTTTTTTCAGCCACAAAGTCCAACTTGCCTTGTTGAGGACATTACGGAGATTATAAGGAAAGAACAAGATCTGTCTGATTCTCAGTATGAAACAGACAACAGTTTGCTGTACTCAAACCAGCAGGTGTGTATTGACTTCATCTGTATTAATAATGATTCCAACTTTGCAGCATGGGAATGGGAAGATCACTCATGAGCCTGGAGCTTTGAGGGCTTGAAGTAGTGAGGGTCTGCTTTCAGATAACTTTTTGACACTTGCCTGGGCAACTGGGAAAAATCACCAAGATGCCTGTGTGTAGCTGGTATTTGAAATAAGGACCCACTAAATGTGAATCAGATTTATGACTGCTGTGTCAGTGTCCTCTGGTGGATATTTGACCCTGCATGGGGTTGAGCCTGATGTGAGTTAGATGTGCTGTATTTAGTCGGAACCGTCATTGTTTGTTTCAGGAGATGTTGCAGGACAGTGGTTATTTAACAGCAAAACGCAGAGTATTAATGCCTGTCGGAAAAGAGAATGCACAGCCTAACAGGAGAATAAGAAAAGCTTTGGCACCCTCATGGAGCACCCCAGGAAATATTTCTGTTCCTGGGGTCACTGAAATTTCCTACACAGGGGAGACACCGGTATGGGTTGCATTTACAGAATATTTTCATAAAGTAATTTGCTTTTCTTTATAATTCATTTTATGTATTTATGTTCATAAGCATTAATTTAACCCTTTAAACACCGAGTTAAATCCCATCTGCCATCTGCTGGAATTATTAGGAGCCCATATTTTCCACATTAGCAGGCTAAGGGTTAATGTGAAAGGTCAGTATTAGAAATGGTAAAGGTGACATGTGAGTGCCATAACAATAAGCCATGTAGTCGGCACAGGGGCCAAGTTGAATGTATTCTATTCCTTGCTATGACATGGAGGTGAGAGGTGTCTTTTATGCCTCAGTGAACATAGCCACAGAGAAAGAACCATTGCTAGAATACTGACAGGAGATTGAGTATTGCCTCAGTGCTGGTCTGGCTGTGGGGATCAGAAAAATTTCTGCCACATGTGTGAAGCCTGTTTATCCATCCTGCAGCCATTCGTTAACATAACCAAAAGTTGTGTCATCTGTTAATATATTGTGTTATATTGCTGTATTTAGTGGTATTAAATTGTTGCAGTAAATTATGCTCTTATGTCACAGGCAGTGTGTGTTTGTGTGTGTGTGTATAATATTGCATTTTTAGTGTAATTTACCATGCTGTTTAACTTGCATTTTAGTGTAGTAAACTTGTGTTAGTATATTTCCACCATATGATTTCGCCAAGCTACTGTGTCAATGGATACCAAAGAGTAGAAGATGCCTGATGTGTGACAGCATGATGTAAGGAACAGGTTTTGATGTGTTTGCCATGCAAGCTGCAAAAATGTGCATGTTAGCATTATCATGTGTCTGCATGGAACAACTTCAGACGTGCCGTATGGATTTTCATAATTTGTAGTTTTACTAACGTTTGCCAGTTCACTTCAGTTTTAATTGAAGTCAGATGAAAGTTCTTGAAGACCTACATCTGTTTTTGCACTCATCTTGTGCATAATTTGCTAAATGGTTATCAGAACAAAAAAAATTGTAAACATAGTTGTAGAAAAAATGAAAAAGTTATTTTAAGACCAGTTCGCTTTCGCTTTATGTCCTGATTTTTCATTTAAATAAAAGGGTGTGATCATGCTGCAAATGTTAGTCTATGCATACACTTCCTAGATTGTTAATCCTTGTAGATAGAAGAGGAAAAGAACTTAATCCAGTATCATCATTACCATTGTCACCATCATTTCTGAAGTGACAGGAATTGTTAGGATTACTTAAGCAGTGTTACTGACCTTTTGGAGAAACATTCGTCCTCTTTTGTGGGCAAGACAGTAAGTTCATCAGTATTATTCATGCTCATCACTTTAGAACAATGTGGTAGCCAGAAAAAGACTAGAACATTAATTAATATATGTCAAGCACACCTGTTTAATAGTATACAAGGCTACAGGTTTCAAACTTTCAAACAGTCATCATCAGGCCTTCTAATAGATCGGGTCAATAGACGCTGTGTACACGTTGGGATCACATTGTGTTTACATTGATAAAATATATAAAATCTACCGGGTCAGATTGCATAAGAGGGGGTGATATGTGTATTCCATAACTGTATGTAGTTAAAATATTTAAAATGATGGTTGGTCGATTACAACTATAATGTCAGGTCAGAAAAAGAGTGCATAGAGGATGGAATACTGTGATTTTGTTTGTGATTGAGTAACTGTCATTTGGCCTGGCAAGACCCTGTAGATACAATTTGGTTTCTAGAACAAGTCCGTTGTTGGGGATACATCAGTTCTGTTCTCACCACCGTCCATTGTACATGAAGACATCCTACCTGAGCAAATTGTTACCATGTCAACAGTGGCGCCCGTGCTGCAGCAGCGATCTCCTGTTGCGAAGGTGAGCCCTTTTGCTTTAGGAATGGACTCGACTATTGGGCATGCCAGTTACAAGTTGTTACGCAGGATGGCTGTTTCAGGTGTCAGTAGTTCCCTTATCTTCCTCAGTAAAGTGTCCAATTCCCTAGTGCATGAATGTCAGGATAGCTAACAGATTATGAAGGGGCATCTAGGAGGGTTGCTTCATGGAATTCCAACACGTCCCTCTGCTTTTCTTGTTAGCCCAATTTACTGTTTGTAAGGAAATTAATTTCATGGTATCTGTCAATTTTTCTATCCCCTGATGAATTACTTTTGTGACAAATTTTATGAACATTGTCACACTTTAGGTGCTTTACCCTTTTACTTTATAATTTCCTAAAGTAACACTGTACAGCAACATATTTCTGAGGTAGTAACAGCACTAGTACCTGAAATTTTTTGTGCAAATACATAATTGAAAATATCCATTTTTTTTTTTGGTATATTCGTGCCACACAAAATACACATTATTTTTCAGGTGTATGAGGCTGTAATTTGAGACCTGCATGAAGGAGTTTGTGTTTAGCCTTGAAAATCCGCTTTGTTGAATGGCATTTTCACTGAAGAATAATCTGGTGTTATGATAACAGTAATACAGCAAATGTGAATTTCCCACCAACTCATAACATTCTTTGGTTACCCAGAGAGGGTTGTAAGTCTGGAAGTTCACCCTTGCGAGACATTTGGATCCTGTTTTGAAGGTGTAAAAACTTGTTGCATGTGGTCTGTCCTATCCAGTGGTGCAGGTGTTGAGAGCATCATGTAACTCTTAGTTTGATAATCCAATTATATTTCTTTGATTTGTAATTATAATGTTGTGACAGCATCTTTGAAGATACACAGCTATCCATGTTGTTTGCTTAGCTTGTGATATGAGATACCTGGATTTTAATTTGAGGCTACATGCCTTCCAGTCATGTTAGTGCACTGTTGTGTCTGTTATAATGTATTTGCCTTGATGGTTTTTTTCACCATGTTCAAGGAGTGGACAGTCGGGCATGAACAGTTGTTGAATTTGTCCATAGCTAGGTAATACTTAAGACCTGCTATTGTCACTGTTTTGTCAGTCCAGCCAGAAGCACTGGTTCATATTAAACTAAGTATACTGTACTAATTGTTTACTAATTGTTTGTGGGGATGTGACCCATGACCTGGAACATGAGAGCTTGACACTGTTCTTACCTTGTTGAATGACAGATCTAAGGTGTAAGCAAGCATTATGGGTTTACTAAGGGCATCAAATCTCATGCATTTATATGATCATGGTGGAGCTTTTGACGAAAAATAATCTGTCAACGTGAATGTTGAGAACCAAGGGACATTAAGATAAAGTGTTGCCATTTCTCTGGCAAGTCTGTAGATGGAATGTCACCCCTAAGGTGGTGCAGTCACAACTGCAATCAAATCTGTAATGAACACACTAATATACGTCAGCACAACAAGTATTTATTGGAGTAATAGGCTACATGTTTCGACCTGTTAACAGGTTGAAACATGCGGCCTATTACTCCAATAAATACTTGTTGTGCTGAGGTATATTAGTGTGCTCATTATATACTTCATTAGAGCACTTCGTGATGCCTTCTCTAAAAAACAAATGCAGTGAAATCTTCTAGGAGATAGAGTTGACCAAATGATCAGTCCAAGAGGGACCAAACATTGGGGGAGTGATGGATGAGAGTGGTTAGAAATCTTTATGGATGTAGTGCCTTTAAGAACTTTATGGTCAGCAAGAATTTGTCATACATAGAATGCTGTAGCAAGTCGAGTGTCTAAACGGTGCTCATATTGTCAGCATGAAGATGCATCTGCATTTCTCTGGGGGGTCAGGAGATAATGACAGGGGAATGAATAGATAATATGAGCACCACTTTCTGATTATAAATTCACCATTGATCAAGTCAGTGAATTGTAGTAGTCAAAGTGCACCTTTCATGCTACTGCTGTAGAGAGTGTCATCAGTGTGTATAAATCTTATAGCAAGATTTTACTGCTTGAGGATATTTGCCTACCTTTTGTGCAGCCAGTTGTTTTGGGCATTTAGGGGTGAGGAAAGGTGTTGGTGTAACATCAGAAGTTTACCATTAAGAGTTTAAAATGCCTTACTACTCTCTCATTATGTTGCCTGTGTCTGTTGTTTTTATTTGCTTTGATAAACATCATCCAGTACCCATCTGTTCTGTTCTAGAAATTTGAGTAGACAGTTAAATGAGGAAAATGACTCGTCATCTTTTATGAGGGTGAGTCAAATGAAAACCGTAAATATTTATATAAATATAAACTTTTAAGGTTTTAATTTGATTCTCCCTTGTTTGATTCTGATTTTCTTCAGCTGTTTGTATCTGGACTCTGTGTGAGCAAGCATGAAAACAAAATCTCATAAAAGGCTTTCACCATTAGTAAGGTGTGTAGCGTGTAACAATAAGTGATGAATGAATTCTATATGTGTGCCCACTTTCTTGTTTCATTGCATTCTGTAATACTTTGTCCAGTCTTCCGAGGTGAATGTGGGGGGGGGGAGTACCTTAAAGTACAGTATGATAGCCTTCTTCAAAATTTTCCCCTGTCTAATGTTTTGAATCACTCTTGTTAAGTAATCTCAGAATAAATTTAATTGAGTTTATGGTAAGAAATGTAAAAATATTTTTAACGAGTTGTGCAGGAAAGGTGTTAAATCTTAATTCTTAAAAGACATTTTTGTGTGTACCATTATATTCTTATATTTCTTTATGCCTTTGGGTTCTGTTGTGTTTTTCGAGCAGGAAGTTTCTGTAAATAAATAGTTCAAAACCATTGGTGTAGTATAAAAAAGTGAAAACAAAACTTGTAGATACTCAGTATTTTTTGTGGTATGGTTTATTATGTTTGTTTGTTGGTGGTTGTATGTAGTTGTTGGTATTGTCCCTGTTCAGAATCCTCGTAACCATCTGAGGCATTCTGCTGTCAAGCGGATCCACTTTGGAGACGTGACACATGAACGGAAACTGCCCAAGGTGAGTCTGTTGTAGATAATTTTCCTCTTTCCAGCATGTATTTTATTTTTCATTGGTTTTTAAACATTATTGCTTATTTTTGTAATTTTATGATTTGTTGATAAGATGAATAGTTAAATGATGTGGTTAATGGATGTAGTCTTCTGATTATATTCTTCTAGGTGGATTAATGAAGAATTGTACATGTACGGGTAAATGTTCTGCATGTATGTGTTGCAAATACAGCTGCTTGTCTATGATCATTTTTGAACATAGACCTTTTAAATCAAAATGCCAATAAACAACAAATGGCCCAAAAATAACAAATGTAAACACTCATATTTCTAGCCTTACAACTGCAGCACATACAACTTTTGAAAGTTTAATATTGTACATTATCTGTGTGACTATTTTACGTACACAATGTTTAACACCAACTTGTTGCACAATGTTTTTATTTTGTTAATTATTGCTCCGACATGTTTTGGCCTTAGTTCTTGGCCATGTTCGGGGAGCTCATAATTTTTTTTGATGTGTGCAACTTATTTGACAGAAGTTCTACATATTTTATTAAAATTGTAATTACAATTAAAATTAAAATCCTTAAAATTAGTTTTGGTTGAATGCAATATAAAATTATATTAAGTAGACATAGATGTAATTTTTTGTTTTAAAAAATCTGTGTTGACCTTTCTTCAGATAAATTAGTCCCAGAATCAAGTTTGAGATACCTCATGTTCTGGTTATGAATGAAATAATACAGTGGGTTGCTATAAACACAAAGTGTAAATTAATATTTGTGCAAATACAGTATGTGCCAAACAATAAAAAAAAAAAAAACTATTGGCATCCGGACACTAATATATTTTAGCTCCAAAGAGTATTAATCTTCCCTGTTATCCATTCAGCTGTGAATGACTGTGGATGTTGCAGTGCAGCATATGTCTGATAATTTACAATACAAGTTTATCTTGAAATTAGGAGGACACGATTGTGTGTGTACTAGTTATCTGGCATACATGTCATGATGGGAAGGCAGAGAAAAACCTCTCATGACACATGAATGATTATGTCACTTTTGTTTTGGGATGCAGAAAAATCTTGCGTGCCTGATTGTTGTTGCACATAGTGTACGGGACTTTCCCCATTGTAAAGCACCTGTAGTGAGAGCTGACCCCTCATCTCTGCTTTGACTTGGTGCTAGGATTAAAGAATGCATAAAGCTTCACCTTCATTTGCCCTTACATCCTTGTGAAATAGTCCTAAAGCACCGGGACTATACATGTGTGTATCTATGTATGCATGTTTGTATAATGCATTGCACCACTTTTGTGAAATTTGTCTGAACCTGTTGCTTTATATCTCATGTAATTTGAAAATGTGGTAGGTTGTGAACAAAAAAATTGTGAGAGATCAAAGTGTTTATGAATTTTGGTGATGATGGTGATTGTGATAACTTGCATAGGCTCATTTATACAAATTCTGAATAATGTTACTCACGTTACAAAGTAGCTAGGTGAGTTGTAGGACTGTAACCTTTGCACATAGCCTTTTGCTTTCACCATAGCATGTTATTTAGCTGTTGCTTGCACAAAAAGAATGGCACAGTAGTTTTCTTATCACATATAAGGCAAAACTCAGTCTGAAATTTTTTCATGGACTTTTTTTTATATTGTGGTTGGTTACCTGTGTTGTGTGTTCATTATTACATCATGGTGTGAATATGGCCATATTTGTTTTACATGCATGTAATTACTACATTTTATTGAGAAATGCATACCATTTTTGCTGAGTGTCATGACTGTACCACGGCTGAGATAGTTGGGCACTGTTTTCACCATGAAGGCCTGGGTTCGAAACCAGCCCTGTCCAAGTGGGATGTGTGGTGGACTGAGTGGAACTGAGACAGGATTTTCTCTTGAGTATGTTTAGTTTAGCCCTGTTATCATTTCACTAATACTGTATACTTGTTATTTCATTCATCTGCCACCAACAATATAATTGTTAAAAAGCACAGAGGGTATGAATTATCTTAAAAATTATAGACACTGCAATAGTAGCAGTTGGCGGGATTGTCAAAATAAAATGTATCTCCCTCACTCTTTGCTGAAGATTGTGATACTAAGGTCAGTTACTTAGGAATGGAGAGGAAATGGTAAGGAAAGCCAAGTTCAATTCCTGAAACCCTGTTGGCACATGTAGTGTGTGTGTGGGATTATTCATTTGTGAGTTTTTGTAATGGCTTTATGCAGTCAGTTGAATAGGAACAGAAGCACAATTGTAGACATTTGTTGGATCCTCTTGTCCTGCAGTGTAATAGAATTTTCTGTATCTGTAGCCAAGCATTTGTCTGTCATTTCTAGCATGTTTGTGTTGCTGAAGGAGTTAGTAGAGGTATATGGTAAGGAAAGTAATGTAACTGCAGTACTGTGTTGTCTTAGACTTGTTAGTTTCTCTTCAGAGGTAGAGAAAATAGTTTTTTTTTTCCTGGTGCTGCTGCTCCTGCTGCACTTGGGCCACTGTTAGAGGGTGGCAGATATATGATGTCAGGTTGGGCAGTGCATCTGATTAATATGCACTTCTCCTAGGGAAATTGAAATGGCTGGAATTAACTGAATGGTCACTTGAGAAGGAAGTGTCTTACCTATTGCAAAGTTCATTTTGCTACATGTCATATTAAATAGTTATAATTTTCTCTTCTGATACGCTAAATAGATAATGTTGGTTGGATGTGAGCTTCATGTTAGGAGTTTATTGGCTAGGGTGAAAAAATGATATCTTCAAACAGCTTTATGTATACATTCTCATTACCTAGTTAAATGCAATAAATTCACTAATTTCCAGTGAACATGCAGGTACGTATGACATTCCCATCATATGTTCAGTTTATGTGATGTGCAGAAAGAATGCAGGAAGGATTTGGATGAGTGATTGCGGTTATATTTGATTAAATTTGATCAGATTTGAATAAAGAGAGACCAACTTGATGTCACTTGCTTTATTATTTTATTATTTACTGCTCAACATGTTTTGGATGTATTAACATCCGAAACATGTTGAGCAGTAAATAATGAAATAATAAAGCAAGTGACATCAAGTTGGTCTCTCTTTATTCAACTATCAAGATGAGGCACAGTCCAATAAACAAAAGACTGATAAGATTTGCTTATATTGATTGTGCATGTACCCTTCTTCTTTTAAGTAGGAAAAGTTCAACTTGACATGTAACAGTGGTACAGCCTGGGGTAAGGTTGCAAAGAATTGCAGTATTTCTTCACAAAAGGCCAAACACCATCACAATTATAACTATTTCTTCTAAGCTTCTTTTTGTACATATCTGTGGTAAATCCTTTGTACATTGACAAGTACATCAATAGTTGGATTTCAGTAAGTTTTCGTCCCGTATCTTATTTTGGTACCTTCGTGACAAGTAGTGTTTTCTTTCAGCTCGACGTGAGATGGGAGATGGTAGCTTATGGGAAGACCCAAGATCAGTTGGAACTTACAGAACAAGCACACAACCTTCTCAGTATGACCAACACCCTCAAACCTCGTTCGCTGAATCTGTAGAGAACTGCACATTGGGATGGGGTCTTCATGTAGCATGCTGTAGTACAGAGGTGATGGCTTTAGCTACTCGCTGTGGATGCTTTACTGACATGTCCGTATGGACTACAGACTGGAATCTGGCCCTCCAAGTGGCCATATACCTGTACAAGGAAGAAGTGGACTTAATCAGCTGTAAGTCGTAGAGATCTGAGCCTAACATGTTGCCTTTGGATTACCACTTCAACTATTTTGGTAGAATTGGAATCTCATTCATTTTTTTTATTTACTGGAATCATTTTAGAAGTCTTTGAATGTAAATTAGAGGTAGAAGACACGTGTCAGTGACTTCTTAGAATGGTTGTAAGAAGATACAATATGTCCTGCGATCTGATGTTTTTAGGACTGAAATATACATGTATGGCACCCAATAATAATGCAAAATCCCCTATGTGTTTTGTACCACTCTTGTTTATGGGTAACTTACCTATTGTCAAAATAATTAATATTTATTCGTTAGATATGAATATTTTTTTTATTGAAATATGTGAGTTGTTCAGAATGTGAAAACTGAGAAGGAAGGGAAACTGATTTCAAGAAGCTGTTGGTGTAACAGCATGCAGAAAAGAAAAGAGAACCTGACAGTGTAGTGACAAGTATGGTGTGAAGGGAGATGCAATAGTGTTGATATTTGTTGTCTTTTGGGAGAAATTAGTTTGGTAATTATGAAAGAAAAGTAAAATCTAAATTTTGTTGTGAATTGGAGTGCAGGGAATTATGTTCGAAATACAGTGTTTTTAGATCTGTTTGTCATAAATGTTGCATGCCATTTAAATTGCTGTAAGGAATTCTAGTGTATGCACTGTTATACTGATTTGTTAGTTTTTTACAGACTTTACATAATATTTGTGATTGTATAATTGGTGGAAAGGTAGAGAGTCTCAGGAAAAATTAATATATTTGAGTCTGTGTAATATCTTAGCAGTTTACGGCACGTGTGTATGTGAGCAGCATTGTACATGTTGATGCATGGATAAATTATTTCAGTGTGTATTTTGTAATGTAGATGTTTGTTCAGTGTCTGTATTAACAGAAATTAAGGATCCAGTACAAGGAAATTTGGGCCAAGCCCTTCGATAAATGCTTCTTATTAATCAGAATTACAATATTTATCATACATGCCCAGAATAGTAAGAATTTTAGTAATCTTTTACTAGTAGTATTTAGTTTGTATGAACTGGGCTACAAAATCCAATGAGAATACACAGTTTCAGATTGGTTTTACTGATAGCAACAACACATGACTGATGTCTATGGCTCATGCCAAGATAATTTCACATGTATAGTACCTGAAGCAAATTTAGGCATTGATTGTTTATGTATCATTGGTTTAGAGCACAAATATTTTGTTAATTTCTCAGTAAATGCATATTAAAGATGCACCAACACAGTGTTCTGGTATGACCTACATTGTTTCTAATTCTTTTGCCCATCACACTCTTTGTGCTGAATGAATACAGTCATGTGCCGCATAACAACGTTTCAGTCTATGGCGGACCATATACAGGGTGTCCCAGGAGGAATGTGCCAGACTTCGGGAGGATGTTCCTTATGTTAAAGTATACCGATATAACCCAAAACACCTATATCCAAAATTGAACGGTTATTGAGATAATGGCCAGAGATTTTGAAACTTTGACAGCTGTTACACACTTATTGATTACCAAATACATATTAAAACTGGCAGGAATATGTGGTTTCTGTAACGTTAATATCTGTACTTAACATCAAACTA
>Ga0123352_10003058_pt1 | contig 23942 bp, 20 predicted proteins | sample TergutLab28metaG_FD_89700 | JGI IMG/M metagenome (GOLD analysis project Ga0123352, IMG submission 89700) | Labiotermes labralis P1 segment gut microbial communities from Petit-Saut dam, French Guiana - Lab288 P1 | ecosystem: Host-associated > Arthropoda: Insects > Digestive system > Gut ...
GTAGATGGGTGGATAATATTAGGATGGATCTCCAGGAGGTGGGATGTGGGTATGTGGACTGGATTGGGTTGGCCCAGGATAGGGACAGATGGCGTACGCTTGTAAGTACGGTAATGAACCTTCGGGTTCCGTGAAATGCGGGGAATTTCTTGACTAGCTGCAAACCAGTTAGCTTCTCAAGAAGGACTCTGCACCATGGAGTAAGTAAGTATGTATACGGCCTGCACTCTCCCGTGCGTCCGAGTACCGAGCAAATAATAAGTATTGGTTATATTACTCGTTGAGGTTCCTACAACAGTTAAGGAATGTTTAGGTCTTCTGGGATGTTACGCTGTGTCGGCCGGTAAATGATTACCGACGCTTCGGGGACTGCGTAATCCTGAAAATGGAGGTACTACGTTTATCCGAAACGTCGGTAACTATCGGCCATCCAACATGACGTAACATCCCAGAATGCCACGATCTTCACTGTTTAAATTAAACATATTAATTCGCAATACAGCCTGTAGAAAGACGAAAAAAACAAGCACTACTTTAGACAGGAGATATGTTTTATTTAACGACGCCTGTCATTTCGACGACCATATAGTGTCGGTAGGAGATTAACGAAATGAATGGAGAATTGGTGGGATATTACCCACATGGAAAGAACCAAGTACTTGGACAGAAGCGTGTCCCACTGCCACTTCTTCCACCTCAAATACCACACAGACTAGCTTAGATTCACTTCTCGTCCTCCCGATTAATAAACTGATAACCATCGGTACTCGTGAATGCCACATACAAATCACATTCCTCGCTGCAGCCGAAAATCTCCTCGCTGTATTGCGCAAAACACTTATAGAGCAGTATTCGATATTACTCACGTGATTTGTTACGACAAGAAAGGGGAAGTACAAAGTAGATTAATGCGGTGACGTATTTCACGTGATATTTATAGGACTGAGTGTCAATGAGTCATTGTTATTCGCAAGAGTCGGGCGTGGAATTTTCGTGTACACTGTCGAGTACAAATAACTATCGTGCTAAAAATGCGCATGTTCCGTATTCTCTTATGGCTGTGTTACAAATTAACTACGGTAATGGACAGCATAAAAAACCTGTGTTCTTTTGTTGTACACAGACAGCAATGTCCAGCGGCACCTGCTAATTCTGTAACACCTAGAAGTGTCAATTATCATCTGACAAGACGGTGTAACTACCAATGCGGATTCTGTTTCCATACTGCGAAAACGTCATTTGTGATGCCAATAGATGAAGCCCAGAGGGGACTACGGATGCTCAAAGACGCAGGTTAGTTGCAATAGTGAGTATGTGAAGATGTTTGGCTTGGTTTGGTTTGGTTTATTTGTTCATCCATTCAGCCACTTTTGTAACATTGGACACATCAATTACAGATTATAGTTTTCAACACAACTTATAATATACGGACACCCACACAATACAATATAATAAATAACAATATAAAATTTAAAGACCATTTGGAAGTTGAATTTACCACTACATCTCTCTCTCTCTCTCTCTCTCTCTCTATATATATATATATACATAGAGAGAGAGAGATATGCAGTGTATACATATATATAAGTAGCACCTGGTGAGCCCTGGTCAGTCCCCTTAATCTGTAAAATAAGTCCCGGCACTACTCTTTCTTTAGTCTATATTATTGAAAAGGATCGGCTTTCGACTTCTTTTCCTAAGTAATTTATGAGGGGGGCAGCCGCCGGTCAGTTTGGAATTGCGGTCCCTCCGTAGCCCACCCTACGCCCCGGGACGTCCAGGGGTCCTGCCTGGTAGGCAAGAAGGTCCTAAGTACAGTCCAGGCACTACTCTTTCTTTAGTCTACAATATTAAAAATGATCGCCTTTCGATTTGTTTGTTCCTAGGTATTTTATCAGGGTGGAAGCCGCCGTCCAGCTTGGTATTGCGGTTCCACCGTTGCCCTCTATACGCCCTGGCCTGTCCGAGGCCCCGTGCAAGAAGGTCGTAAGACCCGCCAGGTGTTTAAGTAGGCAAGGGATGCGGATAGTGCAGGAAGGTCGTAATTGCGGTCCAGGCACTACACTTTCGTTAGCATAATATTAAAAAGGATCGGCGTTTGACTTGTTTAACAGGTTGGCAGCCGCCGTCAAGCTGGGTCCCCCGGGCCTGGTGCAAGAAGGTCCTAAGTGAGGTCCAGGCACTACTCTTTCGTTAGCATATTATTAAAAAGGAAAGGCTTTCGACTTTTTAAACCGAGGTAATTTAATTAGGGTGTGGCAGCCGCCGTGCAGCCTGGTCCCCAGGGCCCAGTGCAGGAAGGGCCTAAGTACGGTCCAGGCACTACTCGTTCTTTAGCATAATATTAAAAAGGATCGGCGTTTAACATTTTTAACCGAGGTAATGTATCAAGGTGTGGCAGCCGCCGTTCAGCTTGGTCCCCCAGAGGCCCTGTGAAAAAAGATCCCAAGTGCGGTCTAGGCACTACTCTTTCTTTTTTAGCATAATATTTAAAAGAATTGGCGTTTGACATTTTTAACCGAGGTAATTTAATCAGGGTGTGGCAGTCGCCTGGTCCCGGGGCCCGGTGCAGGAAGGTCCTAAGTACGGTCCAGACACTACTCGTTCTTTATCTTCGGCCCCCTACATAGCCACCCCTGCGCCAAGCTCGCCGGACAGATTGGTAACATTTTAAAAGTTTGAGGTTCCGTCAGATGTCGTGATGGGGCGGCGCTAAGTTTGAAATTAAAACGTACAATATGGCGGGCGTGCCGACGTGTGGATTGGTACAGGGTCGGGACGTACCACAACGTATGTGTGTGTGTTTGTGTGGTGAGAAGAAGAGAGAAGGCCCGCGTGATTCTAATGCGGGAATGAAGCAAATGTTAATTTGACATCGTCAGAATTGGTAGTAAAAATGGATGAAATCAAATTTGAGTGCACGATTAGTTCCAAAGTTGACGTGATAGACCGTATGAAAATACAAAAAGTGAAGTTTTCCCCAAAAGGTGGCATGTCAAATTTCGCACCCGCCTAGGGGAAAAGTTAGGTATATGTTTGTCAAGAGGCGGAAGGCAAGTGTGTTGGTCACCCCTGTGGCAGTCCGTGAGCAATGGAATGCATCGGTGGTCGGGGGGAAAACAGTTGCTATTGCAATAAGTAACGCGCAGGGTTCCCCGGCACAGTTAGAAGAGTAATTGAACACGTTCTCCCTAACAGTAGCTGCACTTATCAAAGTGTAATTAAACACGCGCTACAGTGTGCCTTTTTCTGCCATAGCATCATGTCACGCGCACACCTGTCGACCTACAGGTAAGAAGGTGATGTCACTAGCTCACGCACACATCTTTGTTTGAAGCCAATGACGCAACATAGACCTATCATGGTCTTGTGATATGTCGAATGAGAGAAGGGGAACAGGCGCCTAGGTGTCTGTATAAAACGTAACCCTAGAGGAGCCCCATCCCATCATAGCATTGTTGGGGTGGGCGCTTGAGTGTGTGTATCGTGAAAGAAGGAAGGAAGGTAGCTGCTACTGTGAGGTGTGTGTGTGTTAGAAGTTGCGAAGACACCCCATCGTAGCATTGTAGTGGTGGGCGCCTGTGTGCATAGTGAAAGAAGCTGCGAAGACGAAGCGTGTAGGTGAAGTTTGTACATGATACCTCAGTGCAGTGAGTTGAAAGGCCAGCGCACACGTTGCAGCATGATCATCACGAATGTGCTTGCGCAACATCGCTTACGTTCACAAACACGATTCTTGTGTTTGAAGTGCTTCTGCTCGTGGCCGTCGAATGCCAGGGTGGCAGAGGAAAATGGAGTAGCTCATGCATTAATAATAGCGATCGCGAGTAGATAATGATCGGCATGGCCGGAAGGTACGTCACGATCACTATTATTAATGCATTTGCTACCCTTGCTTTCGACAACTATAAGTAGGGCACCTCAAACACAGGACTGTATGTGAACGTAAGCGAAGTTAGGCATTTGCATTCCAGAGATAATCATCCTGGAACATGTGCGTAACCTGCCTTGAGAGAGAATTAATGCACGACTTCATCTAGGAGGTCGTTGCTGCTAAACCCATGCCGGTGGTGGTGGCTGCTGCTGCTGCTTCATTGTGAAGAAGGCGGTCCGCAGGGCTATGTCGAGAAGAAGAAGAAGAAACACACAGGTAGGTGCAGTGAATATTTTAATAATATATGTGCAGTGATCACAAGAAAACACACAATTCAGTTAAATTAGACGTTTATTCAGTTAAGCAATAGTAATACAAGTTTATACAGATGTCACGAGTTCCTCGAACAGATGACGATAGTCTATGAGGTCACTGTCGGGCTGCAGGAATCGTTTACGCTACACCTTATTGCACGCCGACGCGATCGTTATTGACTCGAAAAATACTTCTATATTCCCTATCTGCTTAAACTCGCGCCTAAAGACTCGACACGCCTGTCTCAGGACTGTGACGTCATCTTGACCGTAAGTTTCCAGCACGCGCCTGTTGTCGAAAATATGCTCCGATTTCTGGCTCTCGTACCACGCGAGAAATTCTCTCCTCTCCTTCTCGCCCATCTCATTCGCACCGTCATACGAAACGTCGGGGATGGGACCTATGTAGTCTAGGTTTTCCTCAGTATTGAAATAGTGAGGGTACCACGATTTGGAGATTGTCAGACCGAACGTTTCGGGCAGCTTACGCAGAGGGCACGGGAGAAAGGACACGCTATCCAGAAAGAACAAATGCTCCATTTTCATGCACATTATCTTCAGTCCGTTCATGATCAGATCCGGTTTCCATTTCAGTAGGATCGCCCTATTCAGGATAAATTGAAGGTCGAACGCCTTGGCGTTATGTGCTATAGCAACGATCTTATTGGCCCAGGGGCGGGGTTCGGTTAAATATGAAAGCAGGGCCCCAACGGGATCTTCCCAGAACGTGTGCGTCCTCTTACCACATCGCACGCAGTCTACTCCGACATCCTCGTCGTCGCATCGCGAACAAAACTGTTGGAAACAGACGAGATTAGGTAAGTGTAATGTAGCCCTGTATGTGTACTTGGTATTTTGGGTAGTCTCAAAATCATAGAATACGTATAGTACCTTATCACCCGCTGAGGGCAACGCGTCATTCAGAGGTCACATATAGCAGAGGTGATCCACTTCCCTATTCTGCTTACACTTCTCAGAGAAGCGCTTGTTACATTCGTGATTTTCGTGCGTCACAACCCATCGACACGTCGCGCAACAACGCTTACGTTCACATACAGATTTTTTCGTTGCGGTGCGCTGCTTGTGGTTGGCGAAACACGTGCAGCTTCAAAAGTGCCTATTGCAGTCGTCGCAGCGGTTTCGAACGTTGGAGAATGCGCACGGAGGGCTGGCCATGCAGTCGCTACACGTCTGGTCGCAGCCGTGCGTCAGTAACGTCACTTCCACATGCTTTATTGCACCCTTTACATACGTACTTTTTAGCCATGGCAGCAGTAAGTTTAGCGTTCACATGATAGTGTCTTTCGACATCATCATAGATTAATTCGCATGGACGAGTCCACCTGCCCTTCGAACATTATGTCTTCACAGCTCAGACCGTGATAGACAACTATCTTATACTCCCGAAAGTGTTCCTGGAATCTCACTAATTCGGGAATCCCCGCCCCTGTAGACAGATGTATACCGATCGTCTCACATAAGTTTTGGACTACATGACGTATCCTACAACCTCTACGATACGAATTATATTTCGGATCATTCTCTAATCTCGCGATCGCTATTACCAAGGCGTGGGCTAAACAGTTTTCCTCCGCTTTAACCTCCACGATACATTGCTTGAGGTGCGCCATTACGGAAAGCGGTCTGCCCTTGCTCTCCATTGCACGTCTACCAACCCTACGGGCATCCTGACCGAATGCACCGTCATAACCATTGTGTCCAAGGCATTAAATCTAGCATTCGACTGTGAGACTATTTCAAAGACGCTCCATATCACATCTCCGGATAACTGATCTTTCCGCCTGAAACTGATTCCGATCAGCTTGTCATTTTGGTTAACCTGATTTTGAATTGTTATTCCCACCATATCTCTATCGTCTACATCACGTAACGCGTGCTCAATGAGATCGTTCACACTGGCTAGGAAATGTGCTACGGGATCACTATTGTCCGCGGGGGATATTAAACGCACAGTAAGGTGCCTTTCTACAGCATTGTACTGCCTGTACTGTCTCGTATTCGTGTCCATTATCTCGAATCTGCGAGCCATGATTTTTTTCTCTCTCTCTCTCTACAAAAAGATACACACCTATTTAGATCCGACACACCCAAAACCACTTATATCAACTACCTCATTTGTAGTCAGAATAATAATATTTACGGTTCCGCCTATGGAGTCCCCACACTGTTGCTGCCATGTACAGGCGACCCCTATTTATTGCTGGCGAATGCTGACGTCATTTTCTTGTTTGTTTCAGACATTCAACACAGTTACATCCCTCATACCACGTTTTCCCCTAAACGTCAACCACAACCCTCAGGTATTATTATTATTTTTTTTTTACATACTTACATCATAAACTTATTGCTGCTTTGGGGGTGTACACTGAATGCAACTTACTTTTTTCTTACAGACAACGCATTTGCGATAGACAAACACAAAAGGCTGGATCTCTCCAAACGATTCGAAGAGGCTACTTCCAGCACTAAAGTCTTTATCGGCTCATTGGAGATAAATAAAATGTATCCCATTGTCCGCGCTGAACGAATCAACACTAAGTTTGGATCTACAGTCTTGCTTTCTATACGGGACTCTGAAGCACAAATTGTTCAAATTTTTCTACCGAAGCGATATCGTGATGTCGTTTCGGATTATAATATGGACAGAATATATTCCAAAAGTTTCCCTAAATCTTATTTATAAGGGCATTTGCGATACCTCAAAATCATTCTTGTTGGCGATAGTGCACACAAGAGATGATTTGATGTGATCGTTTTCTGTCTTTCAGGACTTGTTGTTTGTTTTACTGACACGGGTGATATAATGTGGTCATTACATGTCTTTCTTTTTAATATGATGTGCATCCAAGGGGTGATGTGATGTGCTCTTTTTTATGTGATCATTATCTGTATTTCCATTTAATGTGATGTATGTATGTATATACATTAAAGGATAACTAATGTGCGTTTCCTATCATTTACAACTGGTTTAGGCCTAGCATATGCCGCCGTACTTCATTATGGCTATCATATTCGATCCTAACCTATTCTCCCCTGCACGGCTTCCATACACGGCGGAATTTCTCCTCCTCTCCTCCTTCATTCCGCCCGTGTAACGGTTCCATTCGATGTTTGCGCCCTACCTGTCGTATTGTAACATGGTCGTCTTAGCGCTAGCCGCCATATTGCAAATAACGTATTAAGAGTTCAATTTATTTTAAAGTTGGCGCGCTGACAACCATGTTGGAAATTGTCCGACTTTACTCCTCCCCTCCTCCTTACTTCCGCCCGTGAAGCGGTTCCGTGTAATGTTTACGCCCTACCTGTCGTATTGTAACATGGTAGACTTAGCGCTAGTTGCCATATTGCATATGACGTATTTACGGTTACATTTACTCTGAAACATAACTTTAAAGCTGGCGCGCTGACCACCATTTTGGAATATGGCCGACTTTCCTCTCCAACATACTTTACATTATGCGCCAGACCCACCATCGTACCTCCTTCCGAGTTGCCGCGCTCCACCCGCCATCTAGCGGATCCCCCCTAGACTGTACCATTCCTTTTCGACACACTCCTGGGGAGGGAAGGGATTTCGACCCTTCTCAGTCGCGGGGTCGGGCGTTAGCGTAGGGGTGGCTGTGGAGGATACACCTTACCGGACTCTACGGCAGCTGGGGTACCCATCTCCACGGGGCGTAGAGAAGGCGCGGGGGCTCACCGATGAACATGCACATATACACCTCTCGGCTCGAATACCCTTCTCCTATTACACTCATTTCCTGGCGTTGGCGTAGGTGTGGCTACGGAGGATATACCTCACAAGACTATACGGCGGCTAGGATCAATCTCCACAGAGGCACGGGGGCGTAGGGAGGGCGTGGAGGCACCATGAAGAACATGCACGAGTACAGCCTTCACATACCTCACCTCTACCGACCGCATACCCCTCTTGGCTCGAATTCCCTTCACTTATTACACACACTCATTTCCTTCTCTCGCACTTAGGCCACTCTTGCTCTCAACCCCTGTCACCTTATTTTACACATTAAGGGGACTGACCAGGGCTCACCAGGTATACTTATATATATATATATATATATGTGTGTGTGTGTGTGTGTACCTAAGAGTTAAGAATTCAAATTAAAAGTAATAATATAGAATGATATTATGTTACATGTAAAAATATTTTGATGTTTACTTTTAAAAAGATTACACTGAGCCAAGATCTCTATTAGGATTCCAAGCAAAATATTCCTCTAACGAGTAAAATGGATTTATAAGAAGGAAACTTTTTAAAACAGATCTGAATTGGTTATGTCATGAGATGTATTTTTTATGCTAGTAGGAAGGTGATTAAAATCTTTGATTCCAAAATAAAAGGGACCTTTTCGGAAAGTTGTTAAGTTTGCAGTTGGAGTATGTGAGTCAGAACTAAATCTAGTGTTAATATTATGAATTTCTGAATTCAATTCATATAAATCTCTATTTTTGGCAACAAATAATAAAAGGGAAAAAATATATTGTGATTTTAGTTGTAGAATTTTTAGATTCTTGAATAACTGAAGACAAGAATCTCTATTTCTGGCATTCATAATTATTCTAATTATCCTCTTTTGAATTTTAAAAATATTAGAGCTGTATGCAGAATTACCCCAGAAAATGATGCCATACAATAGGATGGAATGAAAATACGAAAAGTAAATTGTCCTTAGTGTATCTTGGGACATAAAATGTTTGACATACCTAACTGCATATCTTTTAGTTTAATCATCATTTGATCAATATGGTTTTTCCATGACAAAGATCTATATCTAATCCAAGAAACTGAGTACTTTTAGTATCTTTGATCAGTTTATTGTTACAACTTATTTATATATGTATAAACTGTAAAAAGTAGGTCTTATCAAAATTTAATGATAATGAGTTACCTCTGAACCATTCATTTATATTATCGATCATATTGTTATCTTCTTTAAATTTTTAGGGACTAGGTGTTGTAATTATTATGCTTGCGTCATATGTATTTTTTGGGGGGAACTGGTATTTCTATGGTGCCATATTTCTATCAACATTTTCGGAGTTTCATTGTTAAGTCGGGAATTTCCTTACTTCTTACGCCAAGTGACTGGTATCGCAGGGTTTACAACTAACAAAATTGCAAATGGCGTGCCCCGCGGTGAAGTATTCAGACCATACCAAGGTGTTTTCCCTTGTAACTATCATACAATGTCATGGCACAAGCGTAAATGTAATTTCATTCGTCCCCGTGAATAAAAAAGTCCACTAAAAACTCACAAATGCTCAATGGCATTACATGCATATCTGTTACACAGACTTCAGCTAAATAGGACAAAAGTGGAAGATCGGGTAGAGATTCATTTACGCCCCATAGTAAAGTACTGTTTTTACTGCACTTGTTTTTGCAAATCTCACCATCACGCAGTACATTTCTGTGGACCTCTGCTGTACCAAATGTCATCCAAATCAAACTACAATACCGCAAAATTTAATTTACGCCCTTAAGTGAAGTACAACAATCACTTAGCCGATTTTCAAGAAATTCATGCTTGTTCAACAACCTTGTTTTTAAAGAACGCCTATACCGAATTTCATGAAAACCATACAGGTGGTTTAGTCGCCGAAACTAGGCCACAATCATGGTCTCCACAAAAGTAATTCTTTATAAGACCAAAGCTTTGCATTTTGGCTACAAAATGTATTTGTTTCACACGATCCTTTCAATAAACAAACACTGTTTCTCTATACAACATCCAGCAATTAATCATTGTAATGGAAACTGTGTTCTTTGTGAGGTAAAAACTGAATCTTTACATATAACACAGATTACTTTCAGTCTTTGAAGTGTTAAGATTTGTTTCTTTATTGATATATGTATATTTCATGTCTACTGTAAATCTTACACATTCAAGTAATAATTTTTATGGATCTGTAAGGTAATATTTCTTGTAACCTTATTTGCATTTGTTTCGGTCTGAAGAATTCATTTCTTGTGTGCATCTTTTTGGAGATATTGTGTGACTGGTTTTATAACTGGACAAGCTTGTTTTGAGGATCAGTCAAGTGTAAATGAAACTGTCAGACATACTTTTAAACGAAAAACTGATGAAATGGAGAGTGTTCTGTTTTCATTGGCAGCTGAGTATGAGGTTAATATGAGGAACATAAAGAATGTAGTTGAGTGAACAAAATCATCCGCTCACACAGCATCAAACCTGGTGAACTGGTAGCACAGCATAAGGACACAAGGGGGCACTTGAGCTGCCCCTCCCCAAAATGTTACGCACAGGTTCAGCCCTCATAGAAATTTAATAAATTAAGCACAAAACTAAAGTGCCCATGACTGACAACATAAAATATCAGATTATTTGTTTTAGTGTCAGAATTCTATTGCCAATATTATTGATAAGGAATGAAAATCATTAAAACTGATGGAAAATACATACTGTACAAGCAACCTAGCACACACGACAGCTGTTACCACCAACTGGTGCAAGGGTGGCGACATATAGCCTGTAGTCATATGTTTTGAAGGATCATAGTGCCTTCATCTTCATGCCTCAAGTAATCCAATTATTTTTGACCTTCTTGATCTAAAATTGCAAGCAGTATGATCCTTCAAGACCCTGTAATTGCTCCTTCAAAACACTAGGAAGTACTTGTCCAACAACACAGCAGCACACTTGACACACAACACTTCACTCTTCAGCAACATCGTTGAGAGAACCTCAAATCGTGCAATTTTGAGAATGTCTGGTGTGCTTGGAATTGTGTGGCTTTGGGAACTATCCTTGACACTCTGAGTAGAAGTATAGTTAACCCTTTAGAAACCAAGTTTAACTGGAATGTGTTGGTCTAGGCTTGTGTAGGGATGAAAAGGCAGCCCTGATATGAAGGTAGGCTGGTACCGGCCAGTACTCACAAGTTCAAGAACCATGTAACTTAGCAGGAAGACCCTCTGTAGACTCAACCACTGCTGATTGCACTAATCTGTGCAACATACAAAGGTACATGAAAATTCAGAATATTTTTAAAAAGAAAATGTTTTAGTCAGTTACAGCATGTTTCAGGAATGGAAAAAGTGAACTTTTCTGGAGGAGAACCATTTCTGCCCGAAAGAGGTCGTTATTTGGGGCAGCTTGTTTACTACTGCAAGGAAGTGCTTCAACTGCCAAGTGTGACGATAGTCAGCAATGGAAGTATTGTTACAGAGGCATGGTTCCGGAAGTATGGTATGTTACTTTCTTACTATGCTTACAGTTAAGTGGTGACATAATTATTAAAATTATGTTAATACACTTTGTAATTACAATATAATTCCTTTAATCCAGCACCAACAAGACCATACAGGTGTCAGACTATCAAATGGTACCTATAGAAACCTAAGTCCTTACAGGTAATATTTTGTTACTGCTCCTATACTTGGGCTGAACAACTAATGAGTATTCCACTCAGGTACCTCCTTCAGCTGCTGGTTCAGGGATTATCAGGGTCCCCTTTTGTGTTGTCTGGGATCTCTTCCATATCTACCAGGGATGCTGAAGGACCAGGATGTTGTGGATCAGGAGTTTTACTCAAATGCAAGAGTGTTAGGATTTCCAGCGCCCAGAGTAAAGGAACTCTAATGTATTTACTTAATGGAAGAGATTAAACTGACACAGATGAGGTACTGTTAATCAGGAGATTTAAGAGCAAATTCTGGATCCAGTACTCCAGTCCCAATCATACTACATACCCACCCCACTGAAACTTGCTTGACTTGCCTACAATAACATTTTACGGTCAGCAATTACAGAATTTCTGATTCAACTGTGGGGAAAAAAGTTCTTTAAACTCCCTGAAGCAGAATGGATCCATGTCTGGAAGAGAAGAAAAGGTTGCTAAGAAGGATCATTCTTGATATGGTGGTGATGAAAAAAGGTCCTGTGCCTCTGCCAGCATTTGACACCTGGCTGTCCATCTAATCACTTTACTAAGTTACAAATCAGAGTAAAAAGTTTATGGAAATGGTACAGGAATTACGTAATGATCAGACACTACAGTATCTGAATTTCAGAATGACAGCACTCTAGTTGCTTACTACATACATGAAGGTTTCTTTGGAAGAAATAAACACAGGCCTGAAAATGAGTTCTGGTTGTGTAGTTCATCATACTGCACTAACACTTACAGATGCCAATAACTGGACAATTTTGGAATCTTCAAGACAGTCAAGGAAACCTTTACATAATTGCACCTATGACAGTAATACTGAAATCAGGAGGCCGTAATGTCCTATCTTTTTGCAAGTACTATAGTACTACCACACAGAGCTCTTAGGTGTTCTGAATTTTTAGCTCAAGATGTTTACAGTGAACTTTTCTCCAACACTTTCTAGCAGAACACTCTGTATCAGTCACACAAAAACACACATTCAAACTATATCAACTTAAATATTTCCATGACACTAAAATAGCCACATCCACTACGATGTGAAATCAAAACTGGATGTGTCCTTGCAATGGCTCTAGTGATTAATCACCAGCCTCTTACCACAGAGGCCCAGGTTCCAACCAAGGTCAGGGGGATTTGTGGTGGTAGATAAATTGGTACTGGGACAACATTTTCTCTGAGTACTTCACTTTTCCCCTGTCATTATGATCTATGTTCGTTCATTTATCTGAGACACAATATAATCTTAGCAGTTGATCATATTGTTCAAGTAACATTTAAAAAGAACAATGCCCACCTACTTTGGATAATCACTTCACTATCATTTACTGATAGCACACGGATGTGAGTCACTCTAGGCACATATCAGGATAAATGGCTGTGCACAACTGTTAGTAGGCTGCTCTGGCTGTTGCTTGGGAAGTAAAAGGAATTGGTAACTTATGAGGGAAAGTACTGGCATTAAAACATCCTTGTACCAGGTCCAGTCATGATCTGTGAAGCATCCCTTACCATTTGTCCTATAAATAGCCTTGCATGTTACTTAAAATCATACTAGTTTGACGAGTAGGACACAGTGACTGTTGGAACAGTACAACAAATCAGCTCAGTACCTGTATGCCCTCACATTAGAACTCATATCTGCTAATAGGATCATCAGGTAATCTGACTTCGTAGAGATGCAAGGCACATACAAACATTCATCTTTCCCTGCCTTCAACAGCTAACCATGCACACAAGCACACACACACACACACACACACGACACTCTTCTAAATCTTACATAACACCAACTAAACACAAATTACACTAAATTTCACTAAAGGAGAGACATTTTCTTTCTTTGAGGTTGCTTTCTTACTAGTGTATGTTCTTGTCACTTAAATATGAGTGACATTGACAGAAATTATTAATTTCTTTGACAATAACTGTGAAAGGACAAGTCAAATAGACATACCCCAACCATCTTGCTGAAAGCAGACTCCGCCTTTAAAGCGAACAAATTGTTAAAATAGGGACAGTAACACAGTTTTGTAACTTGTCTCTACCAGTGTTGTTAACAAGGTGCCTTATGGTGATTGTGGGCTGCTTGCATTCTGTTAGCTTCCCAGCACTCTTCATCTGTTTCATCCTTCCAATGTATTCCTCTGGCACATGCCGCATAAAATTAATTGTTCCATATTTTACAGTAGTTAATAAGCCTGACCATAGTGCACAGGTACTGGAAACATGTCATCTGTTGCTGGCAATGGTTGTTTGCAGGACAGTATCTCGACATTCTTGCCATCTCATGTGACTCATTTAATGAAGAAACAAACAGGGCTATTGGACGTGGACAAGGAAATAAGAACCACGTGGAAAAGCTGATAAAAATCCGTAGATGGTGTCATCAGTACAAAGTGGCCTTCAAAATAAACACAGTTGTGAATACATACAACATTGACGAGGACATGACTGAGAGGATGCTGAAGCTAAATCCGATCCGATGGAAGGTAATATGCACAGGAATGTCAAATTAGGATTGCAGAACCTGCAGGTTCCAATAAACTTGAGAAAATACACAATAGAACAATTCAGGGATTGCACAGAATGTATAACAATCCTGTTGTATTTGATTGCCTTGAAAATCGTAAGACCTGTAAAAAAGTGTATTGGGCACAAAATGCAAATTTTTTCTCCACAGCTCTTGCTTCATTTTTTGCTCCAATCCATATTTAGCATGTCACACCTAACGAGCCCAGGAATACATGTAGGTCTTCATGTAAAGTAACTGTCAGTGACATCTGATTTAAATCCAAATCAGGCATGTATTGACAGATATTACTAAGACTCCCCCCACATCAAATTTCATGAAATTCAGTTGACCAATTCTGATATTACAAATGAACATATGTGCAAACTACAAATAGGTACATTTTTGCAACTTCCCCTTATAGCTGAGCAAAAAATGAGACATCATACAGATACATAAAACAGAAGCACAATATGTAATTTATGGTCATCTCAACAACTTAAAGAATAAACTAATATTTTGGTATATTTTTCCATGGTGGCAAAACACAAATTTTCAAATAATTTCCATACAGATGTTATACTAAAAGAATAGAACAAGTAAGTTTAAAAGAACAGAATTATTAACGAAAAGCAAGACAAAAACAAAACTTTGACTTCTCCCTGTGTTCAGGGAGATTTAACCCTTATCCTGCTAACGTGGAGAATATGGTGAGCTCCTAATAATGCTAGCAAATGGCAGATGGGATTTAACTCGCTGTTTAAAGTGTTAAACATACCTTGTGTTATGTACACAGATTCAGACTAATGCACACACAACCTTGATGCCTTCTTCTGTAGTAGGCACCCTCTGCCTAATTCCTTTCATTATGACAAAAGGTGGTATGGCCTGTCCTGTTGCACACCACAACCATTGCAGTACAGGCATCCTGTTGCACTGGTGCACACCACAACTGTCACAGTACAGCCTGTCCTGTTGCACTGGTGCACACCACAACTCTCACATTAGGGCTCTTTACCATGTCATTGAATGACACAAATCTTTCATTTTCTAGAAATTACTTCATCTGGTTTATATAGCAACTGCAGGCCTGATCATCACCCACACTAAAAGTTTTACTATGCTCTTCCCATACACTCCATTCAGGTGTCTCCAGAATTTAACTCCTTCTATATCTAGTCCTTTTAAGGAAGCAGATGACTGACAATGAGCCTTCAAGACACTTCAATTTGGTTTTCTTTCTTATAATGCATAAACCCAATTACATCTCACCATTCCCTCTCTAAATTACATTTATGGTTCAGTCCACTCTTTAATTGGAAACTGAAAAGCAAACTCTTCTGTCAGAGGCAGTCCAAATACTCCAGCTGAGCTATCAGTGTAAGATCATGGACTCTTTTTCAGAGGGTTCTGAGTCTGATCCCCAGCAAGATTTGTGTGTCAGACCTTTGTACAGCTTATATAATGCTGTAGGTCCCCTGTGACAGCCTTTGTCATCATGAGCACCCTCTTGCAGGAGTAACAGAATTTGCTCTATGGGTGCCTAGTTGAGCAGAGGCCAGTAAGATCAGCAGAGACCACAGCTGGAGGCACGAGACAAAGAGCATTTATCAGAAGTGCACCATTCCCGATTAGGTCTTACATCCTGCTGTAATAAATACAAGTAACTTGCACAATTGTGAGTAACTAACTCATATAGAAGAGTTCTTCTTCACAAGCAAAAACTCCCTAAAGTAATCCAGAAACTCCCTACATTTTAGGAACCCAAAGGTTCATAATCATGTTCACAACAGCCTGCCACCTGTCCTCATCCTGAGCCAGATCAATTGAGTCTAAGCCCCACCATCCTATTTCTTGAAGATAAATTTCAATAGTATCCTCCCATGTATGCCTAGGTCTTGCAAGTGGCCTCTTATTTCAGGTTTCCCCATCAAACCACTGTATCCACCTCTCCTGTCTCCCTTATGTGTTACATGCCATGGCCATCTTATTCTTGATTTCTACACCCAAATAATATTTGGTGATGAGTACAGATCATGAAGTTTCTCACTATACAGTCTCCTCCATTCCCCTGTTACCTCGTCTGAGGCCCAAATATCTTCGTCAGCACCCAATTCTCAAACACCCTCAGCCTATGCTCCTCCCTCCATTTGAGAGAATAAGTTTCTCACCCATGTGTGTATGTCACACTTGCAGGTTTTTCAGTGCTTGCTTCTGGATGGAGAGAATGTAGGTCCTGATGCTCTCAGACAAGCTGAAAATTTTTATGTGACTGAAGAACAGTTTGAAGAATTTCTGCAACGTCACAAACATATTCCATTCCTTGTGGCAGAATCTAATGTGAAGGTAGTATCCACTGAAAAGTATTGTTACGTACACAGCTTATGTGTGTTAATCCACCATTTTATAGGTCACAATAACTTCAACATTCAGAATTCACTGGTTGGTTCCTTAATTAATTTATCTAGCAAGTGTATACTGTTAAGTGGGACAAAGACTGCAAGAGGCAGAGTGGGAACAAAGCAGTAACAGACTACTTTAGTACCAAAATAGTTGCACAGAGGGACTGCAGGGCGTAAGCCTTTCAAACAGGGACTCTGATTATCACCTAACTATTCAAAACAAAGTCACAGTGATTACATACCCAAAGTCATTTACTGTGTTGGACCGTCTGAAGACTGTCAGTATGGATCTGAATTACACTCAGGGCAAGGGTGCGTGCATGCATGCGTACGTGTGTGTGTGTGTGTGTGTGTGTGTGTGTGTGAGAGAGATAATCTGTTTAGGTAGAAGTCATATGATGAATTGATCCTCCATGCAAGAAAAACTGGAGACTTGGAGTTTGTAAAGTTAATTCTGAATTGGAACAATCCATAAAAGCTAAGGATGAAAAGAAGAAAAAAAGAACTTTCAAATTACTGTGTACTTGTCCTTCCATGTATTCACCGACAAGGACACAGATAATGGCAGACACCATTATATTATGGTCATAGTTCTAAGCTTGATCAAATGTATCAACAGCAGCCATGACTACCCTCTAGCTATGACACTGAAGTGTGTTCCTAAGAATGCACACAAAAAGAAACTACAGAGAGAATAACTGCAACAGAACATTTTGGGAGTTTCTGCATTCATGTGTCCTTGAGAAGCTACTAGTTGCAAAGCTACTCCACAAAATTCCCCTTTCCTTCATGAAACTTGGAAGGCCCAACACCATGCTCACAGTGTACCACCATTTCCTGTTCAGAACTACATAAATCCATTCCACATCCTCACACATTGTTTCTTCAAGATCAGTTTTAGAATTATCCTCCTGCATAAGCTGTGTCTCTTCCCTTCAGGTTACCTGAGCAAAAGCATGTGTACATTTCTCACCTATGTCACATATTGTATGCTCTACCCATATCAGCCATCTTCACAATCATGAAACCAAAATTGTGACATTTACAGGCAAAAATTGTCATTGTGTTAGATGCTAACTGGAAAGAACAACTTTTGTGGTACTCAACTGTGAGAAACTGGTAGTATGTGGAATTTTTTATGCAGGCTTCTGAATACTTTAATACAACAAAGAGGGAACTTGAAGAAGAAAAGTGGTTACAGTATAAATATTTTGGGTGTACAATTAATTGGAGAATTCCACTTGGATGTCCTTATGCAGCTTTCGTCAAGTTCTGGCCTCCAAACTGCTTCAAGTTTCTGTGGAAGCATAATGTTATGTGCTTCCTCTTATCAGCAGCACCTTGCTTACTCATGTTTGGATCTTTGGAAGCCATTATAACAGCTCAATGAACCCTAGATAATATGATACAGTCATGGAATCACTATGTGTAGTGGATGTCATCAATGTCAAAACTTCTGAACTTGGGACTAATTTCCTCATCTGCCAAAGTATCAGGATATCTGGAGTACCAGCTTTTGGATTAAGGGAGCTGTACTGTACTTATCATTCACAACACCAGGAAAAGTCAAAGTTCACCCTAAAACAGGCTATTAGAGCCCAAAGAGGGAGTACAGGCATAGCTCTACTCTTTCTTTAACCTCGGCGCTAGATGGGGGTGGGTGGTCAATGCCAAACCCTGGCCACTTTACCCCCAGGAAAGACCCGGTACCCATTGTATAGGAAGTTGGGTGGGCCCCAGGGCCAGTCTGGATGGGTGCAGGAAAACTCACCCCACCAGGACTCCATCCCCGGACTGTGCAGCCTGTAGTGAGTCGCTGTACCAACTGAGCTGTCCTGGCCCATTCACAACATCAGGTTATTTGATGAAGTTCATCCCTGTTATCAGACACAAAAAGCTACACCAAACATTGCAGTGAATTGGATGGTACTGTACTTGATGTTTGGAAGAACCTGGGTTCAAAAACCTCAGACTGGAGACTGGCTATCCTGAGATAAATTGTTCATGGTTTTTCACAGACCCTCCAGGAACGTACAAGGATCCTCCTCAATGGATGCATCCTTCCACATACTTTCACTATTCACTCACCAGCCTACCATCACCTGCTACATAGAGTGAACTACTGGCAGAATTGTTGAAAGAACAGGCAGGCCACAACATTTCCATGCCCAACAAAAAAATAATTCAAATTTTGTTCACTGGTGTCTGAATCGTAATTACAGCCTGAGCACTGAATGTTGTAAGGATTAAAAAATCCAAGCAAGGTACTATCTTGTTCAATCATACTAAAGTCGCCTTACATGTTCCAGAGCTTATTTTCCTAGGCCATTTTCAGAGTTATTTGCAGGGGAATAAATGTCTTAACTTGTATTAAATGGGAAATTTTCTTGTGACAATACAAAGTTATAAGGTGGAAAAATGGTATACATAATAAATATGCTAAGCAAGAAATTTTAACATTACAAGTACGAGCCTTTATTGCTGGACAAAAAACCAATGGAAAATTAATCTGAAAAGTTTCCATGCAGAAACAAAGCTCAAAAGTGTTCTGCTGTACGTTTTCCCAGATAGTTAAAACAATTCTTTAAAGTTCAAGATTATAACATCAACATTATAACAGAGTGAGACCAGCCTAATTTATAAAGCAAACTCAAGTTGTCATTTCTTTCAGATGCAGAACAGCTACTTGATTCTGGATGAGTGTGTAAGTATCAGACACTGCTGCATAAATATCAGACACTATTGCATAAGTATCAGGCACTCTTGAGTAAGCAGTATTAAACAGTTCTGTACAAATAATAAATACACAGTGCGATCCATAAGCTTTAGGACTGATTTTTTTTTTAAATAAGAGAACTAGAGCGATCGTTGGCCAACCAACTAAGTACTATCAACCAACAGCTGTGCATACACTGAGTTTTGTTTGTTTATCCTTGACATCGTACGAGTTATAACTTGTCTTGTAAAGTCAGTTTTCTTCATACATCATGGATGCAGAAAATAAACAGAGTTGCCATAAAATTTTGTTTCAAAGCCGGTCTATCTGCGACAGGAACACTAGTATTGGTGTAAAAGGCTTATGGGAGAGAGGCTGTGAACCAATCAAACGTTTTTAGGTGGTATTCTCGATTTTGAGATGGAAGGGAGCTGGTAGAAGATTACGAGAGGGGTGGCTGTCCAAAATCGACTTGAACTGAGGTAGAAACTGAAGTTACAAAGGCCCTGCATCAAGATCATGTTGATAATTTTTTCGACTCTCAAGGTGTAGTGCACAAAGAATTTGTACCAGACGGGAAAAACAATAAATGCAGAATTTTATAAAGGAGTAATGGATCACCTCCTGAAGCGCATTCAGTGGGTTCATCCAGCTGCGTTCTGCTCTCAATAATCTTTCTTGTTGCACAATAATGCGCCCACTGACAAAGCTACAATTGTTTGCCAATTTTTGACCCAAAAAAATGTTACAACCCTTTATCACCCCCCATACTCCAGATTTATCTCCACCAGACTATTTTCTGTTCCCCAAGTTGAAAATGAAAATAAAAGGACTCAACTTTTGTGGATGTTGCTGAACTCCAAGAAGCCGTTTACTGATGAATTAAAGAAGGTCCGAGAAGAGGAATTTTTGGCAGATTTTCAGAAACTGTACGACTGTGCAAAAGCATGTATATATGCCAATGGAGCTTATTTTGAATTTAAAAAAAAAAGGCATGTGTCTTCCTCATGTTGCTTTGATTTTTTAAAAAAATCAGTCCTGAAACTTTCGGACCGCACAGTGTATGATTGTTGCATTAGCAGTATCAGACACTGACAATAACCAGTAAGCATCAGACAATGTTGTATAAGCAGTAGGTATCAGACACTGTTGTACAGGATGGAGCACAGGAAGATACCTTTTTTAATAAGTAAATAACAAATTTATACTTGCTCAAAATTTTTTACCTCTTTGGCATACTTAAGTTACATACTTGAATTTTATTTTTTAAAGAAATCAGGTTGTTTTGAAAATAGTGTCCTCTAGGTGCTCTCCATTTTTCACATCAACTTGCAAATTTTCTCTCACCCTCTGCAACATTTATTGTGGGACAGCTCTAACTTCTTGTTGCGTACACTCCTTTAGTTGTTTGGCTGTCATGAGATTATGAGGAAACACTTTTCTTTGAGACAACCCCATGAAAAAAAAAAGTCACCTTCAGACAAATAGGATTTTATCAAGAACAACACATCAGTAATTTATAACATGGAGGATTTCATGGTCTAGGAATGATATTCCAGCACTAAAATTCTCACATCAGATCTGGATAAGGTTTCAAAACACTTCTGTTCCCTGGACTCACTGGTAACTTTGACACCTATTGTATTTGGTAAGCCATGACACAGTAAAGAAATATTATGGAGAAATAAACAGATGAAAATGTAATGTAATTGGTATGTACACAATAGGGACAGGTGGTGGGCTCTTGTAAATATGGTAATGAACCTTCGGGGTCCATAAAATGCGGGGAATTTCTTGACTAGCTAAGGAATGTTAGCTTCTCAAGGACTCTGCTCCATGGAGTAAGTAAGTAAGTAATTAAGTCAGTACTGGTATACACACAGTGTATGTAGTGACCTGACACACTAAATGACATCAATGAGCCTGTTCCATACATTTCTTTTTGTAGAATTATTACACACACTAATGGAACAAATTTTTTATTAACTCAGAAGCTATCATATGTGAAAAAATATGTCTTGTATGAACTAGTAATTACAATGCAGAATTTTTGTTTCAGATGAGGTTCCTGAATTGTCAAGATGGAGAAAAAAAGCCTTCCCACTCAATCCTGGATGTGGGTGTGAGAAATGCACTGGATAATTCTGGCTTCGATGAGAGAATGTTCCGCAAACGTGGTGGCATTTATAAGTGGAGTAAAGTCAGTATGAATTTGAACTGGTGACCTTCATAAAGGGAGTCAGTGTCGTGACTAGGCAATGGGCTGGAAAAATGAAGAATCGGATTTGATTCCTGGAAGGACCAAGACATTTTTTCTTCTCCAAAACACCCAGATTGGCTCTGGTGTCCACCCAGCCTCCTGCGCAGTAGGTATGAGGGGAACTTTCCAAGGGAGTAAAGCAGCTGCAGCACCAAGCTTACCACTTACTTACATCATACACCAAGGTTAAGAGTGGGTCTGTACCTCTGTTCCAACACACATTCTTAGCATGTGCAGAAACAACTTTACCTACTTTTCTCTTACTAAGAATAGTCTGTAATGTCTGGGATATTTTTCACATTTCTGTCTGAGGAGATCAACACAGCCAGTAAACAACTACATACTATGCCATCTTGTGACAAGTATCCGCAGGCTCCTTTCATCCTTTGGGATGAAAATGACATGGACAGATGTTTGGTCAGGATGCTGGTCAGTCAACAAGGTTGTGTTACTTAGTGACTAAAAGTGTTAACAGTCTCTTGCAATATACTATAATGATTATTTAAAAAGGGAAAAAATTACAGAGGGAAGATGCTGTGTTTTGTCAACAACCAACCGACCAGCCAACCCAACAACCGATCAACCAACTCCATGGAGCAGACTCTTCCTTGAAAAGCTTAGTTCCTCAGGTAGTCAAGGAATTTCTATCATTTTATGGAAACCAAAGCTTCAGTACCATACTGATAACAGTCTGCCACATGTCCCTGCCCCTGAGACGGATCAATCATGTTTAGTGAATGGTAAACAAGGAATAATTATTGTCAAAGCAAATATTTGTCTGAACAAGGAAACAACTTTCACATCATCTCGCAGGTAACTTCACCAAAACCAAGTCGATAAAAAAACAGAAGACTTTACTTTGTACAAAAGTGGAAGTAAAGGTCCTTGGTCTGTGAAATACACTCTGTACAACAGTCAGATGTGAGGTTTCTTTCACATCTAACACTGTAAGTGACTGCAGTCAGTGTGACAGAAAATACTGACATGACCTCACTCAAAAAAAATGGGACTGAAATTTGTTATGTTATAGTAAACACTTAGTGCTATGATGGATGATTATACAGTACAACAAATGTGTGATTTACAAGCAGACAGGCAAAATGTTGCTCCTGTACACACTATGAAGGCATATGAGGGAATGGAAATATATCTCCACTCATTCTGACCTTTGCACTAAAACAGATGTGGTTAGCTTGAAGCACCAGCTGATTTACTCTAGGGAAAGCAACCCTGTTACCAATTCAGTAGAAGGGTTGGTGGGCCCCCAGATACGGTCTGGATATTTTGGAGAACAGGAAAATCCATGCCCTTGTCAGGAATTGCACCTCACATCCTTGGCTGTCAGCCTGTAGCATAGTCACTATACCGACTGTGCTATCCTGGCTAGCTATTGCAACTCAGGCATATATCATAATTTGATATTACACTGTTACCAGACCATGCCATGGCTCTGGCAGTCAGTTTCTGGGTCCTCACTATAATTAATTTTTATAGTATTTATTTTAATGTCATACTGTGTCATGATTCAGTTTCTTAATCCATGTCAACATCATTACTTAACATCCTTAACGTTTCTTCTGCTGTCTGTCTGTCTGTCAAGGATCTTCTGTGAATTTACTCCTACATAATAGGACTTTCAGTATGTGAAAAACTAAACTAAGCAAGGCCCCTCTTGAAAATGCACCACTTGCTCAGCTAATCAAAATTCCTTGCATTTTATGGAGCCAAAATGTTCATTACAGCACTGACAAAAACTCACCACTGATCCTTATCCTGAGTCATATGAATCCAGTTCACACTCTTGCACCCTAACCTTTTAGGTCTATTTTACATTTTTGTGTTATCTTTGGTATCTATGTCAACATCTTCACAAAGAGACCACCAGAAAGACCTTGTAATGTACAGGAAGAAAGTAAGGCAACAAATATTCAAATTATAAAATAGAAAGTGGCCCAGTTGACATACCCTAAGGATGACTTAACCTTTATCGTTTAGCCTTTAAATCTCAATACACCAATTGTTGGCCAGACTGTGCCTACCTGCACCTGTGTGGAGCAGCATTTCCTCTTTTGTCCATGAAGATTTACATTTAATAGGACAAGGGTATCCTGTTCAGTCGATAAAGGTTATTATAAAACAAAATCACATCTAATTTACTGTATAAATCACAGTCCAATGATTCATTCACACAACCACATAACAGTTAAGTTGTCCCTATCCTTAATGAAACACTACACAAGGGAAGCATTAGTATAGTTCCTTGCTCTTTTAGTCATGGCTCTTGATGGAAGTGTGTGGTTGACTTCATGTCCTGGCTACTTTAATGGGGGGGGGGGGGGGGAAAAAAAACCCAAATACAACAAAAAAAATAGGGGGGGGGACAACAAAAAGGATGAGGGGAGCTCTGGAAAA
>Ga0123352_10003060_pt1 | contig 23938 bp, 9 predicted proteins | sample TergutLab28metaG_FD_89700 | JGI IMG/M metagenome (GOLD analysis project Ga0123352, IMG submission 89700) | Labiotermes labralis P1 segment gut microbial communities from Petit-Saut dam, French Guiana - Lab288 P1 | ecosystem: Host-associated > Arthropoda: Insects > Digestive system > Gut ...
GGGGGGGCGTGGGGGGGGGGGGGGGGGGGGGGGGGGGGGGGGGGGGGGGGGGGGGGGGAGACGGTTAAAGAAGACGGTCTGCGTTGTACAGGCCCGTTCGCACAAAATGTGACTGACGTCTTTCATAAATTAGCTGGTTTAGGCTTGCTGTGAAAGTTGTTTCTCCGTTGATCGTTTGTTTATATAACAATGCTGATCAGACCACAGAAGTTACGTCACTTCGAGTAAGATAAGATGATGACTATGAATGGTGAGTGGATAAGAGTTAGAACGGGAATGGCCATAACGTTATTAGTGTAGATGAGAAGTGTGTTTACCGTAGTTCGATTGAAAATGCATAACAAGTCTCTGGATTATCGATAATGCTGCAAAGATTCGAACTGTTTACCTGCGGGATGTAAGACCGGATGTGAAGCGTTACTGTTAAACTTAAGTGATGTATGTGGAATTCCAAAATTTTCCTAAAACCTATTTCATCTCTTCTTTTTTTCCGCTCCTTACAATCGACATTGCCGGCGCTGCGTAGCTGACTGAATGGGCCCGTCTGCTGTCCAAAATGTACTCTACCTTTTCTTAAGTCAACTACTGTTTAAATTCCTTAGAGTTATTTTAATATTTTCTGACGTAAAGAAGTGACCGCTACAGGTCTAAGCATTTCTTAATATTTGTAAATGGAAGGCTGGAAACATGTAAAAGTCTTGGAATTTTTGTATTAGTGCTGAAGGGGATTCTTGCGAAGGGGATAATATTCAATAAAATGTTTGTGGTGCGCGATGTTTTGGTATAAAATGATTCGGAGAGAACTTTTGAACAGACCTGATATTACAGCTAAATTTGCGATAAGGGGGCATGTTCGTTATACCTAGGTTCCGTTTTCGTAGGTTACGGTGTATGCAGGTAAGGATTTTGTAATGATGACAGTTCTTTTTATATCACATGGGTACTTGCAGCTCCTTCACAATAGAAACATAACTCGGATTTGACATCCTCTTTTATTAGAAAGAAGTGCACTACAGGTGGGTGGGTTGCCATTACAGCAGAATTTGTTGTATGAGACGCATCTCACCCATTATGTGTGGTATGAAAGAGATCTGATAGTTTCGCGATCAGTTTTAGGAAAGAGACTGGGTGGTTAGTAGAACTGGAGAGTTGGGGGGGGGGGGGATGTTGGGAACAAAGTACAGTTGTGCCTACCTCCCAGTAAACTTCAATGGTAAATACGAATGGTTTAGTACAGCGATCGGTAAGTGGCCTGGGTTCTTGTATAACTCCATTATCCGACAGAACTCTTCCGTGTATGAAGTGAAAACACTCCTAATTCCCATCTTGAAGAAGAGATTCGGTAAGTCTTAAAATCATGGTTCCGTGTATCGTAATTCAATATTAATAAAAATCCAACCAGATGCAACAGTATGCAGATATTTATTTACTGCAAAGTCACTCTACATGTTTCGGGTGTCACAACACCCATCATCAGGAGTACTAAGAACTGTAACCGCAACCTCCGGTACAGGTCATAATACTGGTACAGCTACTTCCCTCCAACGTGGCCTGATCGGGACGATCATGTAGAGTGACTTTGTAGTAAATAAATATCTGCATACTGTTGCATCTGGTTGGATTTTTATTAACATTCGGAAAGTCCTTGCTGTGTTGTATGTAGACTCTCATTAAAGGACCGATTACTTCGAGCTTCGTCTTAGGTCCTGCACGTCTGCAGAGAAGTGTCCGAGATCGTGGTTCGAAATTAGGGCTTATTTCCTTCCTAATACTTTTCATGTTGAAAGATATGCATGGGAGTCGGCAGCATAAATGCGTTCGTAATATTTCCCGTCACTTACGCAAACTGTACATGTCGCCACACCGTCCGTGAATGCCACTTTCATTCCACTCTCCTGCCACTCATTTTCCTTCCCTACCAGCCACTTACTCTCTCTCTCTCTCTCACACACACATTCTTTACCACTCACGCAGCTCCTCAGTCACTTTCTCAGTAATTTACATTTCAGACACTCATTTACTCACATTGTTCAGTCATGTGTATGCCTGCAGGCACAGTCGTGCGCTCCGTTGTCGAAATGCACAATAATACGAGAGCGTGATCTTAAAAAAATAATTTCCTCAACATCCTATCCTTCATTAAACACTTTATTATCCAACTAACGCACAATATATAAGGTTTAGATAAAATTAAAATTATAAAATATTTAAAAGTGCTCCTACGTTTTTCGGATCACAGAGGATCCATCATCAGGGAGCCTTGTACAGTGCTTGGCTAAAAATTACAACAATGATTCTATCGTGTCCGTTGACATGGAAAAGGTCGGTGTTATGGCAGCATATTCTGACCAGTTGTGCGTGTGTGGCTTGTGTACACACACGCACAACTGGTCAGAATGAGGGGTTGCTGTTATTTCATTTGAGGCATACTTAGAGGCCTACTGTTCAGGTATTCGCATGGGAAGTCCAAGAAATTCCAGAAATAAATCTCAGTGAGGTAACAGAGAACTCAGTAGAGATTCGTATCGGATGCCTCTCTCACAGCATAATGCTCAATTGCCAATAGACCAATCGGCCGTATGACACACGCCGTTACGTTCAAAGTGTAGGCCTCCTGGAAGTTTGTTTTGAAGTAGGCTGTAGGCAAATGTTAAGGGGATCATTTGTACGGTCTTGTGTCAGGGATGTAGCTGGTATTAAATGGTAAGCTCTAAGGGACGTTAGTACAACGTTACTGTTCTAGATAATTCTACAAAAATGGTCAGTCATTTGTTAATTAGAATCAAACAAAGATTTTGCTTGTAAATTTGTACATGTTACATATTTACATCAAACGAAACTTGTAAAAAATTCTAGTTTGATGCTGACAAACTGTCGCAAGTGTAGTGTAAGGTAGATCTCATTTCATAGTTTTTAATTCAAAATAAAAAATAGAAAGCGCTGTAATAGCGTGCTACCTTGCTGGTAGCTATGAAGCAGCGTCTGCGCTTGTCTTCGTGGGTATATAGCTGTGCGACGTCCTAGGTGTACCTGTAGCTAATCACAAGTTTCGATACCTGTAGTTGATAACACCTGGTACCTGTTATGACACTACAATTTCCATGCCCTAAATTCTTCTTGAAAGGCTGATATTTGCCTAACCGACCAAAATATTTTCTCCTTGTATGAGCCCAAACGGTCGTAGCACTCAAGAGCCTTCTAGTAGTCGCTGCACCGAGCCACATACATCTGTTCAAAATGTTCAAACCGGCCTCCCAAATAATGTTTTTTTTAAAATAAAATCATCCCTGTGCAGCGGTGTAGTGCCACTCATTCTTAACCTTTTGGCGCCGGAATTATTTTTTTAATTTTAGCACACCCTGTACATAATATGTGAATAAAACAGGAACAAAATACGTTAGAATTATAAAACAAACTGCATTTTGAAAAAAAAAAACGGAAGTATATACCATGTTTAAAATATTCAGTACCTATATTTGTTGAATAAATGTATAAAATGCAACTTTAGAGGTTAGCGGTGCGGTACGATCACTGTAGTTGACATTAGGCGTTAAAAGGTTAATCTCTGTACTGAATGGAGTTCAAAGATCTGCTTCACACTAGGGCCGCTTTAACCCTGGAGAAACAACCCGCCTTATTCCTTGAATTTAGGACTGGGTGGGCCTCCAAAAAGTCTGGATGCTGTGGAGAAAAGCTGTTCTGTTCACAACTAACACAGTGTGCCGGCTCACTTCTCAGCCTCCCACGTACAGTCGGTGTCCATGCTATCGTCCCAGTGCTGGTTGAGGTGGACAGGGGATCGACAAACGAAATGTAATTAATGGAAGAAAAGGACAAAAGTATAGAGTGATGGCGCCTTCTTCATGTTTAGGCGTTATTCTATGGAACTTCATTCTAATTGACCCAAATGTCAATAATATTTTGGAAGTGGAAATTAAATTTAAAATATGGGACGAGCAAATCGTGTGACCTGCTGGATTGCATGAAGTTAAAACTCAGGGAATTCAGGCCACAGTAGGATGTTTGTTCACTAGCCTAAATGGAACAACAGAGTAAAAATTTTTAAATCGATCGAATGAACAAGACTCCCAACTTTACCGTGAATTGAATCAAAAGGCCTAGTGCTATAAACCTACTAGGATAGTTAAGGACTAGGAACGTACCTAGGACAAATGTCACAGGTCAAAGAATTGTTATTTCAGTTGTGTGTCTACTGAAGGAAGAATCATGATTTATTTATCGACACTTGTACAGCTACACTAACGGATGTAGTATCGCATAGAAGGGCGGTTTTTGAAGGACGAATTGGAAGATATTTGAAAAGAATGCTACTTAATTCAACCCTTTCACCATACACCTGGAAGGATGCTAACTAATGGTACTGTTCCAAGATACACGTGGAGGGATGCTAACTAATGGTACTGTTCCAACATACACATGGAGGGATGCTAACTAATGGTACTGTTCCAACATACACGTGGAGGGATGCTAACTAAGGTACTGTTCCAACATACACGTGGAGGGATGCTAACTAATGGTACTGTTCCAACATACACATGGAGGGTTGCTAACTAATGGTACTGTTCCAACATACACGTGGAGGGATGCTAACTAATGGTACTGTTCCAACATACACGTGGAGGGATGCTAACTAATGGTATTGTTCCAACATACCAGCTACCTGGATGGGTACTATTCCAACATATGTCCTATGTGGAGGGCTGCTAATGGATGGTACCGCCTCAAGATATGCATGTAGAGATGCTAATTCGTGGTACTGTGCCAACATACACGTGGAAGGACGAGGACAATCACGAACGCCATTATTCATGAAAGTCAGTCTACCGACCGAGGTTTGAAATCAGGGTCTCCCAAGTACGAAGCAAAAGAACGAACCATCTGAACACGACACTGCGTCATTAGTATATTTGGACGCGTAGTTTGAACGCTGGCTCTTGGGGTTTATTAGAGGAATCTGTGTCTGTAGCTGTTTAGACTCTAGAGTCAAATTGCAGCCTGTTCTCGACCATACATCGCAACAGTAACCCGCTACATTCGCGGTATGACATGCCTCGGCAAAACGTGATGTGAGTACGTACGTATTGTGGTTATTGTTACAGAAACAGCAAAGGTATAACTAATTTAGACAGCCATCAGACATCGCCATTGTATTACATTAACTTCTTCTAAGGAGTCTGCTTGACAGCAAAATAGATGTGATAATAAATACAGACTGGAAAAACTTTGCTTCGGTTAGGCCTACAGACAGTTTCATCTGACACGGAGCTGTTTGCATATGCATAAGCTGTAGGTGGGTAAAATACCTCTTTTATATTATGCCTAATTTTTTGTAAATTGTGCTGATCTTCCCACGGCCACACGGCGCGTGCTCATGTTGTGTATTGCTGATACGGCCTGCTGTGAACAGGCCGCAAGTTTCGTAAGTCAAATGTTGTCTGGTTCTGTAGCTCCGGGGCTGGACGTGGGGCTGACCAGTTACGTGTGTTACAGGCACATTTCTGTTTCTAATTTTGCATTCAGATACCGTAAAGTGCTTATCTTACAACTGCGTTATAATTTTATTGGCCGATGTACAGTTGAATAACTACAAAAACTCAAAATAAATTATTGTAGATCTCAACTGCGTCGCGTGTTTAACCCTTATCCTGCTAACGTGGAGAATATGGTGAGCTCCTAATAATGCCAGAAAATGGCAGATGGGATTTAATTCGGTGTTTAAAGGGTTAAATTCCTTCAAAATAGATGTTCAGAATTTTTTGGTATCTGCTTTTAAAAAAAACGCAGTGTATCTTTATGGAAGTAATCCCGTTATGATAACCAGCAAATAAGCTATACTTTTTAGGTCGAACACAACACAGGCTTGTTTGAAATCGAGTTGCGCCGTTACATGCAGTTTAATCAGACGGTGTAATTCGCGTACTCGTAAAAGTGTGCAGTACTGGTTGCTCATGAGAAGTTAACAGTAGCCCTCACAGTTTATGGTTTAGTTTGGCAGTGTGCTGACACGCAAACCACGCTAACATGATTCTGACTATTGCCCAACGAACAATGGACAGATGAAGAAGAAGAAAACTGTCAGCCATGGAGACAGTCTGTTTGCTTGTTGCAGCATTGTTTGTGCGCGAGGTACTGTAGGATGTCGGGGGTCATCTAGGTTATGACACTGTGTAGTCTGGCAAGTTGTTACCAATATATCGAAGAAAATGCTACCTTTCTGTGTCGGAGATGACTATCGCCATGCGCTTCCCTTGATTTTGTATTCCAGCTGGTGTTCTGCTATTTCGTAATTGATCTGGAAAATCTGTATTTTGCCAGCCTGGCAAATCCATTGTTTCTGCAGTGTAATGCAGAGCCTATTGGTTATGGAGATTCAGTCTTTAGGTGTAATTCGTCTAAGAGGTATCGGGCCCTCGTGTAGCTTATTCAAATAGACGTATTTATTTTGCTGTCGTCTCACGAATTTAATCTCTGCAGCTGCGATCCTGATTTCTCTTTTGTCATCTTTGTCCAGAAGTGAGGAACGGGGAGGAGACGTAGCGTGATGACTGTAGATTATTATTATTATTCTATTTCTTCCCACTGTTTTGGTTTAGTTTCGTTGTTTAGATCGACAGGGCTTTGAAACATGGGTAGGCCTATTGATCTCCAACATAACAATAATTATTATTGTTATTAGCGGTAGTAGTAGTAGTAGTAGTAGTAGTAAATGTTGCTGCTGTTATTATTCGTTAGTAGCATACGTAATAAAAATGTCGAAGAGACAAGGCTATCAAGAAGCTACTTAAGTAAAAACATTTTATATGCCTTTGTATGTAAAGTTACAAGACGGCAGACACTTTCAGAAGACTCTACGTTGGCTGAAACGTACACAAACTAACGTACTGTCGGAGTTATTAATTTTCGTTGGAACATAAATCGTGATTATTTTCATAAAGGTTTCATTTGCTGGCAAGATGGGACACCCATTTCCGAATGGTACAAAGAAACCAGAATATTTATTAATTTGTAGCAAAAAAACATGTATCAGGCCACAACACCACAACGACAAGTATCAGGCCACACCACCACGACATGTATCAAGCCACACCAACACAATGACATGTATCAGGCCACAACACCACAACGACATGTATCAGGCCACACCACCACAAGGACACTTATCAGGCCACACTACCACAACAATACGTATCAGGCCACACTACCACAACGACATGTATCAGGCCACACCACCACAACGACGCGTATCAGGCCACACCAACACAACGGCACATATCAGGCCACACCAGCACAACAACATGTATCAGGCCACACCAACATAACGACGCGTATCAGACCACACCAACACAACGACATGTATCAGGCCACACCACCACAACGATATGTATCAGGCCACACCACAACAACAACATGTATCAGGCGACACCAACACAACGACGCGTATCAGACCACACCAACACAACGACGCGTATCAGGCCACACCAACACAACGACATGTATCGGGCCACACCAACACAACGACATGTATCAGGCCACACCAACACAACGACATGTATCGGGCCACACCAACACAACGACACGTATCAGGCCACACAACCCCAAAAGTTACAACAGTACCGCCATAATAATGCGAGTTGAAGGTGCGTTCTTTGTGTCCGCACTTGGAAACATCCTGTAGCTGTCTGGCTGTTTGCCTTGGCCCTGTGTTGACAGGTGGCAAGATGAGATGTGGTCCAGCCAGCACGCCAGTTACGGGTGGAGTCTTTAGACACCAAAGAGGGGGAATCCCAGGTATGGAACACAAGACCTCCTTCCCCTTGTACTGTCTTTTTCCACTCTTTCTTTTTTGTGTCTGCATAGAAAAGATGAAGGGGAGGGAAGGGAATTATAAAACCAGAAGGCTATGACTATACATCTGGATAGAGGTGGAAAAGGGGGAGTTGCGGTATTGTAGTGGTGGGGGGGCGGAGCTATGCTATGGGAAGGGAGTGGCTTCGTAACCAGGTAGTTAGCCAATGGGCATGAGACGGATGTAATATCACATCATAACCCATAAGGAACATATTGATGCTGTGGATTGCCAGCAGACAGGGAGATTACTGGCTGCAAGAGGAATGGCAGGCCCGAAGTGGACCGCTCAAACGTCGTTCTGTACCTGGATATCACGGCTACCCGAATAGTGTTGATAACAATAAGTGTGTTGAGCGAACAGCATTGTCAGCTACGGACATCGCCCCATACGCCGTGGCACAACACGGACTTGCAGACCTTGAAATGAAGCACAGGGCTTGCATTTCGTGACACTGCGCATGTCCGGTGTAAGCTCTCAACCAGCCAGCCTAGGCCTGCTCTCTTTACAAACATGTTCGGAGCGTCTTAATTTGAAAACCCGTACCACTCGACCTTGGTGTACAAAAACGTGTTATATTGGATTCACGCAATATTGCAAGTCACCTTTTTAAGCCATAAATAACCTTCGATCCCACCGTAGTCCTGACCATGGCCACTATAACTGTAGCCTACATGAGGAGCCAGTGCAATTGTGGGAAGGAAGCAACAGCAACTACAACCAAGCTGCCAAATAGCAGTGACTATTTTTTTTATTTATATCCGCCCGTGCTGGTTCACTCATCTAACTTCTCAGACTGCCGTTCTTGTACTGCATGTACCAGCCGGTCTTCGCTTTACCCTTAATTTGTGGTGTGGTGCCTGCGGACCGATCACACTGGCTGAGTGGTCTAGGCTCGCTGTCTCGTGCCGCTCAGACTACAGACGGAATCTGTCGCAGTTCATGAACCTACGTCTGCGATTCTAACGTACCGTGTGCTATTCTGTGTAGGCAGAAGATGTACCAAGGAGTCTTTTATTTATTATATCAGTACCGTCAATACAAAATGTATGCAAAGGCCAGATGTATTAGTACAACTGGGCTATATCTGGCGACATGGTCTTTGCGTATGTTGTGTATTGACGGTACTAATATAATAAATAATTGACGGTACACAACGGAATTGCTCCCTTCAAAAAAAAAATCAAGGAGTCTAACCCAACCCCCGTGAAGTGTGCACAGAAACACCTTTGAGCCGCGATAGCATTGAATGGAACCTTCTCGCATTAGAGTAACGTGGAAAAATTTTTACAGGCCAGGTCATATTCCTTATTCGGAATCTGTTATTGGGACTTATAGTCTTTCCACAATATGTCGCTCTCTGCCCTGTGAATTTTTTCTCGTCAGCTGTGATTCTGAATTTGTCTTTGTTATTTTCTAAATTAAAAGCATCTGCAAGTGAAACACTGTCTGGTGGGGGCTTCCTTGAATAATTAGAATATTACGGACAGGCTTCTGTATAAGCAAGTCACTTTCCGGTTTCAGAATCGAATTTCAAGAAATGAAAACGCGTGTTCAGTCATGTGTTCGGATCCAGGGGAGAAAAACTGTCGAACGCCTGGAGAAAATTACGTAATTATAACAGTCCTAACTTATAGGTCTACCCTTCCTATGCTTCAGTACATTTAACTGCCCAGCGAATGCCCTATGCCAGAGTCATTGAGCAGCCGATAGGCCGTCAGAAGCTCAGCAAAACCCCGTACTTTGTGGCAAATGAAGACCCTTTATGTGAACATGCCACAGGACAGTGGAGCCTGTCCTGAGCCGTATCAAACCGTCAGCATCATAACGCCTTCTTTCCTTAGTATCTGTTTATAATTTAGCATTATTTTTTCCTCTATACCCCGGTCTCTGAAGTAGCATATTCCATTCATGTTTTCCGACTACCATTCCGTCTTGTACAACTTCTTGTTTATGCATTTCACTGATAGTTCCAAATATTCTCCTTGCGTTGAATTCGGAAACGCGAAATTTGCAGGGTACATGACACGAACAAGATAAGAAGTAAACACAGGAATGTAGTAAAAAATCTTAATAAAATGACAATTGGGAGATCTAGTCCTTGAGAAATGAATAATATTAGAGTCCATCTTAGAGAAACAAGATGTGAAATGTGCAACTCAGTGAGCTGGCTCACTACAGAGTTCTTATGCACGGTGTAATTAGGCCTATATCTTTTGGTTGTATAAAACAGGAAAATTATTGAATAGCTCACTACTAATTACAAACTCATTAATGAAAATCTTGCTTCACGTAAGCGTGATAGTATATAGTAATGTGCTAAGGCAAAGTAGATTTTTAAATTGGACGTTGCTATAACGCATCTAGAGAGACCGACCGGACAGTTTCTGTTCCTTTGAATTAGCTTCACAATTCACGGATGGAACAGTAGTGGAGTAACAGGTCCTTGCGGCACCTTCATCATGGCTGAGAAATTTCGCCGTTCTGTGTGGACAGGGTCAGTGTCTGCCGCAGCATATACTGTGTGGACAGGGTCAGTGTCTGCCGCAGCATATACTGTGTACCTCGTAAAGCAGAAACTGGCAAGCCAATCAAGGAACCGGTGACGCGGCTGATTCTTTCCGTTTAATATTCGTGCTGGTTATATGAACATAAAGAATGAATACTAGCTGCATGACAGTGGGCGGTGTTCGAACTTGGCACCGTGTGAGTAATGCGCGCGGATCCGTAAAAGGAAAGTAGCATGCAGTTTGAAAATGGTCAAATTAATTCACATTCGATTGGAGCAGTGTCAGTTCGTTGAGCCCAGGAACTAGGTATTTTAAGTGTAAACGTTCTTACAGATCAAGACTACAAGCGATACTATGGTAACCCATGTCAGCTTGCTTCTGTGTAACAACTACGATGATGATGATGATGACGATCTGTCACAAGTTTGGCCACAAACGTGGCATTTTCCTACCCCATGGTTTTTTTACAGCACCTTATTCTTTTATCCGATTGACCATCTGCGCTGTTCTCTGAATTGCATTTCCCATACGATTTTTACGCGCACGTTGAAGAATAAAAGCTCACAAACCTGTGTCTTGTCCCTGTGTCTTGTCCCTGTGTCTTGTCCCTCAAGAGCTTGACACCTACAAACCCCTGTCTCGAATGTAGCCCTAGGTCTCCCAAGCGGTCCCTTTTCATCAAGTTTTCCGATAAAGATTGTGTACAAAATGCATTTCGCATATCTTCCCTGCATGCCACATGCCGTGCCTCGCCCTCCTCAATTTGCTCACCCTTAGCCGCAATATTTACTTCACTATGTATGAATTTTGAAGCTTCCCATTATGCAGTTTCTTCCAGCCTTCTCCTGTTCCGATCCAAACACTATCGCTTACTCACTTTCATCAAGGTCTTCACTCCCTGCTCTTCCAGAAACGCGAGAGACCAAGTTGCACAACATGCAGCACTGTGGGCAGTTTTATACTTGCATTTCGGTCTCTGCAAATATATCCGCACTGAATAGTAGCAACTCTTCTCCGCATTTAATCTGCTCATAACTTGATCGTGACCATTTCTTCAGAATGGTGCCAGTTGACGATTTTAGATTTTGACACCCATAAAGCAATCTGACATGAAACTATGGTACCCCCCCCCCCCATTCCTTAACTTAACTTCCATGACTTACAGCTCCTAATGCTGAGAAACTACAGTGTTTGAAAACAGTTTTCGGAAAATATTTGCACAGAGAGGGATGAAATGGTTGAATACAGGAGAGTTAAACTTATTTTTGATGAGAAGCTTGAAGAAAACGTCCTGAAAATTCCACTCCATTCTCTATGATTGCATATTCCTAAAGCCATTCTTTCGAATTAAATTTTTAATGCAGTATTACTTTGAACTCTTGCAAGTTCCAGTGTCTAATGTTATGTTTCAAAGTTCACACTTGCAAGTTTATATTAACCTTTTGACGCCTAATGTCAACTATAGTGGTCGTACCGCACGGCTAACCTCTAAAGTTGCATTTTATATATTTATTCAAGAAATATAGGTACTGAATATTTTAAACATGGTATATACTCTCCGTTTTTTTCTCTTAAAAATGCAGTTTATTTCATAATTCTAACATATTTGGTTCCTGTATTATTCACATTTTATATACAGAATGTGCTAAAATTTAAAAAATAATTCCGGCGCCAAAAGGTTAATTAACTTCTGGTGTGACTGTATCTGACTAAACTTCGCAATCTTAACTTTAACTTAATAAATCTTTATTTGCAAATCAGAACTCCACTGCGGTCGTTATGCTTATTGCTTACAGAGGCAAGTGAATTTCAACGATTGTTTCCTTGCAGCCATCTCATACTGGAAATTAATCTAGAGCAGAAAATAAGCAACTTGTAGCTGTTTGAGGCTACAGCTGTTTCTTTGACGTATCCTCGTCTCAGGAGCAGAGAACAAAGTTACTGTGTTAACATGTTTAGCATGACAGTCGTAAATCTCATTGGCATCTGTATTTAATGTCACTAACGCCTGCTAAATCTTTATACTGTAATTTCTTATACCAGTATTTGTCAATTTGTGTTCAAACTTCATGGCAAGTAGAAGCTTACTGGACCGATCAGTACGAACCAACCTCAAGTCATCGTAAATTCTGGGTGTAGAATTGTGCAGTAAAGTTGATAATACGTAGTGAAACTAGTTTGGACAGATTGCTCCCCATCGTAGTTCCAATGCGTGCACTTCCCTAAACTAACCTACGTAAATGATTAAACAAAAAGTCAGTGAATGTGATATCAACAGGAGGCTGGAAGCAAGATTATTAATTAATTATTTTCGATTAATTAAAAAATTAAATTGGATTTTAGTCTAAAAATAGACATACAATTGGTGGAGGACGTGTGGAAGAGAGATATAAGTGTCTTATTTACTGACCCTGGGGCCTATATATCAGCGGCAATAAGCAAAATAAAAGTAAAGTACACTCTAGATCAGGGCGCGATGGCTCAGAAGGGGAATACTCTACTCTTTCTTTTAACTCTGCGCTAGGGAATTAGGGTCGGGTAGTCAACGTCCCGCCCCGACCGCTTTACCCCGGGACGGAGACCCGGTATCCATTCTGCAGTAGGCTGGATGGACCCAAGGGTCGGTCTGGAAGGATGTGGAAAATCTCGTCCCCACCGGGACTCGATCCCCGGACCTTCCAGCCCGTAGCGAGTTGCTGTACCGACTGAGCCATCCCGGCCCACAACATCGGCAGTAGTTCAATCAGTATGAGAGTCGAACATATTTTGGTGGAAAGATACTGACTGGTGAAAACAGAAGTACTTGTAGAAACACTTGCCCACTGTCACTTTGTCCACTATAAAACGCGCATAGATTGGCCTGGGATTGAACCCGTGTCTCCCCAGTGCGGGGATGATGAGTAACTAACTGAGCCGTGGCACGGTCTGCATTCAGGGAGGTACAGACTAGATCTTGTCGTTGATGGTGACGAACCGTTGCGTTTCCTGTTGTGTGTCTGAACTTTAATAAACAATATCTCATCTGCTGTCTTTCCTTGTCACCTGCGTCTTCTTCCTGTTCCTCCCGAAACAGAAAAGCAAAACAGCGTGAATGATTTGCTACAGTTCATCCTGCCCCTGATTGGGTACCAGATGTTCTCTCAGGGAGGGAGGTAGCACGCTTCTATTTGCCCTCAACCCCGGAAGTTTCCCTCGAATTAGGGGTAATATGAGGGTTGCTCTAAGTTACGACTGTGAGCCACGTGGATACAATAAGCTGTTAGTTGCCCAGACCCCGTGAAAGGTCACGGGTTATAAGTCTATTAGCTGTTTTTGCCGAAAGCTCTTCTGTGCGTTTTACATTCTTGAAAGGAATTGTAACAGGCATACGACAACGTATTATGTCCAATGTCTTGACAGAATCTCAAGTAATCTTTACGATAAGAATGGGAAGGGAAAAGTGTATTTCAGTTTTAAGAAAATTGCGTTTAGTGCCCTTCTTTTACAAGAATTCTATGCGATGCTGGAGACCTTTTAGCGTCAATTTCTATTGTTTTAAGTTTGTATGCTGCTGCAATTCCAGAAGCACTGCAGATATCAAAAACCGACACCTCGGAATGGACCTGTTCTTGAGAAGTGAACATTGACTCAGTCAGTCAAGAAATTTTTCGCCTCGTATGAAACCCGCCACGTTGGATCTCATCACCGAAGCACGTAGATTTACAGCCAACGTTTCTTAGCATCACTGCGCACCAACTGACAAGACAGGAACATGTCCCACGTGATATACAACAGCCATAAATTCGGGATTTGTTTGATCTTGACATGTGCAGTGATTCTGCTGCAAGCAGCGCAGAGCTTGTAGGCCTACTGACTGTAGTTAGAATAAACTCCCTGATAAATTACAGGATATTGCTTCAGCACCTAAAAATTGACCTTTGAAGTGCAATAAATTTAGCCCGTTCCTCAGCCAGTTTAGTCCAGTTCACAACTTCATAGTCTACTTTGTTTCACTGAAAGTTATTTGATATTACTCACCCGTCTCTATCTTCATCTGTCCAGTGTTCTTCTACCGTGAATGATGGGAGTTCAGCTCCCCGTGCAAGAAACTTTACCGCCAGTCTGTTTCGCATTCGTAATTCCGATAATAGATTTGTATATTATCTCTCGAATGCATAATTCCGATGTGAAGTGGAGCTTTCTCACTTTCTGAATGGTGGATCTATTTCGTAGCCATTTCACATAAATTATGTTTTGGTAGGTTGTGTTCATTGGATGTAGGTGTCAGTGATGAGTCTTGTAAAAACGGTAATGAACTAGGATTTTCTAAAAGGGAGAAATATCTTGAGCCACTGGGCAGCTCTTGCCTCCTAATGAAGCACTCCGTTGAATGAAAATAAGGATTTCATATATCCTTAATAGCCCATAAACACATGATTCCATTTCCGGCGTTGAGTTTCGGATAATTTTATGTGGCAAATTATGCATTTAATCTGTGAACAGCATAGTCCCAAGACTAATGCTTGCCAGGGCTGTGATCAGAACCTGAGACAAGCCCCACGTCTTTATGGGTGGTCGAAGTCTAGACTAGGTATTCAACTCCAGACCCCCAAATGTCTTCGCGCGGTGCATACGCGTCTTGCATTCTTTATGTTCGTGAATTCAACAACAACTTGTGGTTTTTTTCTGGGCCCTGTTACGACATTCGGAAGCCCCAGTAGTCACTGCGTTATGGACTTCAAGTTCCGAGGTTCGATTTCCATTAGGGAAAAGAGATGTTTCTTTTCTCCAGAACAGTTCAGGCCAACACTGGGACCCACTCAGACTTCTTTCAACGGGAAACGGGGGTACAACGACAAGGGCGTAAAGTTCGAAGGTTAAGAATGAGTGGAGCTATGCCTGTTCTGTCCCTGTACGCCTTCATACCGTGGACTGGCACTTATTGCTGTTTTAAGCCCTTCTTTCGACAAAGATTACGATAACATTTCTGTCTTACATTTATAACGATAAAAAATTATCAGCTAACACTTGAAGTGTTAATATTGCAGGATAGGCTGTGTTCTGTACTCTAGTATGTCTTAGCACATAATTAAGACAATCCAAGGTCTTTTATCATAAATCGTCTTTCTTTAACCTTTTGATGCCTAATGTCAACTATAGTGGTCGTACCGCACGGCTAACCTCTAAAGTTGCATTTTATATATTTATTCAACAAATATAGGTACTGAATATTTTAAACATGGTATATACTCTCCATTTTTTTCTCTTCAAAATGCAGTTTGTTTCACAATTCTAACGTATTTGGTTCCTGTATTATTCACATTTTATATACAGGGTGTGCTAAAATTAAAAAATAATTCCGGCGCCAAAAGGTTAAGTAGGAAAGTCTGGGCGTGAATAATTTTATGGTAAATGAAAAAAAGAGTTTATATTAAAACACTCAATATTTTCGATATACCCTACATTGATAAATTGATTCTTATTATTGTACAGAAATAGCCTATTTTAAAATAATTTCTTCCGCGAAATATGTGTCGCGGAAATACTTCAAAGAACCCACGAGTTAATGCCCCAGTTTGGAATTAACTGTGTAACAAAATGACCGCAAGTTAACCGTCTCTTTCAGTAACAGTACGCGTTAATCTTTCCAAGTTGCATGTCACAGTGTAACAGGGGGAGTTAATCGTCTCAAACTGCTGGCCCTTACTTAACGACACGTATTCATCATGACAAGTTGTGCCTAATATGAATTAATTATATTAGGTTTTTGCCATTATGTAACAGCCGAATTACTCATCTCCCATTTGCGCGCCGGTAGATGACAATTTACGGTGGTCGAGTGCGTTTGATTGCTAGCAGTCTTCTCTCACCTTTCAGTTTTTGTACTAGATTCGTCCTTGTATTTGTCGAACGCGTGCGACACATTAAGAGGGTCTACAAGAAAGAGGACTGTCTGTGGACGTATACGGTTATTGTTCTTGACATAAAGTTATGGTTTGTTCAGCTGTGTCACTATTTTGCTAATAGTAATTCGTTATATGTGGTGGTATATTCCTACATATCAGTACGTCTACTTTGCATATATTGTGTGTATCCTAACACTGTAACTGAGATTCAAATATCTTAAATCAAGTTCTGTTCGGTGCAAGCGAATATGGAAATGTCTGCCTAGTACACTTCGGTGCATGCTGTCTGTCGCCTGCGTTAATAACACTTTAGGAAATGGACTCATAGTGTAAGAGTTCTAGCGCCTTTGTGTGTGAGTGAGTGTGTGTGTGTGTGTGTGTGTGTGTGTGTGTTTCTGTAAGATTTAAGGAAAAAGTGCACTGGTCATAAAATGCGTGTTTCATTGCAATAGAATTTTTGTTCGAAACATTTTTCGCCCAAGCAAATATTTAAGTGCGGGTTTATGTCGATACGCCTGCGCAGATTTCAGCACGTCATCGTGTAAAGTGTCCTCTGTTGTGTAAGTTCTTGACCAGACGCGCCTGTGTCGGCAAATTGTATGTCGTTAACCACGACATGTATGATTCAGTGATTTTCGAGTTGCTTCATGCATACAGACGGGCAGAAGAAAAAAAATTGCTTATTGCAATCATTTCTTCTGAATTCTTCAGGGATGCGAACACACCAAGAATTCGTAACACTCGTCTGTTTATTCCTGGTGTGCTGTACGTACGTCTGTCAGTGTAGGTAAAAAATGTAAGATAAAAGTGAAAATGTTTCTTATCCATTCAATGAAGTCATGTGGGGGAAACAGAGGTAGGGCTCCATACATTCTTCGGCACTCGATGGAAGTGAGCGGCTAACTTCACGCCCCGGATACTTTACCCATGGAAATCTTTTATTATAGACAGAATTTAAATATTCTCAGCTTTATACATATTTAATTATACATTCTGCATACAAAACTTTAATTTGGTTTTTTTCTCAGTTTTGCAAGAAAGCTGTCAACAACTGTGATAAGATTTTCATGCGTTTTCGATAAAGAGACAATGTATTGGTTACAGAATTGTCCTGATTACTCTGTAGTTGTATTAGTATCTATTTTGTCTGTAGTCTTATGGGGAAGAAATGAATGTCAAATATCAACCAAATAAATTGGGTATGCCCTAAATTTTAACACAAGAAACAAATTACACTACGGTCCGATACCTGAATGTAAAGCCAACATAACGCATGTCTTTTATGTTATTCATACGGTACATATTATTATAATTAATATGCAAACTAACACATTATTATTATTATTATTATTATTATAAATGCTCTCAATAAAATAAATTTATGACAAATATTAATCCTGTACCTTTTCGGCACTGGGGGTGTCATCCTCAAAGCGTTTTTCAGATCAAAGGAGTACAAACCCAAAACGCTAGCCTAGGTATGCACTGCCCTCATTAGAATTTTGTAATTTTTTTCAGAATGTTCATATTTTAATCGTTCTATTGAGGACGATGCTTATTTAGACTAGCGTGTTGGGCTTGTATTCCTCTGATCTGAAAGACTCCCTGAGGATGGCACCCCGGTGTCGAAACATGTCATAAATTGTATTTTATTAATTGGATTTGTTGGTTGATGTATTAAGTATGGCATATATCTTTCTTAAACGAGATGAAAGAATTTATCGCGACAGCCAATCACAATTTTGATCCGCAACCCTTACAGACTGTGACCAACACAAAGGATCTCTCATGAATATGCATTATGTTGCAGGCTGTAGCGATGTACAGCATGGCACGTCCTTTCCCATAGACTGACCGCTATCTCACGGCGTACATTTATTTATTATATAGGCGACGTGGACTGTTGTTATAAATCTCCTGCTAACCAGCGCGCATTCTCGATTTGTGATTTCAAGGCCTTTAATTAAGTAAGAATGAGGGAAGGAAATAAAAAAAGATGTTGGACGCATTGGTTTAGGGTTGGGTCCAAAACTCGTTGGTTTCATATAGGTGACGTCAAGGGAGAGGCTGTTTTTTTTTTTATCCTCCTTCGAAGTTACAATGGCCATACATAAAACCCTTCTTGTTCCATGTAGGCGGGTTTATAAGCTAAGATATACTGTATGAAGGCTACATGTCTGCCAGAATGTTAATGATTCCAGGAGAGAAATATATACGTGCACAAGCAAACTTACACTTAGGTATATATAAAACATAGGTGCTAAAACAAATTCATATAGCCTCAAAATTTATTACCACATTGAAACATGGCTTGTTGGAGAATCTTTCTCCCTAACTTTTATCGAGCTATTAGCATGCTTCTTCAAATCTTACACATGGTCCATATCAACAGCTTTACAAATGTGATTCCCCCTTGTTCTGCCTGTGGTTAAATTGGACAAGAGGTTAGATCCATAGTTGATAGTAACTGCTTGGAAAATATCTGAAGAAGAATTTTAATGGCACGATAAAAAAAAAAAAAGGATTTGTGTTTGGAAAAAAGGTGTGTTTTCATTTTGACGTGACCATAAATTTTGCGGTTATACTAGTCCGTTTTTGCACCCATGTTTTTACTGAGCAATTGTGTGCAGTTGAAAATCGGATGACTGCCAGTGATATTTTGTTATGCATGCATGGATTTGCCTTTTCAGGGTCGCGTTATTCCACATGCGTCTGACGGATCGGAGCCATGCCTTCTTGAAACTGCGAACAACGTAGAATCTGAACTCACAATAAAGGACGACTTCCCTATCATATTATCGTCAGTGTAGTCAGCTCCATATCGTCGTTGTTGTTCGGTATGTGCAGTCGTGCTGACATGTTATGTGCACTAGAAATTTTATACGATTTATGTGGCGAGGTGTTCTTTGGTTATTGACAATGCTGCTTTAACTGCAAACGTTTGTGAGTTGGGGGTTGTGATAAGGAATGGTGAGCACAGAAAACGAAAGACATAGCATATTTGAAGCTTCTGTCTTACAGTTCAGGTTTGTGTCGGAATAGACGATATTCTAGCCAATATTCGAAGTGGGTACACCATCACCTCTACACCAACACCTCTACACCATCACCTCTACACCAACACCTCTACACCATCACCTCTACACCAACACCTCTACACCATCACCTCTACACCAACACCTCTACACCAACATCTCTACACCATCACCTCTACACCAACACCTCTACACCATCACCTCTACACCATCACCTCTACACCAACACCTCTACACCATCACCTCTACACCAACACCCTCAGTAGACTGTGCAACTACACTTGTGGACATTATTATTATTATTATTATTATTATTATTTCCAGATGATTGTTTTCGTGTTTTGAAATTCGTGGTGTAAACGTATTTCGTCGTCTGTTAGAATCTTTTTCTCGCGTTCCTCAAGGCTCTTTTTTAGGGCCTCTACCTTGTAATATTTATTGAAGATATATGGAGTTAACTAATCAGTTTAGGTCGCTTATTTTTTCAGATATCAGATTTTTTAGTCATGTTGAGCCATCGGATTGTTGTGCTAGGTTACAAGCAGGAGTCGGTTCTACACACGGCTGCTGTGCTGCTAACCGCACGAACCGGAGTAGTAGAAAAACTACATTTAAAAGACAAACATCCTTTTGTACAAGATCACACACACCTCTTTTATCAACTACCTGGGAGTTCTAATTGGTTTCAAATTATATTATCTTTACCATTTTGACTACATTTTTTATTCGTAATTTTACTCTTTATTTTTCTTCTCTTGACAGTCTGTCGATATTATATTTTTCTACTGTTATACCCCCACCGAATTACACATCTGTTGTGTGGAAATCAGTCGCCTTTGCTGATGCTAGACTTCAGGTCGCACGCTTGCCCCTTGCCAACCTCTGACGAGCTTGGCTTCACTGTATACTGTGGCACTGCTGAAACTTGGGCTAATCACGTTTGAAAGCAGAGTTCTGGTTCTAAACTCATATCGACCATGCAACGAATGTTATGTCGGTACAGTATTATACGTTCAGGGTAGGATTTCATTCATTATTATAAGTTTCTATGTCGTGTCAGATAGTAATGTACAACTTTTCCAGAGTTTGAATTTAGTGACCCTAAACTAATGAATGCCATTACACCACCAGTCTTCCAGGCACTTTATATGATTATGTACCTCATTGCTAGTATATTTCTGTCAACATTCTGGTGTTAGCGGCACATTAAGTTCGTAGAAATAGGACTTCCAGACGCTTGTCTTGCAACAGAGACGAAGAAATTTGACTACGCCACTTAAATTAATGTGACCGAAGCCTGTAAAATAGAGGGCGGTAATAGGCATTTTTGTAACAGTTTCATATCTTTCGGTATTAAATGTTCAGTTCTGAAACGTCCTTCATGTTATGCAGCAGACCGTGAAAACACGCTGTAGGTTAAATGGCGAAATGGAATTCTGTTCTGAAAATGAAGAATTGTTTCAACACAGCCGTGTTGATACGGATAGGCTGTGTGTAGGTATGGATAATGTTTAATATCATTTCAAAGGAAACTATGATGTTTCCACCCAGACGAGCAGAATTGGAATATAATAGCAAGCCTTTTGAGTCAAAAGATGAGTTCCGTTCGCTACGTCTCCTGCATTTCACGCCCTGCAATTTCATTCCGTTAGTGGAAGAAGCGTTTGAATTTTAATAATGGAAAGGTCAAAAATCAAACGCTTCCTACTAACCATACGCACGTAGATTTGTTATGTCGCTGTATGTAACATTTGCGGTAGGCACACTTCTCAGATATCAGAGTGTTCTGAGACTGACACTGATGATGACACCAGTAGGTTCCTCCGAAACAATGATAAATTTATACCAGAATTTATGACGTCATATTCCTGAAGGCAATAGTCTTCAAAATAGTTTGAAATTCTTACGCAGACTAAATGGTCAGTGCAACAGTTAAGTTCTGTGCAATACACACACGCGCACACACACACACACACATAAGCACATATGTACCTCCAGGAATACGTTGTGTATCTGACATACATACACACCTACGTAAAAATGTACCTACATCGATATAGTTTCATATGTACTTAAATACATAGAGATATAATACATACATACATACGTACATAGATACACACACACGCGTGTGCATACGTACATACATATACATACATACATACATACATACATACATACATACTTATACATACATGCATACATACATAGTACATACATACATACATACATACATACTTATACATACATGCATACATACATAGTACATACATACATACACATACGCGCGCGCGCGCGCGCGTGACCGACGAGCTAATCTCCCATGCGTGTAAATTTGCCGATAATCCAGATCTGATTTTTTCGTCGCCTTAGCTTAAATATCTCAAAGTTCTGACTACAGGTTAACAGGCGCCCTGCTAATCACATATTTCACAAGTTTTGTTTAAGTCGAATATTCATTACTTCATGCACGAAATATCGCCGATGGTTGTAATCCTGAGCCATACCTTTGAAAGTTATGCGGGTTTTAGTTCAGTGTTATTATTGTCCCTTCATCCGCCCTTAAGCCTCTCTAGTCGCGGAAAATGTTTATAGGCGATATAATCGGATTCTAAAATTAGCTAAGTTATTTTACATTTTATAAGAAAGGAACTGGAAGAAGTGTGCCCGGTACGACGTACTCCCTTGCAGACCACAAACCTGTTTGTTTATTTTTTCATGAAAGGAATGTTGATTGGCGGAACATTTCACCTCCATAGAGCGGAACACTTGAAGGTGTTCCTGTTACTGTTTGTTCTTAATTTTTATTATAATCATGTTACAACTTGTGGAACAAAATGCTGTTTGCATTAGATATATCTTACACGATTCATTGCCTGATAATGTTGTAAATTGTACATTCTGGTGTTCCTTCAGTCTGTAAACAAGGCTTTCCGCACACAAGTCATAAAAGCGTACTTTCCAATTCATCATACTTACAGTGGTACCCCCACGGTGCCGCAGCACCTAGTGGGCCAGGACCTCCTCATTTTCAACGCTTTATGGTCACGTTCCGTTAGACACAGGGCACTCGGTAGGACTCCTCCAGTCGAGTGACCAGTCCGACGTAGAAACCTCTACCAGACAGCACACTACACTCACAAGAGACTGACATTCGTGCCCCCGGCGGGATTCGAACCTTCAATGCCAGCAAACGAGCGGCCTTAGACTCTTACCTTAGACTGCACGGCCGCTGGGATCGGCATAGTGCTACAACTATGTGTGCTTTCTTTGTTGTGGTATCTTACTTCTGTGAACAACTTATGACTTAATACAGATCCTGCATACGTTAACTGTAAGGCCCGTCGGTGCATTTTTGCCATGTTTGTAAGTGATGACTAACAAATATCAGTCGATGCGCAATCTAGAACTAGAGTGGCTAACGTTTTTGAGACTGTGTGCCGTAAATGCTAGAAGTTCATACGAATTTTGAAATGTGCCATCCTCGTTGTGTGTAGTAATTAATAGGTAGGGTAATTACAGTCAATGCCGGTCCCAGTGGCCACGCGGTCTAAGGCGTAGGTCTACGGCCGCTCGCTCGCCTGCTGAGATTGTGGGTTCGAATCCCACCGGGGTCATGGATATTTGTCTGTTGTGAGTGTTGTGTGTTGTCAGGTAGAGGTCTCTGTGACGAGTTGATCACTCGTCCAGAGGAGTCCTACTGACTGTGGTGCGTCGTTGTGTGTGATCTAGAAACCTCAAGAATGAGGAGGCCATGGCCCGCGTTGGGCCGCAGCGCCACAGGAAAGAAAAAAAATTACAGCCAATAACACAATAATATCTAATTGATGTTTATTAGAAAATGATTAAAACTACATGTTTCGGCCAACAGTGGCCATCATCAGGTTTTTCATCCGAAAGATTTATATGCTGTGAGAATGTTTATATAAAGCAGGCAGCCGCGTATCGATGATATCTCATCATCGCGGATTTTGAGTTACACATAGCGATGATGAGATCTCAACATCGATACGCGGCTGCCTGCTTTATATAAACATTCTCACAGCATACAAATCTTTCGGATGAAAAACCTGATGATGGCCAATGTTGGCCGAAACATGTAGTTTTTATCATTTTCTAACAAACATCAATTAGATATACATTGTTGTGTTATTGACTGTAATTATCCTACCCGCTAAGTTCATAAGAAGTGCCCGTTCCGAGCTGGTCGAATTCTTCGGCGATCAGAACGTTGTCTGGAGCTAGAGCAACTTTGAGGTTGCATCTTTGGGCCATAATATTGCTTCTAGATTCTATTGAAGTAAACGTATAAATACAAACTTATTAGTAAGTTTAAAAATTACCAGCGTTACTGAAGGCTATGCCGTTGGAGAAGTATCAGTACTTCTCTGCTTTTCTTAACCTTTTGGCGCCGGAATTATTTTTTTTAATTTTAGCACATCCTGTATATAAAATGTTAATAATACAGGAACCAAATACGTTAGAATTATGAAACAAACTGCATTTTGAAGAGAAAAGACGGAGAGTATATACCATGTTTAAAATATTCAGTACCTATATTTGTTGAATAAATATATATAAAATGCAACTTTAGAGGTTAGCGGTGCGGTACGACCACTATAGTTGACATTAGGCGTCAAA
>Ga0123352_10003064_pt1 | contig 23930 bp, 9 predicted proteins | sample TergutLab28metaG_FD_89700 | JGI IMG/M metagenome (GOLD analysis project Ga0123352, IMG submission 89700) | Labiotermes labralis P1 segment gut microbial communities from Petit-Saut dam, French Guiana - Lab288 P1 | ecosystem: Host-associated > Arthropoda: Insects > Digestive system > Gut ...
GGGGGCGGGCCCGCAAGCTTAGTTTGGGGGGGGGGGGGGGGGGGGGGGGGGGCTTCCTTCCCTGAGGGCGGTGATACTATTTATAAACTCCCTCACATGCTTTCCTGGTACAAATTTGAATTTCAAATAATTTACATTCTATAAATCCAAAACAAGTTAATACAGAATACAGAATAATTCAAGCAAATTTTGTATATATACAGTAGTTGTTGGAACAATTAGCTTAAAACTGATTTAGCTTCATTTATCATTCTCCAACACATTCAAGCATTCATCTATAGAGTAGAAGGAATAACAGTGTGCTGATATAAATTATTTAGGGTTATCACTCAAATTTTTTATACTTTGTGTGAGACTGTTAAACACTTTTATATCAACTGAGTATACTCTTTTTTGAGAGTGTGGTAATTTTGGTGAAGGTTGGTGAAACTTATATTATTGTAATTATTTATGTTACAAGCATTCAATCTCTTTAAAATTTATTTTTGTTGTTAACCTCAAATGATAGAAGTGATAGCATATATTGTGACTGAAGAGGCAGAATTTTTAAATTCTCAAAACTCTACATCACTCTCTACTTCTGCAAGCTGTATTAATTCTGAATATTCATTTGTATTTGGGGGTATGTGGTGGTTCAGTTGGTTGAAACACTTTGCTACAAGCTTGAAGGTCGCGGGTTCGATTCCCAGTAGGATAATTGGGATTTTTTTATTGACTTATACTTTTGGTCACACTATGACAACTAGGGTCAATCCAGCCTCTAACAAAAATGAGTACCAGGGGTAGTCCTGGGGGATAAAGGCGGCCGGTACGTAGGGCTGACCCCACCTCCTACACGTGCCGACTGTCTAGAAATTCTGGAAGCCTGAACCTCCTGGAGCCCTAAGGGAATGTCCAGGCATCTAATGGAATTGCTTTACCTATTATTATTTTGCATTTTAAAAATTTTTGCACTTTGTGAAGAGTTCCCCAAAATTTTAATCCAGTGTTCATAATAGAAAGAAATTAAGCATAGTAAACCACCTTCAGCGTTTCCTGTAACATAAAGGGCTTAAAAGATCTCACTGCATAGCAAGCTGCACTTAATTTGTGTGTAATTTGTCAATATGAACTTTCCAGGTGTATTGTTTACATATATTCCAAGAAATTTTGTATCACATGCTTCAGAGATTAATTTGTTAGCATAACTAATATTCAGACCAATCTGAGGACTCCTTTAAGTTGTGAATTGTATGAAATGGGTTTTATCAAAATTTATTGAGAGTCTATTGGCTTTGAACCACTTATTTAAGATTCAAATCCAATTTTTCTTGTGGTTTTAAAATCTTCTAAATTAGAATTGGTGAATATTACACTCATATAATCTGCAAAGAAAATTGTTGTAGTTTTCCAGTAATAGTTTTTGACAAATTATTCATGTACAGAAGAAAGAGTGTAGGACCTAAATTGATCTTTGTGGAACACTGTGTTTTATAACTCCCCAGTTTTAAAAACTATTATGACTGCAATACCTGATACCTATCCCTAAGGTATGATGTGATCCATTCATTGGCTTTTCCTGTTGTTCCACAGAAATTTAATGTTCACAGATAAGTATCATGGTTAACACTATAAAAAGCTTTTGCTAAATCACAGAAATTCCCACCCACAATTAATTCGACTTTAAGAGCACTTAAAATTTTGTTAATTAATCATAGGTTGCATCCTTGGTTGTTACATTTTTCTGAAACTTCTTATGTACAGAGTTAAAACAGCTTCTTTCAAGAATCAGTTTTACAGAGATTAATATTCTGATACCTTTCACAGTCATGATCACTTCTGCCACCGGATGAAATGTTCATTACCACTCCTGATATACTCCAATATTACAGCATTCACATAGGCAAATATTTTATATCAAAATCCATAAATATTTACAAAGACTTGACCAGCACAAGACTGTGTTTTTCACTTCAAATTATGTGAACTGTCAGAAGAACACAGGATGCTGATTTTAAACTAATGCAACAGATGAGTTTTTGTATATGTACCAATTATCTACTGATGTGCCAACTGCAGAGGTTTTTGGCACCAAATAAACTGTGAAGGTCGTAAAGATGATTGGGTATTTCTTGAACTTAAGACGAGGTTATGTAACATTATAACACTTCAATGTACACATTTTTGACTTGTGCACCCATTCGAAATTGAATATTCCATTTTTATATTTGTACTCAGTTCCCATTAATCTGAAAACTGTCAGGTAAAAAAAAGAAAATAACAGAAACCCAAATTATGGTGAAAGATAACCAACACAACCATGCTTATGAGAAAATCTCTACCATATTTTCATAACATTCATAAAAATATGCAATAACAAGGTACACCATTGCCTCTACAAAAATATTAAAAACCTAGATAAAAAAACTCATGCATCAAAGAACAACAAAACAAGGATTGCATTCTGATATCTTTCTCTTTATGCACAGCAAGTTTTGATTGTCTTGTAGTGCTAACACTTACTTAAAATGTAAGAATAATACATATACTGCAGGGGTGGAGTGAAATTTAAATTAGTGGAAAACAAGCAAGTTTTTGTTAATTCACTCCACCCTTGTGTCAATTGAGGATCTTCATAAGACATGGAAAGCAATGTAATTTCACAAGAAAATAAATATAACTCCAAGTAAAACAATTTCTCTGTGTATCCACATCTTGGAAGCACTCTCTTGGACTGCTTTCCCTTTACTTATATATAAGAAATTCCATACAAGACTGTAAGAAACGACTATAACACTGTTATACTTGCTGAATTCACATTTGACGAATTTTGACTGATACAGTGGGCATACCTGGAAGTTTAAAGGTTGCTGTTTTAAGATTTACTTGTACTTAAACCACACTGATTTCAATAACATAAACACCTTCAACCACCGAGTTCTTACTGTATACTCTGACCACCTAATGTGAGGATTTTCTTCTGCACAGGAGGCGTTAAAAATCGGAACTAAGTGTGGAGGTGAGGTAATTGTAGCAGAGCTTGGGCTCAAGCATTATGAGTGAAAATCTATGTCGGTAATGCTATCACCTTTGAACCAGGTAGCACAGTGTTACTGCACAAAGTGGGGAAATTTAGTCGTCTGGGCTTTGGTATTCTCTACCACCACCAACACCACAGAATAACTTCATATCTGCCAGTTCTCATGGATGGCATCCTGTGTACCTTCAATTGTGCAGGTATTATGTAACATACTCATATATCATGTGCCTTCCATTTTGTCTCTTTCATAGGATATATTCATACACCATTGCCTTCCATAGTGTATCTTTTATGGAACATATGCATGGAACCATAAAATTTAAATCAATAGTTCCACATTAGAACTGCGCTCTTCTGGGTTAACATGCAGCAAATAGTGTTAATTTCTAGTTACCACTATTTGCTGCTTGATAACCCAGAAGAGTGCAGTTCTCATCTACTTCATGGGGTAAGCATGAAATAATGCAGATTGACATTAATTCTCCAAAATCTGCATTTTTTAATGAAAAAAATCTCTGAAGAGTCATGGATTTTTACGTTACCCCAATTAAGCCAAATTGTTCAAATAAAAAATTTAATGACAGAAGGTAGCTTATGAAGTTCCTACAAAGGAATTTGAGCCTTCTGAGTGCATGATAGAAAATTTAATTACACAGCTCTGGAATTACACACAAGGTACAAAGTCCGGTGTTTTCTATTCAAAAGTGTAGATATTTATAAGACCTGGTATTTATTTATTTTCTTATAGTGGACAATTTTCTCTCAGATAAAACTCAATCAGCATTTTGCAAAACCAGATGCACACTCAAAAGAGGTGGGGGCTGTTGATCTACAGGCAAATCAAAATCTGAGGGGCAGGGGGGAAACACATTTAATGGACATGGTGATATGAAACGATTTATGTGATGTGACCTCCTGCAACATTAGCCACTGAAATCGGCTGATGTGCTGTATATGGGAATTTCGAAAAATAAAATAAAATTTTAGGGTGTCTTAGATGAATTAAAAAAAAAAAGAATATTAGATCCTGTAACTGAAATTAGGTGAGTGAGACATATAACATGTACTTATATTTATAAATATACAAATGCAGTTGCAAACAGTGTCTTCCTACAGTTCTAATTATGGTATGATTTCTACAATGGTTTTTAAAATGAAACAAACTACATATAGCCTCAAGGTCAGGCCCCCACCCTCCTCTTAACCGCACACAACTATAATTGTGTCTAAGATAGACAGGAGAGAGACTGTTAAATTTCATCTGAGGAAGTTTCACGGTGTGTTCATACTATGAAAGTACACTGCAAGTCCATAATAGTATTACAAATAGAATAAACTGTTCAAAATAAACTTCCTTTGCAAGCATCAACGTCTGAAACTCAGACTGGTTGGAAGGTATTATATGACATCATTATGTCAATGCTATGTAGTCTTTGTGACAGACAAAATTAAATAAACCATAAACAAACACCTAAAGCACCATCATCTCCATACATCAAAACTAAATGTCGCTCATCATCTTTTCTGTTGGAGCAGTGGATAAGACTAATCATGACATCGATTTACGCACAATGAAATTTGTTAGTCTGGAAAGAAGAGACTTCACATCTGCAGGCACCTGCCCAACAATTCTTGTATAAACAGTAACAATTCCAAGTTTGAAACTGAAGAAACTTATTCAAGGGAAGAAATAAAATTCCGTGCAAATAGCCATGAATACTTCTCAAGTTACTGTGAGTGCACCTTGACAACCATGGCAGAGCTCCACTGATCTTCACGGCACATTTGCATGTACACAGGCTGCACATATCTTTATTTCCATGCTAAAATCTTTATCAATACTCGTTATAATTGTAAACTCTAGTGTGAATGCTCATACAACCTTGTTCTCCTCACCATGTAAAATATTTTCTGTTGAAAACTGTTAACTCACTACACGAATAATGAGAATACCGAACATTATGTACTTTCATTTATTGACTACAGAAATGCAACCTTTTAGCACCGCCTGCATGCACGCCCATGTGTGTCCATGTGTGTGAACTTATATATATATATATACACACATGTATATATATGTGTGCTTTGTTCTATGTTATTCTTTGCTACAGAAAGGGAAGAATGACTAATGTAAACAGGTACAAACTTTCTTGCATTTAACAGCACAGATGACAAAGATTCATGAGTGAAATATTCTAATAACATAAGCAATTCATTATGTAAACTGTTTTCTGAGAAGAAAGTATAGAAAAACCTAAGTGTATTAAAATATCTGCTACACAGACAAAGGTTCTTCATCAGAAACAGAGACACTGATAATAGTGCAACATGACAGCTAAATCCCTTTCTTAGAAAGATCCTCAACTGACAAGGCAATTTGATGGAAATGGAAACATTCAACTGCATCACTCAGATAATGCAATATTCACAAAGGAACAATCTATAACTAATTCATAACATCTGTTTGTCAGTTACATGTAAATTCTAGACCCTGTAGTGTAATATCTGAGATATTTGTAAGGTGTGTCAAGATTTACACAAAACTGCCTGGACAGACACTCCTTAACCCAGCAGAATCACACAAATTCACATGGAAACTACAACACACAATACAGTAAACTGCAGTAACAACTTCATCTAAATTTATATGAAAAATGTGTTCCTGCCTAACCATAAACACACTGCACTTCCATTGTAAACTCCAACCAATTAATTCTCATTATGCAAATGACTGATATATGTGCTGAGAATTACAAGCAGCAGTAACACACTGTGGGTAAAATGCTGAGGTTTAAGTGGTACAGTGGGTGGTACACAGAGTGACCACAAAACTTTACAAGGTTATCAGACTCCAGGAAGAGAATTTCTTGAGAAGATAACTGCTTCTCAGCTAGTCATAAAATACCCCGGCTTTTTATGTAACTTGCAAGTTTATTACCACATTCACCTGTACCTATCCTGAGCCAGATAAATCCAGTCCACAAGCCCCCACACTGAAACGGTTAAGGTACTTACAAGTGGTCTGAAAACGGCGCTACACAGTGATAATGGTATGGACAGTGACAGATATTTATAAAAACTAGTAATGGAATAAAGTTATAAAAAATTCATATTACTTGACACTATTTCACTACTTCAGTCCTTACTCTACCTACGAATCCACTTGAAATAAAGAAATGGGCCATGAGGGAAAATTTCATACATAAACCTAATAAACTCACTCTGTGCTTGGATTGTTGATGCAAATGAAACATAACATGTATGATACTGGTAGTTGTTTGGCTTGTTTTGAAATATCAGTTTTGTTCCACATCTACCTCTTATACAACGGCTATCGAAGTTCTTTCCTGGGATGAAGCAGCAGGGATGTGGCACTGACCACCGACTCCCATCTGGCACGAAGGTTGAGAATGAGTAGAGCCATACCTCCACTCCCCCTGTGTGCCTTCATGATAAGTTATGGGAAGACCTTTACCTTCACATGTTAATGTGAAGGCAAAGGTCATCATCATCATCATCATCATGCACTTGCAGATAAAAAGGTAGAGGTAAAGTTGTCCCTCTGCATGCCATGAAGGCACACAGGAGAAGTGGAAGTACAGATCCACTCATTCTTAACCTCCACACTACATGGAGGTGAATGGCGATCTTCAGACCCCGGCCACTTTACCCCCGGAACACACTGAAGAGGAGGCCATGCGCTAACACACAATGTCATTATAATATAATTTGGTAATCTAAAAATATTGGTGGCAATGAAATATATGAAACTATCATACATCATTCACATGTAGCTGAATACACTTTAGTCACATATTAATCATACATTAGTTTCAGTCTCCCACTTATGTACATATGATGCCTCTGAGACTGCATCTACAGAGTATGCACTGTTTCATCATTGTACTGAGCAGGCAGCATCATGGCTGCCTATGAAGCAACAATGTTGTACACTCTACTGCGAAAATGTTGTATGCTACACAGCAAACAGTCCAGCAACCAAAAATAATCAGTGTATGTGTGTGTGTGTGTGTGTGTGTGTGTGTGTGTGTGTGTGCGCGCGTGTGCGTGCGTGCGTGCGTGAGCGCACACACACACACGCAAAATTAATTTTTTCCCTGTGGCACTAAAGCTCAAAGTGGGCATAGGTCTCCCTTTTGAGGTTTCCACATCACAAACAATTAGATACACACACACACACACACACACACACCTGGTAGGACTCCTCTGAATGAGTAATCAGCTCTTCAAAGAGGCTGCTACCTACACAACACACAACAAAAACAAGACACAAACATCTGAGCCCTCAGCAGAATTTCAAGCCACAATCCTAGCAAATGAGCGGCTGCAGACCTAAGCCTCAAACAGCATGGCTACCAGGACTAGCACTCTGTATATTTCTCTCTGGTTTAAATTACGGATGTTTGTTACAAATATCACAAACCAGTCCTTCTGTAACCCACTTAGACTTTCCAGGATGGAAAGTTTCATAACTTCTGAAATTAAAGAATGTGCATGGAGGGCAGACGACGTCTAATCATGGTCTGAAGTGGGACCACTCTAAATAAACTTTGATAAAGCTATTTACAGCTACTGCAACATTGGTTCAATGTTAACTGTTGTTCATATCTGATGACAACAGGGAACAAAATAATCCATATCCATAGTTCCTATACACTGAACTGCTTTATATGTACTGTTACTTTAATATCTCTGGTGCATTTTATATTTACAGCCAGCAGCTTTAAAGTAGGTTTATGAATGCAATACAAACTCAGAAATAAGAACTTGATAAAGTATTTAATTTTGCTTCATAAGTTGTGAAAACCATCTCCTCCTATCTGCATGGTCAGATGTGCGAAGTGTCCTTCCAAACAGCCACATCCACTTGTTGGTGCACGTGGGCTGGTGTGGCTCAGGGTGGAATAATTTCAGTGACCAAAGTTATGACATTTGCTATTCGACAGTTCACCTCAAAGGCAGAAACGTTTACACTCAACTTCAAACCATCACCCTTAGTTAAAACTGTAACCTGGCAATCTCATGCCAAAAATAACAGTGACTCTTCAAAGACTACTTCCTGAATCCACTGGATGTGGTGACTTCAAAACAATGTAAGTGGGCTTCGTTACTGCAGTGTCTGCAGTCTCTGGGAAACAAAATATTCAACATGTGGGTCACTTCCTCAGAAATACGGTGTGACAACCACCTGGTCCATTTCTTGGAGCAGCCAAACACAATATTTCACTGCCTTCTTTGTTGCTAATTTTAACAGTACAAAATTGTTTGGCTCAAGTGACTGGCTAAAGCAGTCCACTTCATCTTCCAAATCATCTTCCTCTGTAAATTCGTTGGTTTTGTGGGTGGTAAAACCTGAATCACACATGTCATAGTCTATTAATAGTGTTTTGTAACACATATTTTGACTTTCTGCCTAGGTTTAGATTGGGAGTCCCACTTGGTATTTTCTTGGGAGAAAGATCTTGAATATGTTGCTTCTCAGAAGTCAAGAGTCAGAATTCTTAAAATTCCCTTCAGCTATTCTCCACTTTTACTTATGCTGGGTGCAGCCCTTGAATATGGATGAACCTGTTATGGGGCCACTTTGTTTTCCAAAGAGCTGCCTACTTGTGCCATAATTTATGATGTGCTGTTAGAACTCCCACCACATCTAACAGATGCCACTTTCAAATCTTCATCACTAAAAGCATTCCTTGAAAAAGGCCAAATACCAGAATTTTCGAACACAGCCCAAGTATTCTTCACAATATATGAAACCGCAAGTCCAGGGGTGATTATACTTGTGAGATCAAGAACACAGGTTTTTTTTTTTCCAGGACTGGCCTTCATCCAGTCATTTTGTGCAACAGTGTATTTTGCCTTAAGAGGCCCCAAACATCAAGAGGCAGCAGGTGATGTGTTCAGTGCGGTGGAAAAGTGGCACAGAATATTTTGCTAAAACGAGGTAAAAAGCCAATGGAGAGCATAAATGCCACGTGGCTATAGCATACCCTTTCACTGAGAGCACTAACAAATTTCATTATTTACAGCAGTATAGACTAATATATTCTGCATTCTGTTTTGTGTTACAGTTATAAACAGATTTGTTTTCAAATGTTTTCTTTAAAGACAATACATCCACAAATATAATATGATTCATAAAATAAGTATGACATTACTGCTGTTCAAATGTGCCCATCACGTCATTAGACATCACTACATACCATTACACTTCACTGGTTATGATTATCTTCCCTGAGTATGTAAGTGACAGCTTAAGAACTCACTTCAACACTGTAGGGGAAGTGTTTGCAGCATACTTTGACAAAATAATGCAGGCTTACAAGTGACAGCAAAAAAAATAATATATATACCTCACAATAAACGACAACTCCATCACATTCTGACAATGGTGCAACTGACCTGCACTCTCTGTGACATGAAAGGCCTATGGTTCCTTGACATCGCAACAGTGGTTTTCGGAAAATTTTCAAAATAACCTCATGAATTAAAATGTTTAAACGTGTCCACCTCACCCCTCACTCATTTAATAAAGGGCAAAACCTTTTCATAAAATATGTATGGTGGGGAGTAAGATAGGTGGTGCTTCAAGAGTGGCTTAAGTGCAGGACTTTGTTCTTTCTGGTTCATTGTTTAATGTGATAATGAAAAGAGAAGGTAACAACATCCCTGTGCTTAATTAAGCATCATGCACTGAAGGTACATGAACAGCAGAGATATACCCCACTCATACTTAAGCTTGGTATTAGGTGGAAGTGTTTGGTGAGCTACACTTACACTAGGAAAAGAAACCCTGCTACCCACCGAATAGTAAAGCTGAGTTTGCCCCACCTCCAGTCTGAATGCCTTGGATTATGATAAGAAAGAGAATACTACAAACTCAGAAAATGTTCTTCTGTCTCATTTAGCAAATTCATTATTTTTATACATGTGCCAATCATTTTAACTTAAAGAATTTAAAGCAACTGAAGTGTCACTGATCTTTACAATTTGCAAATATTCATTAAAGAATGAGATGTGCATGTAAATTTTTTAACTCCACTTAGCCAAGAGACCTACTTTGAAAGATCTTGCCACATCTGCCCATTCCTGTGAAATTACATATTCATTTTTTTCAGTATGAAAGGTTAATATATGCAGTTTACTTGTTAGACAACTTATGGCATACGTCAGCATGGAAATTTTGTAATAATTTTGTGGTATTTTTAATTGCTATTAGATAATACACAGGTCTTATACACAGGGTGACAAAGAGCAGTATGTCTATGAAATAAAACTTAGTTACTGTAAATTCCAACGTGTCAAAAAATAAACTGCTACTCTTGACATGTTTGCTTCAGAACCCCCTGTTTCTGAAAAAATTCAAGGCAATATGAAAGGTGCATTTACCTGTAAAATTTAAAAATACACATGCAATGTTTTGATAAAAGGCTGTCTTGAAATCCAGTCCCTCTGCTGTTAACCACATTTGAATAAAATTAAATATTCTTGTTGCTAATAGGAAGGAAAACATATAATCGTGTAATATGATAAGCAAACTCCGCTAGATTTGAAGTCTTCACAGTGGTGAAATTGAGGATTCCATTCTTCTGGGATGTAATACTGCAACACTGGGACAGCAGTGGCCTACTACCGTCATCTTCAAGGCTCCAGCAGTTCAAGCAGATACATTTGGAGCTGCTAACCCAGTGGCACAGAATCATATGTCAGAAGAACATAGCCCTCAACTGTGTGAAGTGAGTTAAGCAGGCAGGACTGGCTAGTCTCACCTTCCAATTAATCACATTTGTGACACTTAAATATTATTAATGTTAATGACCAATAGTGTTACTTTAAAATTATGGTAGTATGGGAAAAGTTACAGCTTTTAAATTCAGTACAAGACAATATACCTTTCCTGTCAGCACAATTTACCCAATTTCAGGTTACACTGAGTGATGCATTTGAAGCTGGTTCTTATCCACATAGTATTGCACTGACCTGGTGCAGCCTTGGCATACATATTGTTCATATCATCAGGTGTATATTTGTTCTTCTTTGGAATTCCTCCCTGACCACTGCCAGCCATGGGACAACCAGAGAGGGAGCGGTGCGTGAGGAACGAACCATTGATGTGCCCTGTACCGTCACAGCCGGGTGTTGGACAGTTAACTCCCTCAAACTTCATGGCAGTGGCTGCTGCTACAGCTGCTTTGTGTTGTTCAACTGTTCCTCCATTCTCCAGGACTCGCAGTTTGTTCCGATTTGCTATAGGACACCCTGATGCACTACGAAATGGAATGAAACCTGATTATCATATCATCTCAATGCTACATGTAATACAATGAATATAACGTCCATTTTCATTTGTGTACAACTAAACCCTGTATCTTCTTAGGATTATCTGCTTCCTGGACTTTGACAATTGTCTAATAACAACCAAACCTGGACTGAATCCATTTCTATTCTCATGTGAGTAGGTACCTCCCCACCCCTTCACCTCAGGCTGCGAAAGGATTCAGTCTCTGAAATCCGTGTTATGTTGGGAATAACAGACATGGGTGCAATTTAGAAACCCAATAATGGCGAGTGTAATATACCATCACTAGAACCCTTAGCACATAAACAAATTTCTACTTTCCTTTATAGATAGATGATGCATGTTCCAGAGCTGCTAGCTGAATGTTTTCCACTTTCTTAGTAACAACACATATATATGTTTAGAATAACTGTATAGCCTGGGCTTATAATGAACTCACTACATATTCTGCATGGTTACAAGTTTTGGAAAAGTAAAAGTAAAGTGGTCCCTGTGCATGCCATAAGGCACAATGAGGAGTGAAGATACAGCTCTACTCATCCTTAACCTTGGCATTAGGCACAGATGAGTGGTCAGCTTCATGCCACAGGCCACTTTACTGTGCCTTGGGGAAACAGCCTGCACCAAACCTGTTGGAAATGATATGGGAAAGGCCTCACAGCCAGTCTGGATGCTTTCTGAGAAGACAACCATCTCTTGCTCCTGCTGTGAATCAAACAATTCGTCTTCCAGCCTGTAGCCTACTTACTAACTGAACTAATGCAGTTACCAAATTCAGGAGAGGTATTTGGATATCAAAAACCTTTTGTGCTGTGGTCATCTCAAGGTAAAAAGCACAGACTTTATATTATGTCTTTTATGATTTACAAACTGCCTTACTGTGGTAAACCGGACATCTTGATATTAAATTCTTAATTCTGAACAGACAACTCATTATCACTCTAATGGCATATGACATGGGAAAAATTACTTAGTGCCCTTAAATTGTGATTGACTAATTAAGACTGCCATTCTTGTTATGGACAGCAAGGAGAATATTCCTTTGAGAATTCACATTTTATATGAGTGTGGAACCTCTGTCTAGCGCAGTGGTTACATCTGAAGCACACAGAATCCTGTTGGTGCCTGCCAGAGTTTCTGAGTAACCTGCAACCTACACCTTCAGAGCACCATCAGCCAGAAGATGGAGGCATCAAGTTCCTAAGAAACATGGTTAACTATCTATGAAATTACACACAGGGGATAAAGCAGCCATAACATGAAAGTTATCACATGCCTTCATCTACTTTTTGGCATTAAACATGCATGCAGCTATACCTGCACTTCCTGGTATGACTGAACCATGTGGTGCCTAAAAAACACAAGGGCAAATTCATCTCACCTTTACTTTTTGAAAATCTCAGATGTCACAAATAGACCTAAAATGTGTACTAATTAGATGCACATGCAAACATGTGGACATGCTTTGCCACATACATATTTGGAACCGAAAACTAGGAAGGACACATGGTGCGCTGAAGATCTATGTCCAATATGACACAGTTTACAGCATAAGCCAAAATAAATGTGACAGAATGTAATTTATAACCAACATTCAGAACAGAGTCAATAAAATCTCAACAGCTGCATCCTCTGACATTGCAAACTTATCCCACTAACCTCTGTGACACAAGAACACGTAAGTATATCTCAACAGCTGCATGCTCTAGCACTACACACTTATCTCCCCCCCCCCACACACATACACACACACACACACACACACAAACAACATGTATCTCAACAGCTCCATGCTCTGGTACTACACACTTATCCTACCTTCTGTGAGACAAGAATTTCCCTGTTGCATGTCCAGATCCATCACATCCGGGAATGGGACATCTGGATTAGTAGAAGGGAAAATGTTTGTGAGAAAAGGAGACAGTTCATAGTAAAGTCCCAATTACATTAAAAGTTGTGGGGAGGAAATGTAGTTGAGTATAGCTACATCAGTAATTATAACGCCTGTTATGAAAGTTTAAAATTACTCACTTAGTTATTTATTCACTCTATGGAGCAAAGTCTTTCTCAAGAAGCTAACTGGTTTTTAGTTAGTCAAGAAAAACCCCACATTTTATGGAACCCAAAGGTTCATTACCACATTCACAAGTACCCACCACCTGTCTCTATCCTGGGTCAGCTTGACCCAGTCCATACCACTATATCCCACTTCCTGAAGATCTATCTTAATATTATCATCACATCTACTCCTTGGTCTCCCAAGTCGTTTCTTTCCCTCAGGTTTCCCAACTAAAAGCCTCTATACACCTCTCCTTTCCCACATACACCCATCTCATTGTTCTCAATTTTATCATTTGAACAACACTGGGTGAGGAGTACAGATCATTAAGCTCCTCTTTATGTAGTTTCCTCCACTCCTATTTAAAATTACATATGGAAATCACGTCTTTATTTATCCAACTGAATGCACAATTATACTGCTCTACAAATGTTAAAACTTTACACTAAAATTTACATTAAAATGCTTGTGAGTGTGGTAGGGAACCTTTGGGTTCCATAAAATGCGGGGTCTTTCTTGACTAGCTGAAAACCAGTTAGCTTCTTAAGAAAGACTTTGCTCCATGGAGTGAGTAAATAAGTAAGTAAGCAATAAGTAATTAAGCAAGTAATTTTAAGCATTCATAACAGCATTTTAATGTAAATTTTAATGTAAGTTTTAACATTTTTAGAACAGTCTAATTGTGCATTCAGTTGGATAAATAAAGACGTGATAATATCACGATGCACGGTAAAACTGTAAAAATTACATATGGAAAATTATTGTGCAACAAATATTATATAAAATATGTCTGAGAAAGTCTGTGGCCAACATGAAACCATATTGACAAGACTGGAAAAACAATTCTACATAATTTTTTCCTCTTTGTATCTAAGCTACATGAAATGTAAGCTGAATTTATACAGTAAAAAATTCAACCTGTACTATGCGAGGTGCATACCGATTGAAACGGGGTGCGCATTATCATTTTGTGGTTGCAAGTCGATCCGTGATTTTCCCTTTTGCTGAAGCTATTTAAGTCGGCGCAGTCGGTTTAGCAAGTCGCTATGGGGTAGAAGGGCCGGGGTTCGAAAGCCAGAAGAAACGAAATTTTCTGTACCCTTCCAGACCAGCCCTGAGGCCCACCCAACATAAAATAAATAGGCCGGGGTGTGGCATTCAACACTACCACTCTCTAAGGCCAAGGTTGTAAGCAAATGCTTAGCGCGATACCTTTACTCCCCCCGTGTGTGCCCTCATGGCATATAAAGAGTGAATTTTACTTAAAATGAAATAGAAATCGTCTTCATGCATGGTACTTCAGTGCAGAGGGCAAGGACCTGCCGCTGGCACGCAGAGCAACGGCAGCGCATTTTGCGAACCCACTGACTGAAGTGTGAGTGGGTGGAGTTCACGCTCTAAAGGGGAAGATAATATTTTCCTCATGATCTTGTCTGTACCTCCACGGAGTTCTTTCATCTACTGACGATTCTGTACAGATAACGGAGTGCAAAGTTAACCGCTCGCATCTGTAGTAGACGGATAAAGTACTTGAAGATTTGCCACAAAGCGTACTGCACGCCATGTCACACAGTGTACAGGTAGGCGGGGATGATTCTGAAACACCTCTCCCATTTCTGAAACAATTCTCCCAGTTCTGAAACATCTCTCCCAATTCATTCCACGCTCGTCTTCCTTCAACGATCATCAGTAAATTAACTGCGGGAATACAGTTGGCAGACCATATATATAGACATCAGTCCCTATCTAGACAGCAGTCCGTATCTCGACAGCAGTCCAACTACCATTTTGTCCACCACAAACACTGTATGTTCTGGCCTGTGCTCGAAACTGGACGTCCGCGGTGAACGGTCATAATTCCCTTTAAACGAATTCATCATCTGTAACCATTTTTCGACTATAAAACGACTTTCAACGAACCTGTCCCTTCTAGGGGCTTTCTTGTTCGTAATACACATGAATGGCCTTCTGATGACAGCAGCATCATAATATGTAGTAAAAAGTCTGTTTATCTCTGTACTGTGCCAAATTTAGTTATGTCTCATATGAGTAATTTTTTAGCTGTTTATTAGTTGGCCCTAAATCTAGATAAAATGAATATACTAAAATGAATAACGAATAATTCTCCACATCATGCATTAAGTATCCTTTTTACAGAAGAACCGGTACACACAAAATGTCTTTCGTTTGCAAACTGATAACCACCTAACTGGAAGAATCGCACGGCTCAAAACGACTCCTCAGTTGCGTGGAGCATGTTATGTTATGCAGTTAGGTCTATGGTCCATATCATCAACATTAACACTCTCAAATAAATTTCTTCCGCTTACCGTCTCTCTATAATAAGTTATGGAACAATCAGCCGGGCTAATTTATCTGACAGTGGAAATATATTTAATTTAAAAAGAAAAGTCTTAGAATTAGGGTTGGTATAAATTATAGAACTTAATGTGGAAGCCCATTCCGGAGATTCGAGATTGCACTTGTTTCACGCCAATACAGGAATACTTTTTCATTAATGAACTTCAATGTAAACAATCTCGAAAATTTTCAAACAAATTAATCTTTACACAGTATTAATACAAGAAATAAGCACTTTCTTCACAGACCAAACTTCAGCTTCTCACGTTTTCAGAGAAGTGCATTCAATGGTGGCATCAGAATTTTCAGCAGTTTACAAACTTAGCCCCATTTCTTGTAGGAAAAAAACGCATAACGTACAGCAGGATTAAGAATAGACTTAAGTACACAATCCTTTTACTCTGTTGGTGAATTTAGTATGTTAAAAGATGATCCATAATCCTGTAAATGCAGTCGTTACAGTAGTGGTGTTTGTACTGTATTAATTCTGTCATGCACATTTTTTATATTATGTACGTTTATGGCTTATTCCACTCCCTACTGACATTTTGGTAAACTTTGAGATCAAGGGAAAGTATGCATTCATGCATGCATAAATATGTATTATGTTCGTAATTATGTATTTATGTATGATAAAACAAGGAGTTATGCATTTGTGCTGTGTAGAGCGAAGATGATCAAAATCCACTCACAAACAACCACTTATATAGCTACTGACATGACCTCTAACAGCTTCGACAGTTCGATGTCGCTGGGAAGGAAATTACCTGAGAGGCTCTGAATCCTGTCCGTCTCGGGGTTTACTCTTGGGCTTGTTGGCTCGCGGACAGCCTGACAAACTACGATGGGAAGAGTAGTTTCCGGTGACGTGGCCCGAGCCGTCACACCCGGGCGTCGGGCACTTGAGTTCCTGTGAGTGGGCTTGTATCTGCGTGCGATCCGCACGTGGGCAACCAGACAAACTGCGAACACACCAACAGTACGGGAAAGTTACAGTATCGCTACTTGCCGCTGGTCCTACCCGTTCCAAAGTGTTCCTTGACGAGCTACACCACCACAAGCATGACGTTGCTATCCACTAGTAGGCCTACTTCACACAGTGCACCTGCTCTCAGATGAGAACCAATTCCACTAACCGACGTTTCACGATTCCAGGGCAGCGTGGTTTGGAATTCCGGTCTTCAAGAATACGACGCGGCCTCACTGGTTATTCGAATATCGACGTTTCGAAGGAACGTAGTGCCTTCATAATGAAGGGTGTAGAGGTCCGAGAAAGATCCCAGACTTTTATACTTCTACAGCCTTGAAAATTAGAAATTACGCTCATTCGAAACGCAGGAATTGATTACCCAGTGAGGCAGTGGCACATCCTGAAGAAGGATATGCTCTGTTTACAAAACTTGGACACGGAGACACGGACTGTCTAAGCAAGGCTAGTTGATATTCAGGTGGTACCGAGAAGAAAATAAACACGTGAATGAAAAGTTCCTGCTATTTCAAATACATAAAAATATGAATTTACATGAAGTAATGAAACACAAGGCATGTAATTCACGTAGCAGAACAAATAATGCAGAAGGGCAGTGAGTGATACAATGTGCTGGATTTTAGTGCCTTGGTCACACACACACACACACACACACAATTTACTTTTTCCCTTTTGTATTTGAGTTCCGATGTGATTAGAGAAATCAAACGACTGTAGAAAATTTTGTAATTCTAAATGTCACTATACAAAAAAGTTTGCTTTTAATCGATTAAAAGTATTCTGGGTTTGGCAGAGCTTTGGGCACAGCACTTAACGGAAATAAATTATGAATACGTAAGTTTTTAAAAAAAATAATTCATGCGTTGGCCTAACAGAACTGCTATGCGACTCCTCACCTTATGTCAATGCATTAATCAAATTCAGTCTGTTTGACCATAACAGCCACAGACACCTGGAATAACATTTGTCTTATTTCACATCACAGATAGGAAAAAAAGTGACTTCTTACAGTCACACTTTTCTTAACCAAGCCCTTACCGTTCTCTACGGAGAAAACTAGTATTTAACAAATTACGAGGGTGCAAATGAGCAATCTGACAGTTAGGCACTGTCTTGTTCACTTTCAAATATGAATGAATAAAAGTGGTAATTTGGTAATTCAGTAACGCACAATTATACCTAAAATAAAATTACGTCACACGTAATTGAAATCAATTAATGAAATGGCGTATTGTCAGTTTTCAAAGAACAGCACTGTACCACTCACACAAACGGCCTTCGTCCTGCTTATTTACTGTAATCGCTGAGTGTAGAAATGCCAGCTAGTCTCATTACGGTCACTGTCGACATCATTAATTTTCTTATTCGAAACACTGAGGGTGCACTTACCAGTACGTGACTCTGTACTGTGGTAAAACATACCTCAGATTTCCTCTCACTGTTACGAACACAGAAACTAAGCACCTGTTGGGCAGTGCAGGTACAAACAATATGCAAGGAAGAGCAGGCGTAAGTTATGGATAAAGGCAAGGATTACAAGCCGCTGCGATGTTAATACTTAAAGAATTTACATCAAGAGTCACATACAGAACATACCAAAAAGACTTAAGTCTGAATACTTATGTCCGTACGTAACTGATACGAAAATTAAAATCAACAACTTGTAAGTACTCTATATCCAAATGACACGACGTCGTACAACATACCAGACGCATTCAAGACACTACGAGCACGGTACATTCCCACAAGTGAAGGTCATGCTTCCTTTGCCACTATCTACTTGACGTATAATGTAAGTCAGATGCAGACTGCGTCAAGAAGAAGCTAAACGTTGCTCTATTTATATCAATATCCAGTAAAACGGTGCCGAAATAAATTGTGGGGAAAATCAGGGCGCCACGAATACAGCCCACCGACTGCACATTATATTAGACGTTTCCTTGTAATCGCCATTGCTGTATAACGGCCAAAGATGCTGCCCGCTGTGCAGGGCTCAGGCCTCCTCAGCCCCCCGTTAGGATGCTCTCTGCACAACGCAACAGCAGGTACATCGCCCATCGCCCAGACAGGCTAACTTTTTATGCCCTTTTACATTGTTTATTATATGCTTTATAACGAAGTGAATGTTTTAAAGGAATTTTGGTGTCAGCTCCCTGAAGATGGCGAGATAAAAGCGCCAGAACATCTCGGAGCTACATAAAAGATTGTAGGCATAAATTATATCTTAGTGCCGTTGTTAGTGTTACATGAGTTATTTACTTATTATACCCGATAACGGCGATAAGACAGAGCTGACTGGCTGCATACAGTGCTACTGTACAGTGCTACTGTACAGTCTCAGTATATGACTGGCTGCATACAGTGCTACTGTACAGTGCTACTGTACAGTCTCAGTATATGACAAAAGTAAAGCACCTAACATTAATAAGGCACGAAAAGTCATGGCGGCTCTAAATGCAGTTCCTATAATTGGTACTTGAATTCTGTCTGCATCTTACCTAATATACAGTTTGCGTCAAAATACATGCTGGCACTAACCATACACATGCAATGTGCCACGTGCGTCCTTCTGAGGAACAGCAGCTCATAATCAACTACAGTTTGCTTACTGCCTGTCAAAATTTTCACCACAAGAGCTTAAGTATTGCTACCCGGACTGTTGTGAACATCGGCGTTATGTGACCGTATTACTATATGAACTCTTGGAGCATGGGGTTAGATATCCGCATTGCTATCTGAACTGTTGGAAACATCAGTCAGACAAATGTATTATTTATCTGAACTCCTGGGAACATTACAGTCAGTACACGGTACTGTTACCGAAACTCTTAGAAGCATCGAGGGTAATCACCGCGTTACTAACTGAACTGTTGGAATCATGGAGTTATGTGACCGTATTACTGTTTGAAATGTCGGGAATACTCAAGACAGACCGTCCAGGGGCGCAACCGTATTTGAAGGCGGTACTATAACAAGAAACCCACATTTTGAAACACTCACTGAATGAAACTCGAAAACACATGCATAATTACGAGATACATTTTCAAAATTAAATAATGCAGTCTACTATATATGAACATACTGGGTACGGAAAGCTCTCAAGAGTCATTGGCCAGTGTTTTGAAAACACACAGTACTAAAAACAGAGCTATCATCGCTAAGGCCTCAGCGCTTTTAAGCAAGAGTAGAAACACTTCGGATTTTCAAAGTGTACTTTCACTTACTGCATTTATGTTTCCTGTCCATTCCTCTCAACAGGCAGAAGCAAAGGACACTGGATATTTCAAGACGACATCCACCAACACCACAACCACTGGCAAGCACACTGAATACACAACAGCCAGGCAAGTATGAGGACACACAAACTGGCACTGGTTTGTTGCAAGAGAAGGCAAGGACCTGACCCCAGTGAATCTGATTTGCCTCTTAGCATCCACTGCTCAGACATGGTCAACTTTTCACATGATTAATGGAGAACCATACTTAGAATTCCCAAGAGAAACGCTGCCCACACTTTTGGCTGAAAGTAAATAATTTTGAAATGGTGGAATTTACAACAAAAAATCTTCAATCCACGTGATAGGGTGCGTTCCCTTCCATACAGTGCGCGTGGGGGTTAGGAAGGTAAAAGTAATGATAATTAAACAATATGGAAACATAAAGAGGACTGAACATCGAGCGCCAAACAACCAACAAGATTGGAGGTTAAACACGTTTCAACTATAAACGGAAAATTAATTCATAAAAATCAACGATCTACTACTGGTCCGTGCAAAAATGAACGACTGAAGGCTAGCACAACGATACCTCTAAAGAAAGTGAACACATTTTCTTTCTTCGTGATCAAATATAATCACGGGCATTGTTTAAAAGTAAAATTGAAATGATCATATCAAACATTTAGACGAATTCATATGCAATAAAAACAAATCGAGGGGTCATCTAACCGAACACACTGATCAAGCCAACTACTGGACACGGAATGACCACCATCACCTGAAGGTACAGAATAGCTGTAAAGTGGCTTGCCTTCTGTGGGTAGCGTAGTTTCCTGAGACATGACCCATGCCATCGCAGCCGTGGGTGGGGCACTGTATCAGCTCCTTACCATCCCTCCCCCTGGGAGCGGGGCGCGCAAAATTGAAGGAGGAGGAGGAAGTTTGTCTGCTTCGTACAAGAGTACTGCGTGCGTGCAAAACGACAAGGAGAAGATGTAAACGGTTTAGAGCCAACTGTGTTGCAAAGAACAAGAGCAATGTATATATTAGTATGACAAAAACTGCAGTTAAAATGATATGAAGTAATAAAAGCAGATACCACTTGCGTTACCGATTGGACAGCTGACTGAACTGAGCAAAGGAAAAGTTGGAGCTACAGGCATTCTGTATTGTGTCACTGTCAACTGTTCAGAGTCCATGCCACTTTCATCATACCTAACACTAACATGTGGCATTAGGACTCTGAAATACTACTCTGAAGATGGAGGCAACATGATCCTCCAAAACTTCGGTTACTATTTACAAATCGACACGAGGTAACATCCCAGACAACTTCCAAATTTAATCACAACTGACTTCCAAAATTCCATATTTAAGGTTAAGAAGGCGACAGTAAATAGCGGCCTCTCTTCTGGGATGTGACGTCGTGCATTTGTAGATATGTACAGATGCTGAAACATACCTGCTGCATCCGCACATGATTATAGAGACAGCAGGTTCTTGAGAAACGTCAGGACGTATAGTCAAGACTTTATACTCCGAATGGATTAAGAAAAGATGTTGAATTTTCAGTGCATGCTGAAATTGCAATGCGTCTGTTTTGGTTCTCATTTCGTGACTGACATTACATTTACTGGCTGTGACTGTTCTGAGCTGTGAACTGTGCATTTTACACAGCTGAGAATTTCTACAAGTTGTGTGAAGAATATCAGAGCCAACATTTATATTAGCTTAGATAAAAATACACAACAATTTTTAAGTTTAAATTTGATTTTTTGCAAAGAACCCCTGCCGTTGAGAGACGCATCAAATAACAATTCGACGACTGCAGGTCCAAACAACATCAGCCATTTAATTCCGGGTCTCCATCAAAGTTTCACGAATAAAGAAAAAGACAACTTTTCTACCTAATGCTCCCTGATTCTCGAAACAGCAATACTTTTGGACTGTTGTCAGGCTTCCCCTGTTTGTTCTTTTGGTAAGAGCAACATGTAGATAAAAATGAGCATGGAGCACTGGTGGAATACTGAACCCGAAGTACTCGATAAACAAAACCTGTTCTAGTGCCACTTTGTGCACCAAAAATGTCACATAAATTGGCCTGGGATTGAATTCGGGCCTCCGGGGCGAGATATCGGACTGAGCCATGCCACGGCTCAAGGACGAATAATTAACCTGAATTATAACTTACAGATTCAGTTCGTAACGCGCAGTAAACACAAACACACTGTCTCGGTTATAAGAACTAAGCAGTTAATGCAGTATAGGGGGCTCAGAAGGCCAGTCGCCAGCCTCACATCATCAGATTTCAGTAACAGAATCAGTGTATTTTATATTAAACTCAAAGTAAGAGCCGCTGATTACACAAACTGCACTCTAAAAGGGAGCAAAATTTTTTCCCCTCATGTTTGTTGTATTATCTGTACCGGTTTTGCGACCAAATCTCTCAGAAATATGCTTAGAGTAACATTGGAAGACGTTCAGCGGTCACTGTGAAAACAAAAATTTGGCAGCAGACAAAGACTTATTATGCCTTAACGGTGTATTGAAGCTTACATTAAATGCCCCTGAATTAAACGACGTTTGACGAAAGACAAAGTATAGAAATATAACCTTTATCGACAGAGTAAGATAAAGGCAGAGACTGTATAGAAAACTGCAGCCTGGTATGGAAGTACGCAGAGCAGTTTCAGATTTACTGGAAGTTACTTCTAGGAATTTGCGAACTCGAAAGCGCAGGTCATAACGACAGAAGCAACTAACACAAACTTGACAGACTGCTATATTTCCAGCTGTCAATTACGTATCACCTCGAAGTAACGGATTTCAACCACTGATATGCGTCGCAATTATCAAATAACACGTAACTTGAGATACAGATTATTTTCTGTCAACTTCTGCATTATTCTCTTAGCTGCTTTGTTTTCTGCGAAAAGCACAGGTAAGCCTGTAAGACGGGGGGTAACACATGAGGCTTCTATAAGAAGGGACCTGGAAGTTTGCCTTTGATTAAGGGCAGGACTTGACCAGTGCACACACACACACACACACACACAAGAAGGGCTGTAATCAGCGTGCGTCAACATCGAAGGGGCTTCTTCGTCAGCACCAACTGTTTCTATAGTAACGTACTATGGCAAGTACACTAGAGTCCAGCGGAAGGTACAGCAATATTAGACACTCTTCAGTATCGACGGGCTATAACGGAGGGGTGCTGTCTGTGATGTTCAGGTCTGAGGCATAACAACCGGAAATGCAGTTCCGATAACAATGACAAATACTGCATACAATTTTAGACACACAAAATTAAGCTTCTTTAACAACTGTCAGCCCTTTAATGCATCATTAATACACGTTGTATCTAAAATTTCTGGACATACTTCACGACAGAGTTTCGTAAATCAGAACGAAAAACGTTCACATAAAGCATATTTCCGGCAATGAGTGGCATCTGAGTTTAAACGAAAGATTACAATCAACAATAAACACCTTAACTATGCAATATTTTACTCACAAGTGACGTTGTACATTTACCTTACACGTTGCCAGTTTAATAACTGTTGAGTTTTTATTGTTTATGAATCTAGAAATCACAACAAATGCTGAAAGTGACCTGCACTTGCATCAGTGCACGAAAGGACCCGTCCGTTGCAGTCTTTCCAAGGTGCCGGTACGTTTGAGAGTGGCCTGACAGGCATCAAAAAGTGCGTTGGTGAGGTGCCTGTTCGTTGTCAAATGGAGCTGAATGCAGTACGGGTTTTAAGTCTCTTCACAGTTAAAAATCTAAAGAACTGCGGTCAGAAAATTCTTGGGCTGTACCTCGAAAACGAAGTGCTGGCGGACATACACTGATACGAAAGTTTTCCCTTGTTTGGCATTAGGGTACTCACTGCTGAAGTTTTACCAAGCATTTCAGATACACCCTGTATATTTTCTATGTACGCATGTGTGTGTATACGTACGTA
>Ga0123352_10003065_pt1 | contig 23924 bp, 25 predicted proteins | sample TergutLab28metaG_FD_89700 | JGI IMG/M metagenome (GOLD analysis project Ga0123352, IMG submission 89700) | Labiotermes labralis P1 segment gut microbial communities from Petit-Saut dam, French Guiana - Lab288 P1 | ecosystem: Host-associated > Arthropoda: Insects > Digestive system > Gut ...
GCGCTAAAGTATGATGCAAACATAAGCAAGTTGCTTGAAGTTGTGAAGACAGTAATTTAGATAGTGGTAAAAAACTATTTGCACGTACAGCGCGCACCCGCAGCGAACGGATCGGAAGCGAGCTGGGCTTTGCCTAGCGTAGCGGCAGGGTTTGAGTACGTCCTGCAAAGCAGGTATTGCGTAAGCAACAGGCCACCCGGCCAGCAAGCAAAGCTTGCGAGAGGGGCAGAGCCCCATTTAGACGGAGGGATTCTTAATGCAGCCATTTAAATTAAATAAAGATTTATCAAGAATTGTAAACCGGCAGGTACAAGCAGATACTGCCGTTACAGAAACTGTCCAGGAAATTTTAAGTGAGATTAGGAGAAACGGTGACTCTGCCCTTCGAAAATACATAGAAAGGTTTGATGGCTACACCGGGACGGACATGCTCGTAAATAAAAATGAAATTGAAGCCGGCGTACAAAATGCCGGCGAAGATTTTATGGGTATTTTAGAACGCACCAAAGCACAGCTTACTGAATTTCATAAAAATCAAGTAGAAAAAGCATGGGGCATTTACAAAGACAACGGCGTAATAATGGGGCAGATTGTACGCCCTATTGCCCGGGTCGCACTATATGTGCCCGGGGGTACTGCCGCACTGCCTTCATCTCTGCTTATGAGTGCCATACCGGCAAAACTTGCAGGGGTAGACGATCTGGCAATTTTCACCCCGGTTAAAGCAGACGGCAAAGTACCGGATGTAATACTTGCCGCTGCGGCCTGCTGTGGAATAGACAAAATTTATAAAATTGGCGGCGCCCAGGCCATTGCGGCGGCGGCATATGGCACAGAGACTATAAAAAAATTTGATAAAATTGTTGGCCCAGGCAATATATATGTTGCAACCGCAAAACAGCTGGTATATGGTGTAGTTGACATTGAGATGATTGCCGGCCCATCGGAAATTTTGGTAATTGCAGATGAAACTGCTAACCCTAAATACATTGCGGCAGATATGCTAAGCCAAGCAGAGCATGACGAACTTGCAAGTGCTATTTTGGTTACAACAAGTCAAAAAATAATTGAAGAAACAGAAGAAGCCCTTGGCAAACAATTGGCCATATTACAACGGAAAAGCACTGCGGTAATCTCCTTAAAAAATTATGGTGCAGCCATTTTGGTGGACAACCTTGACAAGGCATTTGAAATATCTAACGACATTGCACCTGAACATTTAGAAATTTTAACTGAAAACCCATTAGAAAAACTACCCAAAGTTAAAAACGCAGGTTCAATATTTCTGGGTGAAAACACCCCCGAACCCCTTGGCGACTATATGAGCGGTACTAATCATATTTTGCCTACAAGTGGTACAGCAAAGTTTTCTTCTCCCCTTGGGGTTTATGACTTTGTTAAGTATAGTGCCTATAGTTATTACCCGAGAGAAGTTTTGGCAGAGTTTAAGGATGATGTTATACAGTTTGCAGAACTAGAAGGGCTAGATGCCCATGCAAACTCAGTGAAAGTGAGGTTTGACTCATGAACTATCTAACAGAAAAGGCTAAACGGCTAACCCCATATGTGGCCGGTATTCAACCTCGCGAAACGGGATGGATCAAACTAAATACAAACGAAAATCCCTACCCGCCTTCACCCAAAGTGGCAGAAGCACTTACTAAAGCAGGTACAAATGCATTACGCCTATACCCTGACAGCGATAGTACGATACTATGTAACGCCATTGCAGATCGTTTAAATGTTGATGCCGCAAGCATATTTTGCGCAAACGGCTCCGATGAGGTTTTGGCACTTGCCTATCAAGCATTTTTTAGCGGCAAAGAAATTATTTTAACACCAGATATCTCATACGCATTTTATCCTGTTTGGAGTCAGCTGTACGATGTCTCTACTACCATGCTGCCACTGGATGACAATTTTTTAATTAATATTGATCAATACAAAAACGGAAATGGTGTAATTATTGCAAACCCAAACGCACCGACAGGCCTTGCGCTTACACTTAGCCAAATTGAACAAATAGTACAAAACAACCCAAATGGCGTTGTGCTCATAGACGAGGCATATATCGACTTTGCCGGAGCAGAAATAGAATCTGCCGTGCCCTTGGTTGCCAAATATGATAACTTGCTTGTTGTACAAACAATGTCTAAGTCTTACTCACTCGCAGGCCTTAGAGTTGGGTTTGGCATAGGCAGCAAAACTATTATAGACGGCTTGCAAAGGCTTAAAAACGCATTTAACCCCTATCCACTGGGCTGGTTAGAGCAAAATGCTGCTGCCGCCGCATTTAGTGATATTGAATACTGGGATATAACAAGGCAAAAAGTAATTGCAACAAGAGATAAAACCATTAATGATTTACGCGCATTAGGTTATACTGTGCAAGATTCCCATACCAACTTTTTATTTTTACAATCGCCAAATGCCAAAGCATTGTACGAACACCTGCTAAGGAATAAAATTCTGGCCCGCTATTGGCAAAAACCACGATTAAGCGAATGCTTACGGGTTTCAATCGGCACAGAGAACGAAATGGAGGCATCTGTACGATGGATAAAGCGACTGTAGAACGGAATACAAACGAGACACAAATTAAACTTGAACTATGTTTTGATAATTCAACTGGTAAGGATCTCTTACCAATTGAAAATAAAATAGACACAGGCATTGGCTTTTTAGACCATATGCTAAACCTTTTTGCTTTCCGTGCCGGGGCAACCCTTCACGTGAAATGCGATGGGGATATACACATTGATGGGCACCATACTGTAGAAGACGTGGGAATTGCTATTGGACAGGCACTATCACAAGCCCTTGGCAATAAAAACGGCATTAACCGCTATGGGGCCGCCCTGATACCCATGGATGAAAGCTTAGCAAGATGTGTTCTTGATATTTCTGGCCGGCCATTTTTGGTTTTTAATGCGGATCTACCATGCCAGCGTCTTGGAGATTTTGAAACAGAGCTAACCGAAGAATTCTTCCGGGCGGTGGCCTTTAACGCAGGTATTACGCTACATCTATCCGTAGAATACGGCAAAAATACCCATCATATGATAGAGGCTATGTTTAAAGCATTTGGCGCTGCTGTAAAACAAGCCATACAAATTACCGGCAGTGGAATCCCCTCTACAAAGGGGTTATTGTAAAGGAGTTAATTGAGATGCTGATAATACCCGCCATAGACCTGCAAAACGGCGAAGCCGTACGTCTTTTCCAAGGGGACTATTCCCAAAAAACCGTATACAGCAACGATCCTGTTGCCATTGCCCAAAGGTTTCAAGAGATGGGTGCAAAATATTTACACTTAGTAGATTTAGACGGTGCAAAAGATGGAAATACAGCGAATGTAAGAACCATCCGCAATATCCGTAAAGCAATTAACATCCCTATACAACTTGGCGGTGGCATAAGAAATGCCGAAACAGTAGCCATGTACCTCAATGAGATAAAAATAAACCGTGTAATTTTAGGCACAATAGCTGTAAAGGACCCCGCATTTGTACAAGAAATGATTACGACCTATGGCCCAGAAAAAATTGTTGTAGGCGTAGATGTAAGAAACAACATGGTTTCCACCGCAGGCTGGCGTGAGGATAGCACCACCAACTATTTGCAATTTATAGAAAATTTAAAAGCCCTGGGCGTAAAATATATAGTTGCAACGGATATTATAAAAGATGGTTCTTTAACTTCACCCAATTGGGAAATGTATGAAAAAATCAAAGGTATAAAATTTGTAGTCTCCGGCGGTGTTTCCTGCGAAGCAGACATAGAAAAAGCGCGGGATTATTATGCCATTATTGTAGGAAAGGCATATTACGAAGGCCGAATAGATTTGGAAAAAGTCTTATCATTATAAAAAAGGAGCAACCCAAAAAATGACCAAACGTATAATCCCTTGTTTAGACATAAAAAATGGCAAGGTCGTAAAGGGCGTAAACTTTGTAAACATAACAGATGTTGGTGACCCCATAGAAATATCACGAGCGTACCAAAACCAAGGCGCAGATGAAATTGTATTCCTAGACATCATTGCCGAAAACCGGAGCGCCTTTTACGACTTGATAAAACGCGCAGCAAGGGAGCTAACCATACCAATAACCGTTGGCGGCGGTATACGTACCATCGAAGATTTCCGCCAAATGTTTGCCTGCGGTGCATCAAAAGTATCTGTAAGCACTGCCGCCGTAACAAACCCCGCGCTCATTAAACAGGCCAGTACTGAGTTTGGCAACCGGGTTGTTGTGGCAATAGACGCAAAATCACATGGTGACAATTTTCACGTTTACGTAAAAGGCGGACGAGAAGACACAGGTATAGACTTAATTGAATGGGCAAAAAAATGCGAAAGCCTCGGTGCCTGTGAAATTCTCCTCACCTCCATGGACGGAGACGGAACTCAAAACGGCTACGATATAGCCATGACCCGCACTGTAGTGCAAAGTGTAAGTATCCCTGTAATCGCAAGTGGCGGATGCGGAAAGGTAGCGGATATTGCAGAAGTATTTAAACAAACAAATTGCGCAGCGGCACTTGCTGCAAGCCTTTTTCATTACCAAAAAGCAACAGTTGGGGATGTAAAACTGGCAATACAACAAATAAACGGCTTAATACCAGCCATAGTGCAAGATTTTTATACAGGCAGGGTATTAATGCTTGCATATGTAAACCAAGAAAGCTACGATTTTATGCTGGCTAATAAAGAAACCTGCTTTTGGTCACGCTCCCGGCAAGAATTATGGCACAAAGGCAAAACTTCCGGAGATATACAAAAAATTAAGCATATGGCCTTTGACTGCGATAATGACACACTGCTTATTCAAGTTGAGCAAACAGGCAAAGGCGCATGCCACTTAGGCAATTATAGTTGCTTTGGTAGTGAAAGCGGCACGTTTAATATTTTAGACAAAGTATTTGCTCAAATTATAAACAGAAGCACTAACCCCAAAGAAAAATCATACACAAACTACCTACTAGACAATGGCGTTGATAAAATATGTAAAAAGGTAGGTGAAGAAGCGGCAGAGACCATTATAGCTGCAAAAAATAACAATAAAAATGATCTCTCAGAAGAAATTTCTGACTTGTTGTATCATGTTATGGTATTAATGTTTGAGCAAGGTTTAACTTTGGCTGACATTAGGTCAAAACTATCTGGACGGTATAAATAATGGGTACGTTACAAGCCTTTGATTTACACATTCACTCAAATAATTCCGATGGGGCAGACAGCTGGCAAACTATCTTGCAAAGGGCGGAAGAGGCTAATCTCGAATGCATATCAATAACCGACCATGATAATTGCGAAGTTTACTTGCAAATAAAAGATTCAGAAAAATATTTTTCGGGCAAAATAATAACCGGTATCGAAATGCAAGCCTACTTTAAAGGTCTATCTATAGAAATACTTGGCTATGGTTTTGACATTGTAAAAATGCAGCAGTATTTACAGGGCTTATACCTGCCATTCCCAAAAGTAAATTTGATAGAATTAGAACGGCTCCATGCAAAATGCATTGCCCAGGGCATGACCTTTGCCCTAAATATCATTGAAAACTACAATAGTAAAACCCATTACTACGCAACAGACTACCTGCACGAGGAAATGCGAAAATTCTCACATAATAAAAACTTAATACCCGATGCGGAAAGCTGGGCACGTGAAAATATTTTTTTTAAGCGGCACACATCAAATCCAAATAGCTCTTTTTATGTAGATGAAAGTGATATTGTACCAGCAGCAGACAAAGTGATTGAACTCATCCGCAAAGCAGGGGGAAAGGTTGTGCTTCCCCATGTTTACCAATACGAAGAAAACACCGACCTCGTATTAAATGGGCTCGTTGAAAGCATGGACGGCATTGAGTGCTTTTATCCGTCTTTTACAGATGACCAAACAAAGCATCTGCTTAACTTATGCAAAAAAAGAAACTTGCTTATAACCGGCGGCAGTGATTATCATGGTGGCAAAAGACCAGGAAAAATAGGGGAAATAGGCAATTCTGCATTGTGTCGCACAAACATTAATGATATACTAAAATTGCAGGGTACCATTCTATAGGTGTGCAAGAGTAAACCTAGAACAAGAGGGGGGATAGCTATGAAAATAATTATACAAGACCCAGCACCGAATGAGGAAGATTCCATTACCATTAGCGTTAAACACATGACAGATAGCATTGTGCGGGCAATAAGTATTTTAAAAAGCCCAAATCAATTAACGGTTTATCTTAACAACAATGCGTTTCCGTTATCTGTATCGGAAATCTATTATGTGGAAAGCGTCGATTTAAAAACCTTCGTTTATACAGAACAGGCAGTGTACCAAGCGAAACAAAAACTTTATGAAGTAGAAGAGCTGCTAGACAAAAGTGAGTTTTTACGCGCGAATAGACAAACTATTGTAAATATTAAAAAAATAAAAAATATTGCCCCAGCAGGTGATGGTCGTTTTCAGGCAACACTTACAAATGGAGAAAATGTAATTATATCACGCCAAAATGTTTCTGCCATGAAAGAGGTGTTCGGCCTATGAGTTGGAGAGAGACAGTAAAATTTATCCCTATTCTCTTTTGTACAATTACAACAGCTCAAGTTATATATATGGTAGTTATAGTCCATGCTATTTTAGGGCATGCGGTGGAAGTGGATACAATCGTTCTCTTATCACGCTTTTTAATAATTGCAATACTCACTTCGCTTCCAACACTAGTCCTTATCCGGGACAAGAGGGCATCGCGTCAAGAAATAATTATACGAAGAGCAATTCATTTAGTTCTTACAATGCTGATTCTTGTAGGGCTATTATTGTATTATGGGTGGTTTGAACTAAGCTATATTTGGATTGCAGCAGTATTTTTAGCAATATATTTATCAGCGTTTAAATTTTGGTATTCCCGCTCAAACCACACTGCACTGCTAATAAACAAGCGGATCCACCAAATTCAGACTTTTGAAAATTATGAAAACAAAAATAATGAAAATAAATAAAAAAGCAGATTGTTTGATCTGCTTTTTGTTTTGCCTTTTTACATTTAGAGCTTATTCGGCGCTTCTATGCCTAGGATATATAAACCATCTTTAATGACACGTGCAGTAACAGACGCGAGAAACAACCGGGATCCTTTCACCGCATCCTCTGTGTTTTTTACCGGACACTCTTTATACCATTTTGAAAATGATTGACATAATTCAAATAGATAAGTGCAGAGAGATGAAAAGTTATAATCATCAACCACAGAACACAACACCCGATTAAAGGATAGCAATTTTTTAACTATCTCCCATTCAAGTGGATGGGAAAGATTTAAGTCATGCTCACAGATTTCCAAGCACTCTCCTTTTAATAATGATTGAATACGTGCAAATGAATACTGGATATACACACTTGTATCACCTTGAAAATTTAGTGCGTTTTCCCTGTCAAAAACAACGTTTTTTTCATTGCCACATTTTAATATTGAATATTTAATTGCTCCGTATGCAAGCTGTTTTGGCAATAACTCATCTCGGTTGTTGGTATTACTATGCTCCGATATTGCCGCTTTAGCATATGCGATGGTATCACGCATCAGATCTTCTAACAAAATGACTTGGCCAGCGCGTGTAGACATTTTACCTTCAGGCAAAAGAACAAAGGAGTAATTAATAATATCTGCACCCTTATAACCTAAAAGGTTTAATGCTGCGTTAATTTGTTTACCGTATAGCCGTTGGTCTTCGCCTAGAACAACAATATTTTTATAGGAGCCTTTGTTGGCTTTATCAATGTTATAACATATATCCCGTAATGGGTATAGGGATGTCTTATCTCCTCTTGTAAGCGGCATATATGGATGTTCAGGATTAAGGTTAAACTCATCTAAATTGAGAACGAGCCTTCCGTCATTATCTTCAAATAACCTACCGGTTTTCTTCAGAGCAGATAAAATATCATCTGTTTTTCTCGTTTGTACATATTGGGATTCGTAATCATATTTGTCGTAAAAAATCCCAAACTCATTGAAAATTTCCATTTGACCCTTTACGCAAATATCAACAATACGCGAAAACTCCGCGAATACTTTTTCATCCCCACTTTCCATTCGATTGAGAAGGTCAAACACCTTGCCTTCCATGTCGGGGTTTTGTTTTAGTTTATCATTGGCTGCAACATATAGGCTTAACAATTCGTTAAAACTGATGTCTGGCCTATCTTTTGTACAGTAAATCAAAAGTGCTATTTGCTTGCCAATATCGTTCACAAGATAATGTACATCTACCTTACATCCTAAAAATTTATATAGTCTAACCACTGCGTCACCTATCATTGCATTTCGTGCACGACCAATATGAGGAGATGCATTCGGGTTTACACTCGTGTGTTCTATTGTAACTTTTTTTCCTTTGAGGTCAGCAATGCTAACTAGGGTTCCATTTTTTGCGATATTAAAGAATTGTGTTAATACCTCAGCTTTATTAAGATGAAAATTTAGATACCCGCCGGTTACCGTAATATTAGCAAATGCTTGGGGGAATTGCATCAATAATTGTGCACGCATATCCTCGGCAATCTTTTGAGGTGCTTTTTTCATTATACGAGACAAAGAAAAGCAAGGAAATGCAACATCTCCCATCTCTGGATTGGGTGGGTGTTCTAGTTTTTCATAAATGTCCAAAACCGAAAAGTCTAACACCTTTGTTAATTTGCTAGATACAATTTTAAATAATAAATAACTCATGTTAATCTCCATTCTGGCTGCACTGGCAGAAATAAGAATAAAAAATTGGTGCCATGCAGCAAAATTTAATTTGTAATTTAAGGGCTGGCCAAACAAAAAACGGTCAAAATCCGAGAATTTCGGACTTTGACCGTTTCGTAATGAGTCGTCTTTTTTAACTCATCTTTGAACACAGTAACAAGAGTCCGATGTGCAAGCACGACGAACTCGGCGGAAATTTCTTCTACCTGTGTTAGAAAGATGATTCATAGCTTTTACCTCATTGAATAGTTTATACGCAGTTACCGCTTAGGGTTTTGCAACTAATTTCTGATGTAGCGGTACCTGGTGCCATCTGCCATTGTTATTGTAAGTACATCACCAGAAATGCTGTACCCTGTATACATCCGCTCATGGCCAGGATAATTCCAGTAAATATTATTACCAGATGTAGACCAAGTAAACGTTGTTCCAAAGCCCCAGTCTAATGTGTGAGACCCAGAACCATCCTGGTTAAAGGTTGTTACCCATTGAGCGTCTTCTTCAAACGTCCAACTGCCGACAAGATCGGAATCTCGCTGAGTGCATCCTGTCATAAACATTAAACCAGCAAATAGTGCAACTGTACTAAATAGTATTAACAACTTTCTCATTACTAAATTACCTCCCCTCTGTTATTTTTGTGTCTGTTTTGCGCAAGACAAATTTCATTATAACATAATTGGTGGGGATGCCGCATTATAAAATAAAAAAAGCATCAAAATCTTTTTGTTTTACCATTTATGAATTCTCCCTTGATAATTTTAACGACTCGACAGTTGCATCTGAATAATCTCTTATATCAATTCCAGCTACTGTACCCAACCTATATAACGAGTCGAGGATACGGAAAAAATCTATCCAAGCACTTTCACAGTGGTCTCCTTTTGTGACAGGATGTTCGAGCAGAACGCTTAATTTACTTTCAAGTATGGTTTGTTTTGGTCTTGAACATTGACTTAATACTCATTTTTTCTGTAGCCATGTTGTGCCTCCTTATAATGTCAGCCAAATCATAATTTTTTGCGGGTTCAATTCAGCTACCGTCAGTTTGCTCTCAACAAAATTCACAATAAATCCAATGTTTCTGTTTGTAAAAATAGCCCTGCAAATTTTATTAAACTCGCAGGACTACTTTTGAAGTGCTGGAAACCCAGTAATTAAGCTTCCTCAACCTTTCCGTTGAGGAAGCTTCGTTCGGAGATGAGGAGATTTGAATTGCTCTATGTGTTTAAATGTGATGAATTTTTGTATCGCGGCACATCAAAAACTCCCACAATTTCAATGCTTTCATGCAATGCAATGTATTTACATATTTTGGCTTCTGATTCTGCAAAGGGTAAATTAAAGGGTAAATTATGACTTGTAATCTTTATCGCATATTACTACGACACTTACTAAGCGATCCTCAATAATTGACTCGAATGCGTTTCAAATATAGTGTCGTATAGTTATGGTAGATTAAAAAGAATTTAGGAACATATCTTTTATTCAGCGTCCACAGGATAATATTCAACGCCCAAGTTGTTTATTTTAGAGATTAGTTCGGGAGTTATTGTTCTATCTTTTATAGGTATTTCCCAATACTCCATCATAAATCTCAACATTTTCATAGAGCCATCTTTGAATTTATCGATTTCCGCAGGAGAAAAAGTGTTATGATTTTTCAATAAACTAGGCATACGATATGCTTTGAAAAGTTGCTGCATCCAAATTTCATCACTATACGTTCTAAAAATAACATCTCTACAGTTTTTTGGTATCTTTCTCAATTCTCGAAAAATAGCACAAAATAAAATCGGAAAAGCATATGGAACGGCTCGCGAATGTATTTGCAACAATCTTCCCACTTCTTGAGGAAAAGAGCTAGCTTTATTTTGGTTCATAAAACTGTTTCGGACATCAAAAGCCTCAGCATCAGCAATTGCTATATCAAGACTTGTTCTACATTTAGCAATAATTCGCTCCTCTGCACTTACAATTTGATATCTATTTAAGTTTTTAACCATTTCAGCATCGTCAATAATCATGTAATCACGACATTTTGAATAGATTTTTGAATCATATAAAGCTACAAGTTTCGTCGGAGATATGGGAATCACTATAAAAGTTCCAACACCTACCATACTCTGTAAACTTGGGCAAAATGGGTTTAACACAATAACGGGCACATCAGATGTAATAAATTTACATACAGTAGAACATTCTATTATTGAAATTTTCAAATCACGCAAAGATAAAGCAGTTTCATCACAAACTTTCATAAGGTCTAGGGGTTCCATTCGAGGGGTACTTAGCTCTTTACTGATTGTATTTTTTTCTATGGAATGAGTGTTTTCAATGATTGAAACGATTTCCTGCATTGATGAATTAGCATGTTTAACGATAGCATAAGTTCTAAAATGTTGATACGCAACAAACTCTTTAATTGAGACTTCTTGTTGATTTGTCAATTTATATGATTTTGAAATTAGTATGGACTGTATTGCACTACTCCACACACGTTCTCTTTTTTCAAAATCATCTTCCAACAATCCGTCCTTACCATAAAAATATTTCTTATAACAAATGCTTTTGGTTGGGATATTTTCTTTAACTAAACTTCCACAGAATTGGTAAAAAGAAACTAGTACTTTTTCTTTTCTACCAACACCTATTATGTTCCCGAAATTCTTCAAGTAAAATCTGGGAACAAAATGTTGATCTTCTTTGATGTTTTGCTTTTTTGAATAAGTCATGTATAAAGCCCTCAAAATCGCAAACGATGTTTGCCTGTGATGTGATGGTTCATAATAGCAATAATTTATCTAAACACAAAAAACATCTTTTTATATTTTCATAATTACGTTTCTTTAAGACATCCGGCGTATCATCAATAGAATGAAACTCATTCCCAAAGCCTACGGAATAAGCACCACGCAAAGCCTTTTCATACAAAATCTGCAAGTCGGATTCAGTAACAATACTCAGTATACGATTACGCCAACCTATTTGTTATGCAAAGATAGTATTATTTTTTCTTCTGCATCCTTACAGAAATAACTACTTTGTCGCTGGAAACACTACCAACCAATGCCCCCTGCCATTTCTTCACTTAGGGTTAAATGCCTATAATGAAGCTGATTTAACTGTAGCCACACATATCTCCTGCGAGCAGCTGCAAGAATGTTGCCAAACATAACCGATTTTAAGCAGACTTACTCATTGTATGATTTCAATAGACAATATATCGCTTCGCTCTAACAAAACTTTGGAATCGGGGTTATCAGTATGGTCAACAATGACAGTAAAAAATTTTTCTGGGGTTATATCAGCACCGGTATTTTGAACGCATAATCTGTAACTTGTTAGAAGTATTTCTTTAGTTTGTTCATTTGGGTCTGTAGTATAGTTTATAAGCATCCCTGTGTATATTAATCCATTCTTCAAGTACACTGTCGCCCATGCACCATCATCATTTTTCATTGCTTTGATCCAAACACTCGAAAAAGGAGCTAAGTTTTTATTGAATAACTTACTAATAAAAATGCCGAGCATTGTTTTTGGTACTTTTACAAGGACATAGCCGAGTATAACAGATAGAAGTAAATATGAAATCTGCCTTATGAGTTCTCTATTGGGCCATTCAAAACGCAAAAATCCTATCCTTGAAGCAATCAGCGATATAGACGAAAACGCAATTTGAACAATAAAACTATAAACGATAGAATATAATATAATATCAAGGGTATTCATTTGTTTTTCCAAGCTATATCCTTGTTTGATTTTTAACGCAATATACCCTGGAATTACGAGAAGGAATAATTCAGGTATTGCCCCAACTATCTCATGCAAATTCATTAAAACACCTCCTTTATAACATATTATACCCGCTTAAAACTTAGAAGTTACTTGTCCTCATTTTCATTTCTAGTTTTCTTGCTCCTAGCTTGTCCATCTTGCTTTTGCAATAGTAAATTTCGCATATTAGACCGCCACATTTTATTTGCACTCCGCATTGGTTGCCTGCTATTTAAATGTGATTTTCGGAAACGTGTTACTCGCACACTATTTAAATTTCTATTCCCATGTAACAATTGATGCAATTGCTTGTCCCCTATTTCAACAACTAAAGTGCCAGTTACTCGCTTACCTCTTTTCGGTTTAGGTCTTTTGGGCGAAATTGGATTCGGTTTTGGTGGATTTGGTTTTGGAAGTGGTGGTGGTGGCTTTTTAGGAGGGTCATTTTCGCCAATACTTAAGCTTTGCATTACAAGCTGAGATGCCTTGTCAGGTGAAGATGCCATAACTCTGAAATGCCTACCATTTTTCAAGGTGACCACGTAAAGACCTAAGCTACCCCATACATTTTTTTTATTTTTCTCTATCTCATTCACCGTCAAAACGCTATTATGCATAAACATTTTATCCATCAAATCGCCTCCATGTCCATCACCCATTTTATCATCTGTACGGCTACCTTACAACATTAGAGACAAATAATGCCATCGTAACACTTCCATTATTTTTACTTTTATAGCGTAAGGCCCGGATATACCGCTCTTCATAGGGGGATAGCCATATATCTGCAAGCAATGTCTATGCTACTGCCTAGATGACCTGTAAGAGAATTGCACCCTCTTAACTCCCGATAAAACCTTTTCGCTTTGCTCGGTGCCTTATCCTAGGGCATAACCCTACGATTGCAGAAAGTTTAATCTATCCCCAAAAAAAGAGCAGAACGCTTTTTTTGTTAAACATTCCGCTACTAAGGGATAATATTATGCGTTTGTTATTTTATTAATAAGGGCATCTATCATTTTGTCTTGCTGTTCTTTATCAGTTATATTGGTCACTGTAAACCCCTCATTCTTTCCTTCAAATGTAACACTCATGGAGGCTGGCGCTTTTTTCATTACCACCACCCTATCCCAAATCGTCTTGAGCGCAAGCTTAGCTGTTTCACGAAATATATCAATTCCAATGCCAGAAGCAAGAAAACCTGCCCCAACATAAAATATGATGTCAATTGCATCAGGGTTAATTTGAAACATTCGATAAGCCTCTTGCGGAATACCAACTTCAACTTCGTGTTCCTTCAAATCGTTATTTAACGCCTCGACGTCATCCGTTGTTATTACATTAGAATTGATTAATACGCTAACTTTCATATCTTCTGGCTCCCTCCATGTTATTTGGTCTAAGTAGCTTTGGATATTATCCAACCGTCCGACAAGTCTTTTTGTAATAGCCTTATCGTCTTTTTCAATTTTTTCTTTAATCCACTCTATCCGGTCTTTTACACACGGATGAGTTTCGGCTTCGAGCCTTTTAGACCTTTCGTATAATCCCAATATTACATAGACAGAGGGGAAGTTATCAAAAAACCGCAATGTTCCCATCAACATATCATCCAGGTCATCACTCGCATATTCGTCATACAATTTTAACAGCCATTGCACAGCTATAAAATCTGCTTCGTGTTCTTGTTCCATTGTTGGAGTATTTATATCAAACTTTATTTCACTTCCTGGAAACATTGCAGCTTTAGATGTATGATTTAAATGTCCTAGATAAATGTGAGCGTATTCATGCAACATAATAAATAGAACCATAGCAAATGCGGCATAAAGGCTATCTATATTTTGTTTGTCGGAAAGCCTTGCGGTATAGATCGGCAACACTAAATCATCCGGCTTTGTGGGATTTACGCATTTTGCTATCCTTGAAAGAATTTCTTTATGTTCTAGCCCATCTATGTAATATGTCTGTACATAGTAGTGGCAGATGGCTAAAAATTTTTGAGACATTATTACAAGCGGCGTTCTGTCCGCTGTTGGCGAAAGATTTACAGATGCAGAAAATATACAGTCTTTCACGTAGATAAACCTTGCGGAGTTTACAAAACTGGCATCCCCAAAGATATATTGAAAAGCTGGAAATATAAGTCCGTCATAAAGCAAATCCTCTGTTGTATGATAATTGAACTCCTCTATATCACACCCTGCATCTTTATAATAATGCCTAGTATTATCATCCAAATTACCAGCGTAGAAAAACACTTTTCCTTCTGATATACCATAAAGATTTTTTATGTGTTGCTCTAATGTAATATCCATCTTTGTCACCACCAAATCTTTGTTTATCAAGAACATAATAGTTATGACACCACTCAAGGCACATTAAATTGCTTTACTTAATTATAAGCTGTCCAGATGCATATTACAAGGTTAACTGAAACCCATGTAAAAAGGCACGGATTGTGCCGCACCTTTGAGAGTGAAATTTTCTGGATTGCTACTCATAAATCAATTCCGCTTTAATCATTTCTTCAGCCTGTGACTTTAGAGCGTTCATATGACCGTTCCAAGCCAAAGTGTCGGTATCTTTCAAGTCCTCCAATATAGGATTCGCTTTTACCGCCGGCACCATCATAAAGTCCATACGCTCTTTGGCTTGTTCCTCGATTTCACTGCAATGCAAGAATAGCCTTCCCGAGAGTAGTAACTCTGTATAAATTGCTCGGCGATGGTTTTTCAGATAGTTCAAGCGCATTTTACCCCAGCGTGTTAATGTTGGAAGATTAGCCTCATCTTCTGCAATAATTATATTTGGTATCAGGTAATCCCCAACTTGCGTATATGTTATCTCTGCCATAGTCACACAACTTTCTGATGGTCATATTGTTAAGCACCAATTACATCTCAAATTACGATAAAGCCTCTGTTTCAAAGACAGCATCTTCTCTGCCTTGATAATGTAGTGTTTTACATAAAACGCTTTTCCATTTTATCAACCAACCCTTCAAACACTTTCAACGCCTCACGCACTGGGGTAGCGGTACTCATGTCCACACCAGCTTTTTTAAGAATATTGATAGAGTAGTCGCTACTGCCAGCTTTCAGAAAGCCAAGATAATCTTCCAATGCTTGCGCATCGCCAGACTGCAGGCGTTTTGTCAAAGCAATAGCGGCAGAGTACCCGGTAGCATATTGATATACATAAAATGTGCGGTAAAAATGCGGAATCCTTGCCCAGCCTAGGTTAACTTGCTCGTCAAACACCAATTCCGTACCCCAATACTTGATGTTCAAGTCACGGTAAACCTTACCCAATGACTCCACTGTCAGCGGTTCGCCTTTTTCTGCCATACCGTGGGTTATCAATTCAAATTCGGCAAACATGACTTGGGCAAACAACGTTCATCGGAATTGGTTAAGATACTCTCCCAACAAATAAGTATGCATTTTCTCATCCGTGCAATTTTTTAACATATACTCCATCAAAAGCGTTTCGTTCACAGTGGATGCTACTTCCGCAAGGAAAAGCGAATAATTGGCATAGACATTCGGCTGGTTGCCCCAAGAATAGTAACTGTGCATTGCGTGTCCCATTTCATGGGCTAAGGTAAACATATCGTCCAGCTTGTCCTCGTAGTTCAGCAATACATATGGATGCGAAGTAGCCGTACCCCAGCTATAAGCACCGCTCTTTTTACCTTCATTTGAGTACACATCTATCCAACCGGATTCCATGCCCCGCTCCATTGCGGCGAGATAGTCTTTTCCGAGCGGTGCAAGCCCCTCCACCAATTTTTTCTTAGCATCAGCGAATGTCATTTTTGTGTTCACTTCTTCTACCAACGGTGCAAAATTATCATATACATGAAGTTCATCCAGCTTTAAGGCTTTTTTGCGAAGTGCCATATAGCGGTGTAACGCTGGTAAAAATTCATTTGTAGCTTCGATTAGTTGTTCATATACGGTGCGTGGGATGTTATACCCAAACAGTGCCGCATTTAATGTATTATCAAAATTACGAGATTTTGCAAAGAATATATCTTTCTTGATACTTGAACTTAGCATAGCCGCATAACTGTTTTTTAACTTCCCATAAGCATCATACCCGGTTTCAAAAACATCTTTGCGGACACGACGGTCTGGCGATTCCATCATTGCGGAATATCTGCTATGGGTTATCTCTACGATGTTGCCATTTTCGTCTACTACAGAGCCAAATTTCATGTCGGCGTTTCTTAGCATATCAGCGATGTTACTTGGATTAGAACCTATTTCATATGCGTTTGCCAAAATTGTTTCTACTTCTGTGCTTCGGGTATGAGCTTTTGAGCGCATTATATCGTCAAGATAATGCTCGTATAATTTCAAACCCGGCGTAGTTGCTATGAAAGTACCAATTGCCGTTGCATCATGAGTAAGAATTTCTGGTGTGATAAAGGCAGTTGCAGAAGAAAATTTAACATACATACTTTGTGTTATATCTGCCATGCCTTGCGATGCGGAAACGCTCGTATCTTCATCCAGTTTCATTTTTGCATACACATATACACGCAGCACAATGTCATACACTGCAAAATATTTTTGTAGGCAAGAGTGCAACACTTCGCCTGTGGTTAGTTTACCTTGAAAGCCTGTCAGTGTTTCAATACTGTCTTTAATAATATCAACATCTTTGCGCCAGTCGGCATCGGCTGCGTACAAATCTTCCAGTTTCCATTTATATTCTGCCGGAATTTCGCTACGCTTTTTTTGTTTAATTTCCATGTCCTGCTCCTTCATTCATATTTAGAGTATGTTGCAAAATACGCCGCCAGCAAGTGCTAATGCACAGCACAGCGGCGTTTGGCCTTTCAGGTTGGTTGATTAAATCCAAGGTGGAAACCAGCCACGCAACACTTCAATAATTACATAATATAAATCTGACATTCCTTTCACCCCTTTCTGCGCACGCCGTAATTACGAAATATGCAAACTTTGTGTAAAACACTCTGCAATTGAAACACTTACAGAAATACTGCTGTTCCTATTGCGTTTTAACAGCTTTACAACTGTGCTTTTTCTGCGTTCGATGTTCATTAACTTTTTCGAGGGTTTGATTTTTGTCTTAACCACAAAGCTAAAGCCATCGTTGCCGCAAGACAGTACGCTTATCTGTTTTACATCCTGTAATTTTGCCTCTCCCAGTGCATCATTTATAAAGTTGCTTGTGATATTGAATAGCTCACAGGAATCAAAATTTATAACATTGATAGGGCTTGATACAGTAATGTCCGCTTCTATGCCCCATTTATTAGCGGTATCAATAAAGTCGAACATCACAGCTTGCACAATGGGATTGTGAATTTTGTGAATGTCTGGAAATTTTGAATGATGTACATTTTCGTGCTTGGTTATGATGGCATCTGCCCAGCGCAAAAGGGACTGCAATTTGCCATTAGCGACGGCGATTTTTCCTTCCAAATACATAGAATACTCTCTATAAATCGCAAATATCATGGCGATTGCCAGCAATACAAGCGTTAAAACAGAGTAATGGATTCCGCCCAACACGATAAAATATCTTGGGAAAAACCAGTTGAAGAACAAAACAAATGACAGCTTGGCAACGGCATCTATCAACAGAAGTGTTTGGCTTGCATTTTTGATAACCAGCTTTTTGCCAAGCCGTAGCGAAAGCGCAACCACCACAAGCGAACTTGACAGCAATATATGAAAAAGTGTCGCATTCATAATCTGCTGGTAACGCAACAGTAGAAACGATGCGCTACCCAAAAATGCAATCGTCCATTGGAATGCGGCGAAAATAGTTAGCGTGAAGTTTATCCCTTTCAACCAGCCATATCCTTTGGCGATATAAGCGGCTGTTATTACTAACGTAGCGATAGTCGCATAAAACTCAATGCCCCCTGCTGTGCCGAGAAATTTTACTGGTAATAGAAATACGACATAGGTTACGTACATAAATTTTTTGCGTTCAGCAAAGAATGCAGATGCAATGACGAAGTATGCGGCGGTAATTATCAAGACTTTTGTAATATCTACCCCTTCCAAAATTTAAGCACCTCCGTCCTGTACATCATGGAGCATGGACAACATACATCGTTGCCAAAATGCAGAACTGAGTACGTCCGAAATTTTTCTATGCGGATAATCATTGCTACATTTGCTATAAAAGATTTGTGGCTCTGGATGAAGTTGCTGTCTAGTTGGTAGCACACATCTCGCAAGTCACTTTTGAATGTGGAAATGCCGCCAGTGTATACAACACAGGTATTGTGCGTTCCTTTAATTTTTTCAAAGTAGTAGATGTCGTGGAGTGGAATTTTTAGTAACTCCAATTTATTTTCGAGGATGAAAAATTTATCTGGCATTTGGATTCTCCTCGGCTTGTTTGGGTTATGAGCAGTTAAGTGTGTAATATGAATTTTGTGAATATAGCTGCCTACTAACTGCTAAGCTAAATTCTATTAAAGTGATCTTCAAAATGTTCATCTTTAGAACTTATATTAAACCACCTCCGAAGTAAAATCAAGTAAAAGTTCTTCTTTAGAACACACATGTTTGATGGTAGGTGAAATGTGAAAATATATTGGCACAACAATAAGAAAAACGTAGTTGGAGAAAGAGTGCGCTCGTTAAGGAAACGTCTTAAAATAACTCAAAAGCAGTTAGCTGAAAAATTACAATTGCTAGGTTATGAGTTTGACAGACTCACCATTTTAAGGATTGAGGCAGGAGATAGATTTGTAGCCGATTACGAAGTAAGGGCATTGTCCGAAGCATTAGAGATAAACATTGATAATCTATTTGAACACAATCAAATAAAAACAGACGATTGATATAGCTGTAATATAGCTAAAGTCAACCGTCTGTTTTTTTGTGCCTTAGTCGAAAAGCATCTGCGCCTTGCGAAGAATTTGCATCGTTTTTGATGCCTCACTCCTTAGTATCTCGAACTGAGCTAAAATTTCTTGTACATCTTTTGCATATATACTCCGTGATTCATTTGCTCGCCTAGCAATTTGATTGATGTTAGACGTAACATTGGAAATCAACCGTAAAAATTCTCGAACTTCAGTAAAATTCAACCGAAGGATATACCCCTCTAGTACCATTTTTCGTATATATGCCTCTCTGTTTATGCAACCGGTAACGTCCATTCGCTGTTGCAAAACATCAAGCTCTCCATCGGCTAAACGAAATTTTATCTCATTGGTGCGCCTTCTATTTGCCATGTATAGACCTCCTACCTATAGGTAATTCTTGTTTTGTTTTTCTGCATCGAAGATGCCGCAGCCAACACAAATGTGTTGGCTTTTAGTAAAAATCGCTTGCGATTTTTACAGGGGTTTGGGGATATATCCCCAACAAGCCGCAGAGAATGTCACCACTTGTGGGGGACACTCTGCCTTGCTTGCAGGATTAGCATTAGCCCTAAAAAGCCCTAAATCTCGTTGCCGTGAAAACTGCAAAACTTCTCCATAGCTAACTGCCAATTTCGCAGATTCTTTTCGAGCCACACACCACAGTAACGAATACTGTTAGTGAAGTGGTTGCGCATGGTACGCTTGCGAGTAAGATGGGGAGATTTCTTGCTAACTACCAACTCCCGTCATCCCCCCGTCGCCGATTTCAACCCACCATGCGCAAATTCCAATGTCAAGACACGCCTTCCCGTCTTGACATTGGAATAACGTAACGGATGGGTGATGCACTGTTCAAATTTTGTTTCATAACTGTATGTGCGCATAAGCTATTTTCATATATGTCAAAATAATGTCTATTAAATTTCGTCTCGTTTTTGCAATCGACCTCACACAAGGCAACATCATTTCTGCCCGGCTTGAGCTTCGAGCCACTCTAAAAATCGTGTCCGTAGAATTAACTTTTTGCGCCCGACACGAATTAGGGCGGTAAAGTCAGCTCGCTCTGTGATGTCATACATAGTTGGTGGGCTAACACCAATTAGACTTGCAGCTTCTTGCACTGTTAGCGTTGGTCTTTCAAGAACTGCACTCTGCATAATGCTCCTCCTTTCGTTTTATTTTGTTGTCAATTTTGATGCGACAATATTACGCTGTCAATTATAATGACGTCAAATGAAAATGTCAACACAAAAATAAAAATATTGCACTGTCAAATAAAATGATATACAATGCAAATCAAAAGGACGGTGTTTATATGGAGTTCAAAGATAGGTTAAAGCACCTACGGACAGAAAAAGGAATAACGGCAACCCAACTTGCGTTTCAGATTGATAAAGGTGAAAGTGCTGTGAGAATGTGGGAGATTGGACGTTCAAAACCGGATGCAGATACACTAATTAGGCTATCAAATTATTTTGACTGCTCTGTTGATTATTTGCTTGGTTTGGCAGGACATAAAACTCCTGCCGAACAAACAAAGATGCATGAAATTTTAGAAAATTTATCACACAGGGATAATGGTAAGCTGATTAACAGCCACGATTTTCAATCGCTTTTAGCTGGTGTAATGGAAAAAATGCATTCTCTCGATAGCGAAAATTATGTACTTGCAAAACTTATAGAAATATTTACTGCTGAAAAAATAACAGCAGATGAATTGGACACTCTCGAAATAATAAATGTAGGATTGTGTTCACTGGATGCATTCGGCAAAGAAAAAGTTTTAGCATATATCAGTGGACTTGTTGATGCAGGACGGCAGTAAAAAATTCAAAAGGAGGTTGATGTTATGTCCAAGCGCAATGCTCAAGGTGGCGGTAGTATCCGCCAACGCAAAGACGGCACATGGGAAGCTCGATACACAACAGGGCGTGACCCCGGCACAGGTAAGCAAGTACAAAAATCTATGTATGGTAAAACGCAAAAAGAAGTACGACAGAAATCAGCCCTTGCTACCGTTGAAATTGACGAAGGAACTTATATAGAATCGTCAAAGCTATCAATAGGGGCGTGGCTAGATATTTGGTTGCATGAGTATGTAGAGCCTGCGGTTAAGCCGTCAACACGGCATTCGTACACTCGAATATGCGGATATTATATCAAACCCAAATTAGGTGCAATTAAACTGACAGCTCTCAGCACTCATACCATACAGAAGTTTTACAACGACTTGCTAAAAGGAACAGACACGAAGGCTGGACTATCCGCAAAAACCGTTAAAGGCGTACATGGCGTATTGCACAAAGCATTGTCCCAAGCAATAAAATTGGGATATTTGCGGACAAACCCATCTGAATCATGCACATTGCCACGTTTGACAAAGAAAGAGATTAAACCTTTAGACGAAGGGCAAATTGCGGACTTCATCAAGGCTATACAAAATCATGAGTACGAAACAATATACACACTCACTCTGTTTACAGGAATGCGGCAATCCGAAGTTTTAGGCTTACGTTGGGAGTGTGTAGACTTTGAAAAAGGTGTCTTGATAGTAAACGCCCAGCTTTTGAGGGATTACAACAAAGGCGGCGGTTATTTCATGTCTACAGTAAAAAATGATAAAATGCGTACCATATCCCCTGCACCATACGTTATGGCAATGCTCCAGCAACAAAAGCAAAAACAATCAGAAATGCGCCGTCATGCCGCCGATGCGTGGGCAGACACCGACCTTGTATTTACCAACGAATTGGGACAGCACCTAAAGCACGTTACAGTTTATAAGAATTACAAACGCATTGTAACCGCAATGGGTTTGTCTACAGCACGTTTCCATGACTTACGCCATAGCTACGCCGTTGCCGCCATTCGCTCTGGTGACGATATAAAAACCGTGCAAGAAAATCTTGGGCATCACACCGCCGCATTTACCCTTGATGTATATGGTCATGTTACTGAACAAATGAAACGTGAATCAGCTAATCGTATGGAATTATTTATCAAGGGTGTAAAGGGTATGTGAACCTTAACTTAGTTATCAGGAGGGAAATATGAGCGACAAAAATAACGAACACGCAACCAAAAGGGTTGTGTTTAACATAAATGATGATGCCTTTCATCCATTAAAAATGACTGTCTCGGAGCAAAATAAAGCGATGCAAAAACTCGCAAAAAATTTTACAACGGCCTTAGGCGTTTATAGCGAGGCAAATAAAGCCGTATTAAACAATTTTCAAAAAAATTTAGCACCTCTTTCGAAAGCCTTAGCATCAATAATCAGCAATTCTTTAAGTGTTCAATTTCCGAAAATTCAAGAAATGACAAGCACTCTCGAAAGGATTATGCGTAGTCGTCATGAATTTCGACAGCGAACTTTGGAATCATGGAATCTTCTTGAAAATGAGCTTAAAACCAAAAACAGATACTTCCCCACATCAGACTTTTTAGCACCATTTCAACTGTGCATGGAGTACGTCGGTAGTAATTTCCGCAAGGGGCGCATGTTGTATCGAGCAAGAAAAATCGAAATAGAAGATATGTCATTTGAAGTAAAGGCCATACTTGCTTCTGCTGCAGAAAGCCAGAGTGCTGACCAGCAGCAAAATAAAGGAAATGTGCTTCCAGATGTATGGCGGTACATTGAAGGATTGGAGCAAGATGAGTGGAAACAAGATTACATTGACAAGTATTCGTTGCAAAACAATAATTTTTGGGGATACAGTGCTAAAGATTCGGATGCTCCACCGAAAAACTCAAAACACGGAAGAGTAAACCCCGAAGGAATTAGCTATCTTTATACCGCACTTGATGCAAACACTGCTATATCCGAAATTCAACCTACAATAGGACAGATAGTTAGTGTTGCAAAAATTAAGACTATAAAATCATTAAGCATATTCAAGTTTGATTTTTTTGAGGCTTTTAAGGATGCTGGGATAATGCAATCGACTCCTGCACAAGTAAGTGAACAACTTGGAATATCTTTTTGGCATCTTAGAGATTTTTTCGACCTAGTTTCTGAGCTTTTCTCAAAACCAGCAACAGGAAATTATGAAAACTATTATGCAACCCAATATATAAGTGAGTTCATTAAGAGCAAAGGTTTTGACGGTATTGAGTACAAAAGTTCACTAAAAAAAGGAGGCACTAATATTGTTTTGTTCGATGTATCTAAGGACGAAAATGGCAGCCCTGTAAATTACGAGATTGTAGGAACGAAATTATATAAAGTTAGCAATGTAAGGGTAACATCCAAACAACATTTACCACGGTAAAACACAACATATTTTCAGCAAGTTTTTTGCAAGTGCAGAATCATTCAACTCTCTAAAGGGTAAAGCAAAGGGTAAAAATAAAATCGCGGCACGCAAAAGCCCCGAAAGCACAATACTTTCGGGGCTTTTGATTCACGGAGATGAGGAGATTTGAACTCCTGCGCCGCTATTAACGACCTACACACTTTCCAGGCGTGCCTCTTAAGCCACTTGAGTACATCTCCATAAGGCAGATGTGGGGGGGGGGTTACATCTGCC
>Ga0123352_10003070_pt1 | contig 23920 bp, 10 predicted proteins | sample TergutLab28metaG_FD_89700 | JGI IMG/M metagenome (GOLD analysis project Ga0123352, IMG submission 89700) | Labiotermes labralis P1 segment gut microbial communities from Petit-Saut dam, French Guiana - Lab288 P1 | ecosystem: Host-associated > Arthropoda: Insects > Digestive system > Gut ...
GAGTGGACCCCGTTCCAGACCCACTACTACTCAGAAAATCTGGTAGCGCCGGGGATCGAACCCGGGACCTCTGTATCTGTAGCCAGAAACTCTGACCACTAGACCACAGAGGCGGTCCGAATCACATATAGTTTTGGTTATTTTCTTTTGTACTTATTGATTTACTTATTCATTTATTCTTGTTATAAAAGGCGTGCTGTTATCCAGTTAAACAACTAAATCATATTCTAGTAAAATACCACAGTCACTTCATTTGCACTCCCTCACTCACACTCCACTCTTACTACACTGCATTCTTACTGGACTGCTTGTGTCCATTATCTGCTGCTAACCGTTTCCTCATGTAAATCCCTCTCTGTACACAACCCCTCCTACCTATCACCAACGGTTCTTTAACATAACGCTGACAGTTTAAACTTATAGTGTATGGCTATGAACTGCCCGTAACTGATGCGAGCCAACCTAATAAACGTACCAAAAATGTTCTGCTACAATAAATATAGGCATATGATAACTTCACATCTTGAACGTATGGATTTCATAATTTGAGGGGAGTGTAAAGAACGTGTAATACATACGCAATACGAGATTCTTACTATCATGAAATTTCAGAGCGCTTCTTCTGGGATGCAAAGCTGTGTAGACTAGAGGTTTCCGAATTCCTCACTACCTCCATCTTCATGGTATAATTATTCTGTGCTTACAAGCAACTAGAAGTACTTAGTAACTCTAAATGCATATCAAAAAGCCTCAGCTGTTGAAACAGCACCGTTAGATAACCAAACCAAACAGTAAAGTCCCGCTTGGTCTTCCTAAAATGAGAGACCTATTCCAAGCTGTCGAATTTCAGGGAAAAGAATTACATGCGTTTCGTAACACTCCTTGACACATGAAGATGGGACCCACAGACTGCCTCGAAACGTTCGGTAACTAACTACAAATCTACGCTTCGTAACATCCCACGACAGCGAAGATCTCAGCATTTAATAGGCTGACTACTCGCAAAGTCGAACTTCCGGTCATTAGAAAGACAACAGACGACCGCACACTGTTAGAACAATTTAAAACTGGAGGATGGGGGACGTGTTAGAATTTCAGTACACTGAAACAGCTGAACTACCTGAACTGGAGGCCAGCCTTTTAGTAACACTTTAACATCCCCCTTAACGACCTAATCTTCAACACAATTAAATACAGAAAACGCGCCACGCTGGCGTTAGAAGAAGCGAGGCTATAAATTAGAGCCCATCTTTTTTTTTTAATTAACAAATACGAAGGCGGTGAAATTGCCGTATATGATTTCAATTACAAAAATTGATCACTCCTTCCAAACCGGAAAGAAAGGATGTGGCAACACGGCATCTCGACATTTTTCCTAACCTAACCTGCAGCGCATTGGTGAGAACCGACTGCAAGGATCAATAAAGAACACGGGCCCCACCCTCTCGTATCCACGTCACTGCGCCACATTCCCTCTGTTTTCTCTGCTCTGGCCTAATTCAGTATCAACCACCTCGTTTGGAATAATTCGCAGGCTAGTAAAACAACTTCATACAACTGTCTGCTCCTAAAACGTGGGAAACCATGGATATTCCCCTACAAGGCAAGCGGATTCCTCGCCAACGTCGGTAAATCTCTACCAGACTACGCCGTATAACACAACCCGTTTAGACACCAATCGTCGAAAGATACAAGCCTTAACAAAATGGGAAAAGTGTATGTACCTCTGGATAAGAAACTGCAATCCAAAACTGAAATTTATGTTCTCATACTGTTGAGTATCAAGAGGACGGACTTGGTAAAGATATGTCCAAATGATAGGGTCTGACAAGTCAGAGAAACCTATTGCCTGCCTCCATCTTCAGGGAAAAAGGGCAAACTGCGTGCTGATGGAACCCCAAATATGAAGTAGTGCCCCCCACCTCCAGAATAAGCGTAATCGACAATGCGCCCGTACATCCAAATCTCCCCAACGCTGATTTCCCCTTTCCTTCACAGTCACGTGTGGAGAGCAAACATCAAGCTAGGTTCCCCGAATAATTCGCTTATGGGCCGGCCTCCCTACCTCATACATGCACCATTTTTGCGTTCCGTCTCCCTCCTTTCCTGAAGACAGAGGCAGCAAGTTACTCCGAAACGTTACTACAAACGTACATTACACGGCGACATACCAGGCAGGTAGTTATTAAGATCGACAATTCCCGCAACGCTATGCACGGCACGCCAACACAATTATTTTTCCTTACGATTCATTAAATACCCGAATTAATATCTAACAAGATAGCGTACGTAGAACGTAACACCAACGCACGTTCGTGTAATCAATGTTGCAATGGAGAAGCATTACGTATTACATATTCTGTGTGCGTGCGCGCGTGCGTGTGCGTGTGTATGTGTGTGCCTTTGGTATCCAGCATGCAATGCACGTGCGCCTTATTGTCACCTGTGGCCTGCCCAGGTCTACAATATTTTCCACATTATCCCATAAACAGCACAATTAAAAAAATTATTGAGTATGAAATGTGTGTTTTGACTTTCCCTACAACTTACGTCTGAAACATTTCTCATTGTAAGAAGAATCTAGTGACATATAATCACAAATGTACACTGGTCTCCATGTTAAGTACCCATCATTCTTGTCAGATTTTAATGACACTTGAATTTTCTCGACAATTTTCGAAAGCGACAAATATCAAATTTCATGAAAATCCGTCCAGTGGCTGCCGACATTGTTCCATGCGGACGAACGACAAGACTGGCAGACATCAAGAAGCTAATAGTCGCTTTTCGCAATTCTGCTACCGCGCCTTAAAAGTGCAAATAAACGTTTCAGCTCTACATGACGTTGATGCTGTAAGCCCATCTGTCCTTATTAAACAGTGCGAAACATATGGAGGCGGTCTGCACATTTTTCACGTACTTCCCTAGCATCGTGACATTAAGTCACGATGCTAGGGAAGTCCCTAACATTTGAGGGTCACCACTTCCTATATCTGTCCAAGGGTAATTATAAAATTTCTAATAGCATTCTTCACTCACCAACGCAATTCCATCCTGAGGTATCAGTGCGATATGGAGCTTCAGCATTCGTCACATCCCAAGCAAAGTGAATCCATTCGTTTCACAGTCAGTTTTCCAAACTCCATTACCCTACTGACCACGTCACGTTCTACAGTGTTTGTTTAGAGATTTGCTAAACCAAAACACAATACACGTTCTTCGTTTTCTCCACATGCACTACTGTAACCCCGCCCAACTCATTTCCTTCTTTTAACCGACCCAAATTCGTACATGCTAAGTACAATTCCAAAGCTCCTATAATCCTGACACTGCATCTCGCTACAGCCACATTTCTTTGCACTTTGTTCCCTAAAATCTTAAACAACAGTACATCTCTAAGTGTCTGACCAAGCTGTATAACATAAACTCCATACAGGATAGCCAGAAACCGCTCGGCTGGTCAAGAAATTCACGGTTGTGAACAAAACACGACGGTTGTGTTCACAACCTGCACACCAATAGCCAAAAATTACCCATCTCTTTTACTTGAGAAGTACAGCGTCAATTATAGAGTGGCGCGGGGGAGGGAGTAATTCAACCTGGGAAGAATGAAGTGGGGAAATTTAGGGAATTGTGTGTGAAGGAATTTACGTCTTAAGTACCGTACTACTGCTTCGTCAGTGGGATTTGGGTGATTCGACTAACCACGTAGCTACGCTGAACGGGCTAGAAAACTAACAGATGCGTTCGCACAGTCGCTGAAAGGGTCTTTTACATGAAGTCGTAAGTTTTACTATTATCGGCGACATAAATTCGCCATAAAAGCACTTCTGTGCAGCTTAAGTACTTGTATACTGTTGAAAGTGACATGCAGCTGAACGCACAAATAACGCACTGTTGCGTTTCCATTCCAACAGTGGCTGCACGAACGCGCTAGAGTACGTTGGCTCTCTTGTTTACATATCCCGGTAGGAAAACTTCCTGGGAAAAGGTGTGATATTAAGATGAGGAAGGAAGAGAGATACGGTTAATATGAGAAGGCGAGCACTGTTTAGGGTCGCGTTCGATACAGGACTTTGATATCAGCGGAACTGTCATTTAGGAATTATATTACAAGACCCTTAAACACACGGTGCACAAATCCCGGAAGCCGGGTCGTCGTGGCGCCAATCTTTTGTAAGTTGGCGGTATGGAATTTGCTTCAAGTTACCTTTCTGGCGCTCAAGAGGCTCCTATTTTTTTTTAATTTGCGCATCCCTAATGTTTAACCTATTTAAACATTACGATATCTTATGAAAATCGGAACGAAACGTAAGCAATGCGAAGACAAGCACATACAAGGAAATTCGGTTTACATAAGTGAAATATGGCGAACACAATCTGTGATGAACACATTATTATTATTATTATTTACACTCGTGTTCTTCCCACCCAGACGCCAAGTGGCAGCATCGATTTAAACACTGGAGAGAGTTAAGTGTGACGTAGGTCTACCGGGCAGGAGTAATGGGGTCGAAAGACAAAGGCAATCCACGTTATTAACGTGGCAGCTGGTTCAGGAAAGTGCATTCCAGTCTACACATCGGACCCACTACTGGCAAGTTACAACCATGCAAACGCGATATCGTAAGACTGGGGGTTTCCAGGACAGTGAAGGCTCTTAATCAGATCTTCCGGGAAATGACACCGTATAGTTTCGTATGTACAAAGACACGTTTCGAACAAACTGCCTCCGTCTTCTAAATGTTATGGCTGGAGGCACTGTGTACCTCCGGAACGCTTGGACTTACCATCCATCTAAACAAAAGATGTCGTAACCCAGGCAATCATATTACTTACATTCGAAATTCCTCAGAACACAGCTTGAATGAAGTTATTTTGGGCAACGTGATGATGATGATGATGATTATCAATATGTTTATTAATGCGCCGGCTTAATGGCACAAGTGCAATAATAATAATAATAATAATAATGTGACATGATAGTGTGCACAACTACACTTCAACATATGCAAGGAAACAGGGGTACAATTTGACAAAAAACAATGGTATGAACATGTGCCAAAATCACTAGAAACAAGTCACGGGGGCAAGATAACCATATTGTGGAATCAACAAGTACAAACTGACAGAACTATCCCCAACAACAAACCACACATTATAATCCGTGATAATGAAAAGGGAACATGTATGTTAATAGACGTTGCAATCTCAGGAGACGGAAATGTGATTAACAACGAAGCCGAGAAGATTCTAAAATATAAAGATCTTAGAATAGAAATACAGCACACGTGGAATGTAAAAACAAAGGTGATACCAGTAATAATAGGGGCGACTGGGACTATTCCAAAGTCATTTAGAAAATACGTGAGCAACATACCAGGAAAACATGAAGTCAAGGAACTCCAGAAAACAGCCATATTCGGCATTGCACACATACTTAATAGTAGTGAATAGTAACAACTGAATAGCTGCAACACTGTATTCTCTAGGGACACAGTTTGTCTCAGGAATCTAAGAATAAATACCCTGCATAAAGGATCTCTCACCGAGGAGGGCCAGGTTCAATCCCAGGCCAGTTCATGAGAAATATGAACGTGGCAGTGAAGTGGGTTGTCCTCCCAGCATCATTCACTTCATTCATTCACTCATCCAGCAAGCCATCCATTCCATTCGTTTACTCATCACCGATGTTGTATCATATCAAAGCACACTTCAAGAAAAGAAATGTACGCACACGTCACGCTGACGCGCGTTCGCATAATGTTTATACAGACTTGGCTATCCTAACAGCCTGATACCATCTCACTCCAAGACACCGCTTCTATGCCGACCAGCAACAATAAAACGTACTCACATCTTCACGTAACGAAGGACATATTATATTTACCAAGTGTGCGAGAATTTCAATAAAAGTCTCCAATATCTAAGTTCACAGAAATCCGTCCAGTAACAGCCGAGTTGATGCATGCGGACAGAAGGACGGATGCACATGAAGGTGACAGGCGCTTTTTGCCATTATGCGAAAGGCACAAAAATTGAGGCGCTGAAGAACTGGGTGGGTGGTCCGGTCTATGAGGCTAGCAAGCTTCTAAGGATAACCCCGTCTCAATCAATCTCGAACTAAAACATTACGTAACCACGTAAAAATTAGTTCGTAAAACTGAACATCTGCATGACAGTAGCAAGGGTCTGCCTGTGAACAGGTGGAATATGTACCTTATACGTGCTAACGTAACAATTCTACCGGGTTCGCTCTATTCTTGCCTCTAGATTTTTCCTTTCCTGAATATTAAATTTTGGTGCTTACTTAAAACTGGATAGCTGCCATATTCAATAAAAATCACTGTTAAAAATATTATACATGTATTTTCTCCTTTACATAAACACTAGAGCTTACATAAAAACGAAATAAGCTACAAATGTCATCTGAATATACTAAGGTCGCAATGAACCCATAGCGAAAATGTTCCGGACTTCAGTGTACCTTTGTCTTAAAAAAAAAAAAAGTACGATTTGCAGGAAACATACAATGAAAAATCAGATGTTTCGTCTTTTCTGTAAATGCCGTTTTAAACTTTCTTCGCTCCGATCAGAATTGGCGACATACACTACAGAAGTGGGCGGAAATGCGTGTGTATCAATGCAAAGTGGTCATTCATTCACTCTGTCAATGTCATACAAACTAGAATGGCTCCACAGTTTCACTTACAATTGTCCCACAGACAACGCGAAATCATTTTACCGGTTTCCGAGTTGTTTCATGCATACAGCCAGACGAAGCGTTTTTAAACGCCCATCCACAGAGCTGCCAACGAGTCTAAACGCTAAACGCGCGTTAACGGTGCGTTAAAATGTAAAATCATTACAGGCCGTACTTATACACATTGGCGGCTGCACGGCAGGGGGATCGAACCCCCTGGGAAGGGGGGGGGGGAGATTTTCCGTGCCCGTATATACCGATCACGAGGCCCACCCAGCCTCCCGAACAATTGGTACTGGGTCTTTCCCGGGGGTAAAGCGACAGGAGCGTGCTGATCACCCACCATTTTACAGCGCCGAGGGTGCGTTACGGGGGCATGTCATGGGGTGACCTTAGCCTGTTTGCATTTATAAATTAGCTTGTGCCATCACTGAACAATAGACGTATAGTTATTCATTAAGCACGTTAAAACAGCCCTACAGTTAAAGTGTGAGCATTAAGACCAACAATACCAGCATGAGACGGTGTAAAAAGCACCGCGCTTCAGCCATCATTACCGTCGATGAAAAACCCGATAAAGAAGTGAGCCTCAGAGACTTTCTGGACGCTGTGGGGATTAAAATATCACTACCGGAAATTGGGCCTCCAGAGACAAGCCCACTTTTCTTATCAGGATCTTTATTGGTGTCGTCATTTCAGATAAGTGCTACGATATGAAGGCGTTCATAAAACACGGCAGTATACGATCTACTAACTTACGCATGAGATACTGTCGCCCACACTTCGCGGTTCTGCCGCCTTTACCCCAAAGAAAAGAGGGGATGACCCACTTAATACGTCGCCTAGTGGTCCTTACATTCCGTCTAAACCTGGCAGCAAAGAGAAAAATCCTGCAACTGACAAAAAAATCAAAAGTTGATCAAGTCATGTATCCAGTGGGACGTGATGGTTGGTGGTCGAACGTGAGTTCGCGCAGGTGGGGACTTCCAGTGACTAATGCGGTACTAACGAGGGCACAACTGTAAAATGAAGGTCCGCGCAGAACTCATAAAGCATATTCACCCCATTGCACCGATTCCCAGTTTCAAACCAGAAGCCTAAAATCAGTCCCAACTATCTCCACTTTTAGTCCAAACTGAGTTATGTACGCCACTGGATTCCGCATTGAAATCTCTACTTCGCTGTGCATGTATTTATTAAGGACGCCAACAGATTATCGCAGTTTGTGGAGAATCAAGTTCAGTTGTTTATAGCAAAGTCAGCAACTACAGCTGTGTGTCAGAAGCAAACCTCTCAATCTTTGCATGAACCAATCAAAGGTGTGCTATACGACCACGTGATTGTATCAGTTGTCAACCAACCTAGTGAGCTTATTCATTATGACTCCGTAAAAGAGTTCCACTATTGCTTGGGAGTTTATCTTACGTGTCAACTGTAATCTAGCGCTTAAATATTGGTCCAAAACGTACAACAAAATCAATAAGTAAGATATCACGTTGTTGTAAAGGCTGGAATACGGTGCTTGTACATACTTGTTCTCACGTTTACTGGTAAGAATTAAACAGTCTACGTTTTTCATACAATTAATATGTGTTCTCTGCTTAGTTTACAAAAAAAAAGAATTGCTCATCATTTAGCTTTCTTCTTTTATCACTGCCCAAAATGTAACAAAGACCCTGGTACAAATTATTGGTATGTCAATGTTTACGTAACATGCAAATATGCGCGATAAAAATAACTACGAGCAGCTTCCGGAAGTCAATCCAATACACACTGATCTACACACGTAAAGAACTGTTTTGAAACTAACAAGATGCAAATTCGCGGGTTTCAAGACAAGCAGTCTCTAGCTTTTAACACAACAGTTCCCATTATTTCGATGAAACCAAATTAATATATATATATATATATACATGTGTGTGTGTGTGTGTGTGTGTGTAATTTTCACATTCGCACCGCGCATCTTGTTATCAAAGTTTTATTTATTCACCAACTGATGCATTAGTGAGTTTTCTTTAAAAAAAAAAATATTAAAATTTACATTAAAACATCTCCGAAATATTTCGGTGTTAAAAGTTACACCATCGTCAGGGAGCGCTTTAATCTGTTCTTACTATAAAGTTACGGTTGTTAAAATAGTCCATTAAAATACATGGGTGTGTAGACTACTGTAGTCTACTGCCGAACACTGCAACATACAGACACCAATAAGGACCTCAACATATGCGGCCACACCACCATCGTATTAACCACACAACGATGTATTTTAATGGACTATTTTAACAACCATAACTTTATAGTAAGCACAGATTAATGCGTTCTCTGATGATGGTGTAATTGTAACACCGAAACATGTCGGAGCTGTTTTAATGTAAATTTCAGTACCGTTTCTTTAAGACAACTCACTAGTGCATCGGTTGGTGAATAAATAAAACTTTGGTAATATATTCGTAACTTTTAAACCCCTTTTGCTATTTAAGGAAGTGAAGAGCGCCTCAACTATAAGCAAAAAAATGGCTTTTTATTAGAACTGCAGGTAGATGAACAGTTTCACCTGCTGTGTCGAAACGTCTCTCAGAACCGAGTTAGATTTTTTGGGTCTCATATCTAATAATAGTCTATTAACAACGTGTTTTTACTCTTTTTTCGTGAAAAACTCACTACTTACGTCAATTTATGTACAATAACGTAGGGTACGTTAAATTAGTAACATTACAAAATTCGTATCGTCGCCATGTTTGTACCTGCTAACAAGCAAACAATGCTTCACACAATTTTCAGATACATTTCGAATCTATTTCAGTACATACGTTCACGTGATTTCTTAGCTGTCGCAAACCAAATCGTAAGCTGGAAAAAAAAAATCGCAATGCTTTTGTGTTATGGTACACATTTTTCCCGTAACACATATTTGCGCTTCGTCCATGTTGCCGTCAGTGGCCAAATGAAACTAAAACATGCGGCATATGTTCCTAACGAGTTTTGTAAAAATCGGCCAACTGGTTCAAAAGCATAAAATGGACACACACACACACAGCAAGGTAATTTCATATATTTTTCCCCTATTAGAAAAGGAATAAGTTACAAATAAAGCTTTGATTTTTACTGTGAAGGGACTCCTTTTACGAAGCAAGCAGGTGGGGGACAAAAGAAGTAAAACTTGAAAAGCCCGATGTCACGTTACTAAACGTTGGATTCTCTCTCACAAAAGCTATTAAGCAGTCAACGTTTGTATAACGGAACCTGTTCAACTAGGGCACGACGGCAGGAAATCTCCTTTCTCGAGAGAAACATATTTTCAAAACCCCCTGTTAATCTCCAGATGACCTCTGACAGTCCCTCAGATGGCTTGCGCGTGCCAAACACAGACAAGTTCGTCCGTGGCGCGTGCCGGCGCTGCAACCTATCAGCTGTGTAATACACCCTCGCCCCCAACGCTTCCCACTGCGAATTGCCAACACATACATTAACTTTTTTTTACGGCATTTCAAACTCTCGTTTCGTCGTCTTTGGGTGTTTGTTACAGAATCAATCATTATGGAATCTATAAAGTCCACACCCGCAAAATAACCCTCTGACAACAGGTAATGCACTCGTACAAATTGGGATCAAACGTTTAAAACAAAAATGGCAGAAGGTGAAATCAAAGAAAAACACAGCTCAGCGTATCATATGGATGCCGTCAGGCCAAAATGGCAAGCAGATTCTAGTTGTGCTTGTAAAACCCTCAGTACAATCCTTCCTGTTGCTGGTACTATGATTTGGACGTCTTAACATCGGCACTATGGACTTGGGTGGTAGGCTTCACGCTGCGGCCGCCTTGCCAATCACGGACTCCATTAAGTACCCACAGGACAGGGAGCATGGGGCAAAGAACATAACGACGACGCCCCTGAGAACTCGGCGCCTCATTATTAGTAACGCGTCATTTTATTCAGCTATCGCAAAACGACACGAAAAAACACGCTCGATCTACCCTGAAGACGTTGACAGTTCCTCCGAGACGTTTGTACCCACACAACAGCCTATAGGACGTCAACCCTAAGTCCAGATTTTAGTATGTACGTTCCGTAATTCTGATCACAAAGAAATGACACGACTACACACTTCACGGAATTTACACGACATGAAAGAACTCGGAGACTTCGTGCAGTATGCAGTAGTGGCTTCCCAGGGCACCAAGCTATTACAAAGCTAAAGTACCCTAAACATAATGTCTTGATCGATGGCTATTAAATCATTCTGTGACACTACGAACTACCCCTGAATAGAATACGTGTTAGAACTGTGCCAACCAACCCGTTCCAGACATTTTCTTCCACGTACATACACACCCAACCAACAGAGAGAAGTAGGAAGTGACCTAAATTCCCCAATTCATAACACTTCGCTCCTTACCGAGCTGCACTGAGTTGTTCCCTTAAGGCACACACATTCCGTCTTACACAGGCCTCACCATGCACAATTTTTAACAGTTCGTCGCTGATGTAATGCTCGAAGTTCTTTCCCACAGTACCAACGTACTACGGGTACCATAAATAATAATTCCTTCATACTTTAATAACATCTTACTAATTTCATGTCTTGTACATGATTCTACAGACCACCAACCGGTTAAAACTATTTATCACATAAAATCAGTTACATGTTTCGGAAACCATCAGGCAAACTACAAATAAAAAAGTATTCACTGTTGCATGGGACTGAAATCTCAAACCTTATAGGTACAGTTATATAAAAATGGGTAACATCGACCGGCAGCATTATGAATAAAATTTTAAAAAGTTACAAAGTTGTTTGTATAAAGTTTTAAAAATTATTGAAGAGGTGAATACAATACGAGTTTAAATATTAAAAATAGGGGAGGTGTAAGAGTTCTCTGGCAACGGCCTGTATGCATTCGTTCCTTTTTTCAAGTGATCTCACGTTTTGCGGTAGATATTTACGAGACTGGTGTTTAATTAGGATGGCATTGTTTCTATCTAAACACGTGTAACTTGAGTTTAGACGTGTTTATATAACTCGAATTTTGCTTTCTAATCAATGTTGCTATGAACAGGTTTTTATGTACATTTACAAGACTTCACATGGTAGGTTATACACGGTTTTGTACACATCTCTCTTTGGTGTATCAATATTTCACACGTGTACAACTGGTACGCTTTGTTTGTATAGCTTACTATTTGCCTACAGGCTACACCTTCAATCGTTTCCCACCACCTTTTATCCAGAAATTCAATTATCCATTTGCGTGATTCTGGCAGTTGAACGACACGCGTCTGGCATTCTCCATACCTAACACACGGAATAGCTTCCTTTAACTCTTGCTCTTTTGATTTCTCTCAGTTCCCACACACTCCTGCTAACAACCATACTATCCCGTTTTATTCCCCTCCTGGCACAACATTCTATACACAATTGCTTGTCGCAACTAAAATTCATGTCGCGATACAGTGCTAATGAATTTCCGACATTTCTGCCAAAATGTTCCGCCTTTCCATATTATTACGTCTTTCTGTTACCAGTTTAATTATGTGTATTAAATTATACTTCCGTAATTATGTGTATTAAATTATACTTCCGCTGATTCAACCACACACACACACATTCATCCATTATTGGGGGTACCATAACTATGCATGCACTACAAACTGTTTAACATGAAATTAAATCTCCTAAGTTTCCGAATTTACATCGCGTTTTCCTTGTGCTCGACCGGTTGGAATATGGCTCCAGACTGTGTTTTCCGAAACTCGTTGTGCAAGCTATTTTCAAGGAGACGTTGATTATACTTTACGTTCATGGCTAAAACAAACTCGTACCGGCACGTATAGACGATTCATATGTATTCTGATTTAGAAGAATGGACTTGGCATTGATCAATGGGTCTGATATGCGGAATCCTTTCTTCATGTCCACAAATAATTCAGCCGGTAAACTAAGTGCTGATAAAAAAAAAGTGAGACCGAATTTGGGCCAGAAAAGGACTCCCTAAATTCATCATGTCGTGGTTTTCCCAACATGCAAGACTCAAAACTTTGCCCGTTCTAGCATTATTTATAACATTAAAATCACGGGAGAGGTGTTTCTGAACTCTTACTTTCTTACTCTCCGAAGAAAGTCACCGGTACTCAGAGGGCAGAAGGCTGGTTGGATTACGGAGCTGGTATGGACATGGGGAGGTCTGTCCGAACGTAGACTAGGTCACCAGAATGAATGCGACACCCGGTTCAACATCATACATTCTCGGCAACAAATTTCAAACAACAAGAACACCCTGGAACATCAATTCTGCCATATGTTCCTAAAGTTACAATTTATCTAACATTTCTACGATGACTGTGGTAAAATGAAGGCGGCACTGATATGTTATGACAACCAACACAGCAAACACAACCGCCCGCCAGTCAACACTATGCTTGGGGATCAAGCCGGATAAACAGAGGCAAAAATGTTACACGTAGTGTCAACTATTAACAAAAACCTGGCATCCAATGAACTTGACCTTTGTACGAGCTTTAAAGGGGCCGGCGAGAGAAATACGTCACACATATGTCATTCATTCCTCATACTAAGTTTCATTAAACCGACTGCTACTAGTCCGCTGTGGTACACTAAACCTAATCACTGGACTCGAACATTGGCCAGTACCTTCGTTCTCCCTCATAACCCACCCCGAACATCCATCTTCATATCAAGTATTCATATTAATAATTTGTTTACGACTTAACGACACATTTAATAGCTGAATTTATGCACCGTCGAAAGTATGATAATTCTGGAAAAGTGAACTGGAAAAGGTACAGAACGGAAGTCTCGTTTCCCAGCACTCGTCTACAGTAATGACGTCTCCTTCAGGACAGCACGTCACCGGACATACGAAACCCGGACTTTCTCAAAGGAAAGAGGGGTGCTGATCACTCCACTCCTACACTTCATCTTTAGGGTAATTTCCATCCATTTATCGGCTTTTAGAGTGATCCTCTTCTACAGCTTCCAACTACGTCTGTCTGAATCCAGAGTGTTCACGGTTTCCTGAATCCCATCCACTTTACTGCAAGACATTCATACACCCAATTCAAAAACACGTGGGGGTGTAACGTAAAACTGACAGCGCAGCTACAGTATGCATAGATATGACACAAAATATGAAATACAACCAGCCTTCCTGGGCCCCCACGAATGGCGCACAGCCTGCGACAGCTTAAAAACGGTCCTGTATAGAAAGATTCAAATAGCTATACCTTCCGCGTAAAGCGCTAATTTCGTCCGCGTTCACCGCGCGGACGAAATTTTCTGTGGGGGGGAAACGAATGATTCAATATCGCGATTTATTTCAGGCGTCAACGCGTCAAGGAACTATCGTGGTTCAAAAAAAGCAGCCCAATACTGAAAGAGAAACTGAATTCGCGTGACACGGGTGCAACCATGGATTAACCGCCGCCTCTGTGTAAGCAATGGCGTGTGGAAAACAGGTACAATTCCAGTCAAACGTAACATCTGCACTTGATACAGCGTGGTCAGCTTCGCGCCTCGACCACTTTACCCCTGGTAAAAAGAGCCCCTGGGCACCCAACAAAGGTCGTGTGGGCCCCGGGCTTACGTGGACGCTTTGGAGAAAATATCTTACGTCTTCCCGCGAATCAAAGGATGAAATAAACAAGATAAGAGCAAGACAGCCCGATGAATACGAACGATTACGCGAAGCCCCAACATCACAAACCGGACATAATGACCACCATGGGAATGTCGTATTGTGTCCAACAAATGGCCCTAAAAACTGTTATTTCACATATAGGAGCGCTGATGCAAAACTATTCAGTTCCGTAACTGTTTCGTATTGTCTCCTACATGCATGGAATCACAAACGTGACAGCAGGTAATGCAAGTTACATTGATTACGAAGAACATGCGTCATACTTTACAATGAGACGCATCTATTTTTAGTGCTCTGACTTGTCGATAGATATTTTGCAGCCAGCAACCCTCCACACTAAACAGAGATTTAGGAATATGCAAGAATAAACACAGCGGGCTTACTGGATACGTAAACAGAAATAGTCTAAAAACAGCAATACGGAACTTCAGTTTTGCCATGCCATTCAATTCTATAATGTCTCTTAACCACTTTCCCCACATCAGTTTTCAAAATAATGCAAACTTCAGCGTAATGTAAGAGTGACAAACACAGCGTGCCAGCAAATTATAAAGGACAGCAACTTCACACTGAAAGAGTGACACAGACAGCCGGGGTGGTAATGTCTCTGCCACACTTCGGCAATTGTCGTCAGTTATGCAGACAAGGAGATCGTCAAGTTCATACATAAGGCATGCAGGTTAAAAAAACGCTGGCGTGGGGATCAAACGAGCAAAAACCTGGCAATGGTGATTAGCAAACTCAGAATGAGTGAGTATTTCTCACACCACAAACAGAATTCCAACGCAGACTAGGATCCCTTTTCGCTTCACAGCTCGGGTCCACGACCTTTCTCACGCAGGCCTTTCGTGTATTTCCTCCACTCACGATCAAGAGTTCAAAGCACGTACCCGAAAACAGAGCGCGCGACTATTATACTAAAATTAACAGTACAAGACAGCATGGCAAGTTACACACACTTTGTGCCGACGACTGGGCCCAAATCGGCTAGAACAGATGCCAAACTCACCCCGAACGAATGTTATGACGTGGGTAAATTTTCTGCAATACACAATTTCCGGGTCAAGGCACTGAAATAAAAAAGTTGGGAAATTGGAAGATGACAAGTAATTTTGCTTTATTTCTCCTCCATAACTGTATCGTGCTGAAAGCATCGCTCCATTGATTCCTTTATGTTGGCCCATGTCCGATATATAAGAAGCATGTACTCCAAAGAAGGTTCGTCAAAGCTGCAGTCACAATAGATAGTTCGCACAAACGGCACGAGAAGCAAGGGAATTCAAGTGGGGATTAGCAAGGGAATTCAAGTGGGGAATGAGTCTAAATGAGTGAAGTGATGTGAAGTGTAATGTTGTGGAGTGAACTGACGTGATATATGCGAAGTGACTGTTTTGAAGTGAAGTGAGTTACGTTGTTTCTTAAGGACAAAAGTAACATGCACATTAGGGTGACATTATAATGAGGGTACTTGACTGTATTGTGACTATTTTATTTGGTGTGTATCTTGTACTGCGGTTGTTTTAACTTGTTTTGTAATATATGAGTGTGTGTAAGTGTGGGTTTTGTAATGTGTGTGTGTGTGTGTGTGTGTGTGTATGTATGGGTTTTGTAATATGTGGATGTGTGTATGTGTGTGTTTTTTTGACAATTGTGTGGGTGTGTTGGTAATATGTGTACTTGTATATACTGTGTTTTTGTATTGTTTATTTATTCTTATTTGTTACTAGTGCAATGGCTACTGCCAAGTGAAAACTCAATTACAATAAATAATAATAATAATAATAATAATAACAGCAACTACATTGGCACCCTTCTCTCAAAATGAAATGCAGAATTCAACTCATACGTACCATGAGTCTGCCAAAATGTACACACTTCTTTTCAAATAAACAGAAGTCCATGGCAGAACTGTGCACATGGTAAGTACACGCGGTTAAACACATAACGGCTAAAAAAAATCTCATTTCCTGGAAAGCTACCAGTTCATAACGCCGCCAATGCACTCTATTCTAGTCCTATGCCTAGCACACACCTTCACACCCTAAATTTGTCCACCATTTCAATACGATCCTCACACCCACAAACTATTCTCCCTTACCATTCTCTGACAGGCGTCCCCCACCCAAAATGTTAACATGAGTGTCCTGTTTCCTGTCGCAAAATGCGCGCTAAGTTAAGTTTAAAAAAATTAAACATACGCAAATGACTCTCCACAAGGCGTTCAGTTCGTAAAACAAAACGCATAATTAAACAGCCGCTACTGTGTTTCTACCAAAAGCAGCACTCGAAACTGCGCCCGTCTTGGACACACTGTATGGGGCCAGTTTGCAAGTCTGAGGCTGCGTAAGTTTCACACGACCTTGACCTCACAACTGGTGCATGGCAAGGTTACCTGAACAACTTAACAGATGAATTTCACACGTACTTCGGCAGGGCGAACGTCCGTCCACAAACACAAACGCTAGGTAAAATCAACCACTTAACAGTCCCTCTACTTTCATTCGACGGAATGAAATGTCCCGATAGAAGTCGGCACAGCGACGGAACCGTCTTTCGACTTCAGGCACTATCCTCGCTATCACATCTCGATCGCACATAATGTCCAGTGGTTATAAGGGTCTGGTCACTCATCTCAATTTAGCGCCGAAATATAAAACGCACGTGGAGTTTACATCCCTGCCCTCTACACGCCTTTGTGACGGCATGTGTAATGCACACGCGGCCCCCACATTCCTCCTCTCAACCTTCTGCCTGTATCAGAAATAAACCAACATACACAAATGCGTAACACAAACACAGAATTCCCTGCGATGAACGAGGTAAAGCCTCCAACATTCCCCAAATTCCACGGCCTGCTAGTGTGACACAGACGTAGTTGAGTCTCAATTTACATACCCAACGTCATTCTATTTTAACATCGAACCTTTGCCACAGCAACTTAATACTTGGCGTTCTTTTCTCCAAGTACATCAAACGTGAACACGCTAGAAATGGCGTATCGTTCTGAAAATCGACTGCTCCCACTTTTCTGAGTCGCCATCGTCCATTCCATGCTTTTATAATGGATTTGTCTATGGAAATTACAGGGTAAAAAAGCAGGCGGAAAGAATTCCAGCAAGAAAGAAAAGGAATAGAGACTTCACGTTAGCCACCCAACAGCAAGAACATTTTGGAGAATACAGCCCCAACTATGACGAGACAAGGTAATATGTAAATGTGAGACTACGTGTTATGTAAAGGAACGGGGTGTGAAAACTGCTTCAAAAGGACAACGCCCAACTATTTTTTTTTTTTGGTTACACAACATACGCGAGGCAGAGAAAAGGACGAAAGGATGAAGGAAAAATGAAAGAAAGAAGAAAATAAATTTGATTGACCGACGACAACTCATCGCCACCTCGCTCCCATGACTTACCACTCCGCCCACCCCATTCCCAAATGCCTTTTCATTACAAGAGTGCCATGAAAAGTGGACGAGAATAGGCTCCATGCATTCTTGGTCTCGGCACTACGACGTGAGAGGCCAGTTTCACACTCTATGTTTTACCTTCGAGTAAATAGGTCCGGTACCGAATGAAACAGAAACACTACATGCTCCTCGACCTTCCAGATATCATCGTGCGGACAGGAATCCTGCGGCTGCAGGCACGCTTAACCAATCAAGTCTGACTCACTAAAACACAGACTTACAGCCTTGCATATTACACCGTACTTCTTTACCCAACCACCAAAATTAAAAACCTAACAAATTACAAAGTTTTTAGGAAGAAACCCTTAAATGTATATAAATTTAATCTCCTGCGTTTCAGCCTATATGGGTCATTATCGTTTTCCTGTATAACGGGCAATCAGGTCCGAAACATGTAGTTTAAGAGACATCTAGGTCTTTCCCCCTAAAAACTGTGTACTTTGTTGGTTTTCAGAGAACTCCTGAATGTCACACTTCAGTCGTGTCGTGTGCACGTAAGGAATCGACGTTCTGCCTGTGTACTATCTTCGCGACTCAGACCCGACTGGTTAGTGTGCCAGCAGGCTAATATCCACGCCACCGAAGGTCGTGAAGCACTGGTGAGCACTCCCTTGTAAGCGGAGTACTTCAGCTATCCTGAATAACGCGATTCTCGTTTCCCTCAGGACTGTACTTGGACTGTTCCATTCCCAGATAATCAGGACGGAGATTTTTCTCGGGAGCAGTAGTATTCAGATTGAAATCTTTCATACAAAATCGTTCAGTACAACTCTAGACTCAGTACGAACACTAACTTATATTGCAAGTTAATTGGTTACAGTTTTCCATCCCAACAAGTAATCATCTGACGTTTGCACAAAAACTGAATATTCGAAGTCAAAAGTGCATACTACTCTACACACTTGATATCATAATGTACAATTTTACAATATTTTTGTTCCAGAGGACATATTTTTATTGAAAACCACCCTAGCAGCTATTGTTCAGTATGGTATACTCCTAGTTATGTGTGATCGTTTGTTCCATAATTTACAATTGGGGTTTTAACGCGTGCGTGATGTATGGAATCTTGCTGTAGTTGGAATGGCGTAGTTGGCATAGTGACTCGCTACGGGCTGGACGGGCCAGGTATCAAAATCCTGCTTTGGGGGGGGGGATAGATTTTCCGCAACCGTCCAGGACGTCCCTGGGGCCCATCCAGCCTCCGGTACAGTGGGTACCACGTATCCTTCCGACGGTAAAGCGGCAGGGCCGTGGCACGGACGACTCACCCCCATTTAGCGCCGAAATTAAAGAAAGAATGGAGCTACAGCTCTACTCTCTGACTTGGTCTCCACGGCATGTTGTGGGGTGAAATTTACCTATACTCTTTTACCTTCACCTTTAATCCCATGCTAAGGTTCCGATTTCAAATGCCTCACTATTTTATTTTTTAACTTTCACGGGTTTTATACATTTCATACAAACAACTTTATATCCAGTACAGGCAAAATTCTCGACTAGATGATCAGCTAACACGGTCAGCATGGTCCGTTGCATGCAGTTCGTGTTCTGTACCACACGATAACGACATAAAAATATATTATCTTCCTTCTCAGTCACCTTCCTCTCCTACTCCACCTCCCTGCCTCCTTGTCCCTTCGTTGTTCACCATCTTCTCCACCTCCTCCCCCTCCTTCCTTCATCCCCCTTCATCTTCTTCGCATCCTTTCCCTACGTTGTATTTCTTCTACAGCGTCCTGAACCACAACTGTGCTTTCAGGACCAAAAAGTGTTAACACTGGACACGGGTGCAGTGATGCCTGCCACTTCGTTCTTCATGACCCTCTGATGTGTTGCATAATTCACGTAAAGCGACATTACATACCCAAGACGTTCAGAGAGTAATGCTTAACCGCAGATAACACATGCCTGCTTTCTCTCTTATTTGTACACTACTACAACAAACACCATCGGGTGACCAAGAAAAATGTAAAACCCTTGCACTGACCAGGCAGCCAGTCAATTCCATCCCATCCTCCACCTACGACACACGTGTCCACCAGCTCTCCCCCTGTTCACCAGATGTCCTGCAGAACGACTGACACAGTTACACTTCCTAATTACATAGCCTCAACATTATGACCTACTTGCAAAGGAAGCTGTGACATTTCATAATTTACAATGTCTCTGTCCAACTAAACAAGACCTTAGTACAGGTACATGGTCCCCCACTGAACAATTCTTCTCATGGCCAATCTTAATACGCACAGAAACCTGAAATTTGATTCGAAGACGACGTCTCAACTACAAACGCTACAATAATTATGGGGAACGTTCGGACAGAAGCAAACCAATAAGAGTCGCTTGCCACTGTTGTGCCCGCTGGAATAAAATGACTATTCTAACGGCAATAGAAACGCTACATGCAACGTTCAGTTCAGACGGCGACACAAGATACCGGCAGTGGTGAAACTCGAATTTACATGACGTACCACCAATGACAATAAAAATTAATATATACTGCCTGTTCCAGAATTCACTACTTGCCTATAGCCTGTAAACAATTAGGCGACTGCAGCACCTCAGACCTAGGCAAACGTGCCTTAAAGACGTCCGCTAGTGCCTCAGAGTACGATCTTCAACTAATTTCAACCTTTTCATTTCCGCCAAATGTAGACGTTACTAATGCTTGTACCGATGGAGAAAGGTCAAAGATTCAAATACTGACCAATTAATGAAGCAGACCAATTAATCTACGCTGACATCTGAGAATGAACTAGACCTCAAACCCATGCTAATTACACTCTCGACTAATCACATGGGTAGCTTCGTAATTAAGTTTTTTCTTTTCTGTGGCCCTCGACCCTATTCAGTGTCTTGGCCTCCCCTTACGGGGCTTCGCCATCACACACATCGAACACACCACACTCGGTAGGACTCTTCAGGACAAGTTATCAGCCCGACGCAAAGACCTCTACCTGCCAACACATAACACTCACAAAACACAAACATCCATGCTACCAGTGGGATTCGAACCCACAACCTCAGCAAGGAAGCGGCCGCACACCCACGCCTTAAACCGCGCAGCTACTGGGATATATCGTAATTAAGTTACTAAACGCAACAAGGGATCCATAATTAATTTTCGAAATGAAGAGTGGGGTTTAAAACCCAACGAACACTAACTAAATTCAAATCGATTAACTCTCAAATCAGTTATGCAGGCTCCATAAATTAAATCGTGTGACAATCTACTATTCATGTATTCATTTACTTGTTATTTATGAATGACAGTAGACAGTGATCTAAGACTACGCAGCGTCGAACTGTGAACGGGTGTAAAAGGAAACGGTCGTGGCCTAATATGAGGCACTATCCCAGCACATGCCAGGAAAGACTGAAGAACGCCAAGAAACCTTTCCAAGATGGCCAGTCTCTGGGCCAACGCGCTCCAGGTACGTCCCTCACACCAAGCACGAGTTCGATATCAGCACTGTTCGCCGTGTCATGCACAGGCATTTAAGGTTCGAAGGAAATAGAACCCAATCCCCGCCAACTACAATGCCCTGATCCCCTTCACAAAGACACCGCAAAGAATCGCCTAACAGTCGGTTAAGAAACAGTGGTTTCAATACTCAGAGAAACGTTCCGTAATCAAAACCATGTACCCCTCTTATAGGTGTACACGAATGACGCACCGCAACGAACCTGCAAGATAAAATTCAGAAAACGGTTCAATAACGTATTTCAACCGTTATAACAATGTACATCTAAATCATTTATAACAAGCTGTTAGGTAATGCAGACATGTACACTCACTAGGAGATGGACGGTTCAGGGATCGAATCCCGGTTCGCGGCGAGATTTTCCGCATCTGTTCAGACCGGCCCAGAGACCCACCCAGACTCCTGTATAATGGGTGGTACCAGTTCCCAGGGGTAAAGTGACCGGGGCGCTGCGTTGACAACCCACCCCTATCTAGCACCGAGCCACACCTCTATTTCCTCTTTGGTCTTTCAAGGCCAGTAAAGTTCACCCTAGAACAGGCCACGAAGGCCCAGATGGGGAATAGAGGTACAGCTCTATTCTTTCTTAAACCTGGGGTGGGTGGTCAACGACACGCCCCGTCCGCTTTACCCCCGGGAAATACCCAGTACCCACTGTAAGGGAGGGTGAGTTGGGGGTTGGGCCACAGGGCCGGTCTGGATGAGTGCGGAAAATCTCGCCCACACCTGGATTCGAACCCCAGACCATCCAGCCCGTAGAGGGTCGCTATACCGACTGGGCTATCCCGGCCCCTCCTTCACGGACTGTTCTGGGGTAAACTTTACCTTTGTAGGCGAAATGTGAATCTAAAACGACTTCATGTAGGAATCCGTAATTAATTAACGAGTCGTAATTTCAAAGGCAGCTTAATTCTGACTAGATGGAATTATACAATCCCTCTTTATCCCATCCCTCGCCTTCTTAACATGGCCTTTAAAGCATTTTATTGGTAGCTTTTATAACATCTGCTTCGTATAACGTTTTTATCTTTCGATCATCTTCAGAGCTCCCTTCCTACCTTCCTTCCTTTGTCACTACGGAGCTTTGTTCAGCTTCCTTGCCCCTCTCTGATGCCGTCGTACGGTTCTGTTCACGAAACCGCCAAACGCCGATGAAAAGGTTTCACTAGACAGGCAAATAACATGACGATCAAAAAGACAGCACCTCTCTAGCAGTGAGTTTCGTAATACATTCTTTTTTCCTCAAAACCGTGACATTCTGATGTACGGAACTGTACTCGTCTTCATAACTTCCTGCTAATAGGGGAGGGGAGGCAAGGGGCATTAGATGCTGTAGTATGACAGTATCGAGAGCCTTCTGGTGTACTTTCGTCATTATTTAAATGTATACGACAAGCCGGAGTGTTTACACACTAGAATCGATGAGACAGTAGCGTGGCATCATGCTAGTGACGCTCTCTCCCCACACTATACTGCGTTATTCTGGCCTGTTTTAAAACTTACAACAGGATGTCTCCGAATATATTCTTGAAAACATAATCTGAATTCCATGTAACTTCCGGCACGTGATGACATCGATACCAACCTACTGTAGTATGCTTACGCAGTTCCATCTCGAACTCCAAACCACCAAATTAGTTAAACAAGCAAGACAAGGTACGCAGAACGTGACATTGGGGGCGTTTACGTAACCACTGTTGCCGTAGAAAAGCAATAACTATTACACATTGTGTGTATGTGTGTGTGACCTTAGTGTCCAGCATGCAATTCGCGTGCGCCGTATTAAACTGTCATCTGTGGCCTCTCCGGCAATACGTTTTTACACATCATCCCATAAACGGCACGGTTTTCGAAAACACGTTATTGAACACAAAATTATGACTTTCTCAACAACTTTTGCCTGAATCATTTCTCATTCTAAGAACTGCGAGATATGATCGAAAACGGGCCTTCGTGCAAAGTGGCCGTTACTCTTGTCAGATTTTAATGAAACTTGAATCAAAGACATATTTTCGAAAAAGAATCAAATATCTCATTTTATACAAATCAGTCCAGTGGGAACCGAGTTGTTCCATGCGCACAGACGGACACGACGAGGCTACATGTCACTTCTCGCAATTTTGCGAACGCACCCAATAAAACTGGCTATGATCACGACCAAGCAACCAAATGGATGGTGCTTACTGGCCGTTTCGCAACCACGCCGTAAGAAGTTAAACGACGCCATCAAATCACATTATATAAAGGTGTTCTCTGTTCAGCCTTGTAATTCTGTCATTCAGGTAGGTATTTCGCTTAAGATTTGGGTTTAAAAGCCTCTGTAACGTCATGTTTACCCACTCTACATTGGCTCAGACAAAGATTCTACAAGCCACGATATCTCTTCACAAGACAGACATCGCCAACTCACATACATGTAACTGCTCCGCATCCGCCTACTTCATCAGACAACCTGTACAAGCAAACCGTTTCTTACGTTAAACGCGCATGCCAAGTGTGAATATTCTACATCCGTCGCGCCCCCCCCCCCCCAAGAAGAAAAAAAAAAAAAAGAACAAGAAGAAAAAGAAAAAAAAAAAGAAAAAAAAGAACAAGAAAAAACA
>Ga0123352_10003072_pt1 | contig 23915 bp, 16 predicted proteins | sample TergutLab28metaG_FD_89700 | JGI IMG/M metagenome (GOLD analysis project Ga0123352, IMG submission 89700) | Labiotermes labralis P1 segment gut microbial communities from Petit-Saut dam, French Guiana - Lab288 P1 | ecosystem: Host-associated > Arthropoda: Insects > Digestive system > Gut ...
AATTGACCTCACGAGGCTGAGTGGACCCCGTTCCAGACCCAATACTACTCAGAAAATCTGGTAGCGCCGGGGATCGAACCCGGGACCTCTTTATCTGTAGCCAGAAACTCTGACCACTAGACCTCAGAGGCGGTCTCCGCTCAATAGTACGAAGCAAAAATAACAGTTCCTGTACATATGAAGTATCAGGTAACATGTTTTCAACAGTGCCCAGCCGTAACCAATAAGAGGAAGTGCTGTTTCCCATACTGATATGGCCCGTATATCATAACTTGTTCTGCCTCTTTGCTTAAGACACATTACAATACTTTATCTCTCAGACACGTATGCTCCTTTCACGCCTCTCATTGTTCAGATTATTCCATTCATTTCATTATTACTTTGCAACGACTTCAACTTTATTGTTGCCTGGGAAGTTAATGGCGTCTCGACTGATAAATAGTTACGGACGTTTCAAAAGAGAGTATTGCCTTCGACTTCAGAATTGCTTGGTTTTGAAGATGAAGGCAGTGCGCTCCCTTGAAAAGACCGCAACTATTAGTAGTCAGCACCACGGCCTATCATCCCATGGGACTTTGATAACCATCAATATTGCTGTGAGAATCTTATTCTCAGATTACAATTTTGTCTGCTTCTAGTTTTAATTTGTGCATAAAATTTGAATCTCTTACATTTAGTGTGTGTACCACTGTTTGTACTGTACAGTCGTAACAAATACTTTATTTTTTGGATGCAGAGAGTGCACCACACGAGTAGAAGTTTACGGAGACTGAAAAGAAGCACCCGTCCATGGTTGACATAAAATTGAACATCACATAGTACTAAACCTTCCGTTCAATTTCTTTTGTGCAAATATGAGCCAGTAATTAAATAATTCAGTTGGGTTATTTCGTTGGACGTACACGTCCGAAGTAGGTAATTTTCAGTTGTCAAAGTTGCCTCATTTCGTGTCGCATATCATGTCATGGATAACCTGCATGTAAAAACTACTGCCAAGATGGCTGGTGTTGTGGGATTGGTACAGAGGTCAGCTCTTCGACGTTCAATTATATTGTCAAACAGCAAATGTATTCGTCTTATTTCGACTTCGAAGAAAAACAGAGAGACTGCAGGTCTAGCAGAAACTATTGCTAAAACTGAAACAACAGAAAGCACGGCTGTATCAAAGAAGAACTGGGTCAGTTATGGATTTGATTTCAAGAACGAAGAGGCCGATAGAAACGCTATGCATGCAACGTTTTTCTTTTCCATTACACTGTGTATAGTGTTTGGAGGATTCGTTTGGGCTTATTACCCCGATATTCTGTTGCGTGACTGGGCACAGCGAGAAGGATATCTTGAATTACGAAGAAGAGAGACGCAAGGATTACCACTCATAGATCGAAACCTCATTGATCCCAGCAATATTAGTTTGCCGTCGGATGAAGAACTTGGAGATACAGAGATTGTTATATAGACATTTATTTAAAATAAGTAGTGTGGAGTCAAGTAATCTGTGCCTAAATAATAATGGAATTATTTACATATGTGTATACATTTCTGGACCGATAATTTGTGTAGCGTAATAGCATTATTTAAATCCCTGTATTTGTAATAATTTATCTGCGGTTCATTGTACAAAGTATTTTCTTTTCAAAATAATAATGCGGTGTACCCAGATAAATTCAATTACCGAAGGTTGTAATTACTTTTGTGTTTGAAGAACATGTTGTTTTATTAATACACAGACTATTGGAAAATTGTGTTATTTGTATAAGTATTTAGATAGAGCAGTTGTAAGGCAGAATATGAGCCATTGTCTAGAACGATTTAAAGTTACAATTTGAATTCATAAATTTTTTTATTCAGGATAAAATATTTGGTGACAAGGATTGCGATTTTTAGCAATGCTTGTGGCTTGTAACCTGGCTGTGATATGCTGGGAAGTTAGTTTGATGCTGTGGCCTCACTAAATTGAGAAAAAGTGTTCATGGTTATCTCTGGGTTTTAGAGCTATTCTGGATATTTGCAGGAAGGGGAAAACCTCGGTCTGTGGTGCTAAAATTACATAGAACATGGGACTGGCTTACTGTCTTTGTCTTCAGCGTGACCAGTTGCAGTGTGACCCTCCCACGTCTGGTGTGTTTTGTATTGCTAACATGTCAATTTTACCACATGCTCTTTAATTTACTGCATTTAAAATCCCAAGCAGACAAAATAGAGTTATTTATCTAATAAAGTTCTTTACATAATTTCTCCTTTAGTAAACTTCTCTTACATCCAAGTATTTTCCAAGCACTCCATTTTCAGACATCTGCAAATGATGTTTTATTTTTCCAGAACAAGAAGCCATATTTCATATCCATACAAATCAGTTGACAGTGAACTGGTGCATTGTAATCTTAAAATTATCTCTATGTAGTCAAGACGACAGCTTTCAAGCTTAATACTAAACATTTCCCCAAATTATATTCATTTACAAAATATGAAGTCCAGTTTGGAGCATTTGCACTAATCATACTTAAAGGAAATAATGGTATGATTATTAACCATATTTTATTATGTACAGTGCATATTCATAATTTCCTTCAAACATGTACCAAATGTATTAAATACATTCACCCAACATATAGGTGCCATTTTGCTGTAGTGTGCCTGCCAACCTTTTATATATATATATACACACACACACACACACTTTGCATTGCTACCCTGTTGAACTGTTTGCTGGGCCCTTTTTGTGTGTGTCACCACCACCATGCATTAACTGATGACCGAGCGTAATCATTTGTCATTTAGCAGCTTGCGAGTTGAGTGGGGGATGACCCACGTTCGATCCATGGGGATAAACAGATTACAGCAGCAGTTTTATGCATTAGATGGTACAGTGTGGTAAGTTGGGTCTCATCTTGTGTGTTTAGTAATGTTTGATTTTTTCGATTCTCTTGGCCACATTTATTCACAAGTAAAAATCACAAAGACATGCGAGAAAATAGTTTCTGTAGAGGGTCATAGGAAATGTCAGCATTTAATTAAATGTAATTAGATGTGTGAATACAGTTCATTGTTTGCAGGATCAACAGTAGTGAGGAAATGCCTGTATACCCATACATGGTTTCAGTTATGGAAAATCATTATCAAATACTTGGGTGTAGCTAGTAGTTCACTGCCAACCCAAAAAATCTGGATGAAGACATATTTCGTGCATGCATTGCCATGAAAGAGAGACAGCATACACATAGAGTGCAAGCAATTCCAGACTATAAAATTTTTTTTTGTTCTCATGCAGGAGAAATAAAAGCAAGTTACCATTTTATTAGCAATGAAGATTACAGTTTCTGGGGTAAGTACCAATTTTTTGAGGAACCTGTTTAATATATCTTGGCATTCACCACTGTGAGCAACTCAAATGTAACAGTTTTGCATCAAGTTCACCTGATAATCTGAGTGTATGTGGGAATATCTGATGTAGCAGTTACGTTACATACATTGTTATGTGTTACTGCAGCAATGTCCTGTATGTGCAACTGGGAATGCTGAAGGAGCAGATTTCCTGGGGTTTGATTCAAAGTAGACTAGATTTCTCCATTTTGCATCTGCCTTGTCATTTGTTTCCAAAAAAAAAAAAAAACACCTCTGGTGCAATGATAGAAAAGTACCTTTTTTCAAGAAGTACATTTATACGGTCACATATGTTTTAGTATTATATGAATCATTAACAGACACTCATTTTCAAGATGTCATGTCCCACCAGGCTATACAGCATCACATTCCACTAGACCACAGTTTTCATGTTTTATTGTCATAAGAACTCAAAACTGCAATAACCAAATTCATGAAAAAAATATTACCTTCAACAGAACTCTTGTGGGTGACACTATTACACCGTCTTCTATATTTTCTTGTGACAGCTGCAAAATAAACATTCTTATGTATGAGGTATCACCATACTGAAACTACAGTAATTCTTTTCTGATTAATACATTCTTCTCACACTGGTTTTGGAGAGTGTGTCTTAACCACCAGCAGTGCTGCATAAAACGATGCTGATGAAGTCTGCCATCTTTTGGGATGTGACTATATGTAAGAACTGTAAGAGAGGTTTGTGAAGTTTATGAGGCTCTCATGAAGATCACTATTCTCTTGGATGTGCCCCAGTCTGGTATAAATCTACCCAGGTTACAGAGGGAGATGCGCCTTGTTGGGATTCTTTCAGCAGTGATTCTTAATACAACAAAAATGGCATAGAATATCTGGAATATACCTTTCATATTTTAGTGAAGAACAGTGTACATAAACAGAAAACAGGCTTAAAACTTGGGAAATCGGCCACAAAAAATTTTAGTTAAAGGGCTGAAAGTGGACCTACATGTTAGCATATGTTAGAACTGGTGGGGACAATGCCTTGAACTAAGAAACTGCCAAATGCTGTAATGCAGAACTTAAGTGTCAGCAACACTGGTGGCAGTGCCTGTGTGCATTGAAACATGTCAAAAAAAAACACTTGTTATACACACGTGAAAGGTTGTCGGTGTATTTGCGAAATTCAACAAAATGGGATTAAAAATCAGATGCCATACTGCTAAAAAGCATATAGAAACGTGAAACATAAACTTGACATTTTCCATTATATCTGAAGGATTATTACGCTGAATTACAAACAGGAAAGCCACTTACACAGCAAATTATACCTTGCTTCACAAATCATGCATAAAACACTACAGTGCCAAAACAGACATATTTTATTACATATCCACGTCATATAATAATTAGTACCTTTATACATTTGTGATAGTGGGATGTATCCCTGAAGATCTACATATTAATCTAGAAGCATTACAATAATTTTGCACCTGGTTACCAGAACAAACAATGTTCAAGCTTTGAATACAATACACATATTGCATTCTTCCATATATATTTACAACTGTATTTTTAAGTGAAAACACTGTAACCACACCTTCTAAGGCTTCTTATTCAGAAAACAACATTGTAAATTAAAACTTACTTTGCTCATGCTGTGTTAAAAAATATAAGGAAAGAAAGTTATGCATATGAAGTACATTCTTTCTGGTACAATTCTCAGTTGTGTTTCACATAGTTTTAAAGCACCTCAATACTTGGCATGGAACAGTAACATATTTCCACGAAGAATACTGTTTGTGTTAACGTGTACCAACTCTTTTATCTAGGCGGTGCAAGTGGGGGAGAGGAGGAAGTGTGGGAAACTTCCATCATTTGTTCTAGCCTGTCGTCAGTGACAGTTACTGTGAAATAACAGCCTGTGACTCTGAGGTCCCTCCAGTCACCTGAAGACCTTCAAGTGTGGTATACGGCAGTGTGGCACTGACTGTGATTGGTGGCATTCCTGGTAATGTGATTGGTGTAGTCATGGGCATCCCTGGAATACTGGACATTGTCACAGGCATTCCTGGAATGCTAGGTGCTGGTTGTGGGAAACCTGGAACAAGGGCAGTTTGGTTAAGTTAGGCATTTTTAGTTTTCAAACACTTTTTATGAAATAAAAAATGCCTTATGTGGAACTCATATCTTGCCTGTGTGATCTAGTATCACTATGGTGTACAATGAAAAATGACCTGTCTTTTAAACATTCAGATTCCAAATTTCTTAAAAGAATATGAATGCAAAAAACATGAAGCAGTTATAAATGAACACCTGTAAAAAATGCCACTTCACATGGGCTGACCCCATCCAGGATTACCCAGTGAAGCTTGGCATGTGACTCATACACATAGATAGAATGGGCAGGAATACGTTTATTACTTTATAAACATCCCGTCTGTTACAGTGTAACTTGGCATTTGTCCCCCCAAAAAATCACTAATTTCAAATAACTGTTAAAAGCATTCAGGAGATTATGGTAAAAAACAATTACAGTAAATTAGTTACATCTGAATATTCCTATTAGTAAATAACTGCCCTACTACACTGACTTGAACTTGGACCCTTCAATCATGTAAAACGAATTATTCAATGAAGCTGACTTCACTTCTCTTCTAAAACGATTAAAATTATATAATTTTTTAATCTTCAAAGGCAAGTATTTGTAAAACTTAACACCCACATTTAACACACTTTTCTGAAACAATGTCGTATTAAAAAATTGTGTATGCACATTTTATTTACTTCTTGTGTGATATTCATGGATCACAAAGTTTTAATTCAGATTCCCCTTATACTTCTTTACAAAGCACAGAACTTCTGAAACATATAGTGAAGTCACTGTAAAAATTCTATTTTTCTTTGATTTTCTGTCTACAGGATTCATATATTTTTATACCTGTGATTAATCTTATCACCATTTTTGGAATACACAGTAACTTTATACTTTCTCTTGTTTCTCCCCAAAGTATAATGCCGTATCTCAGTTGTGAATGAAAATAGGCAAAGTAAATATTCCAAAGCATACGGTTACTTAGAATTTATTCTCCTCCATACTGTCTCTAATGAATGATGAACATTATGGAAACTGTCATAAATTATACAATAAGTAGTGTTATAGTCCACATACTTGTTGCAAGCGTGGTTGCTGTTCTGACGACAGAGGGCACCACACCGCTTGCTGTAGCCATGGTCTCAATACCACTACGCGGAGGCAATGGAAACAAGTGACTAGTACCAGTTACAGTGACAGATCCACTAGCAAGTGCTGAGTGTGGTGCTGGGGCACTTGTTGGAGTAGGAAATGGGGACACTGCACCTGCCAGATTAGGAAGTGATGCCGTCACAGTAGGGTGTGGCATAGTGTCAACACCAAATACAGGGCCCACATGAACCTGCAATATGGGGAAGATGAACAGTAACATTCTCAGTAACCTACAAATGAACAAAAATCTTTTTGAGTTTATTCTTTTTATGTAGAAGTGTAATGAATATGTAACATCTAGGTATGAGTTCAGTGCAGAAGTACAATTGAAAGTGAACTTAAGTTACCAGGTTTGAATTTTCTGTCTGAATTCTACTGAAAACTTTGTTGCACATTGATAAAATGAACCATAAACAAATAAGATGCATTTCCCTTCTGTTAAAACGAAGAACCTAAACTTTATCACCACCACAATCTGCATCACAGGGTCAGTGGTATGAAAAACATTTCTCAAAAAGAATGTAGATTGTTTTGGTATGAATTTGTGTTGTCAAAACCATGTGTTGCATACACACACAAGGAAGGTTAACCCTTTATGTCCAAATGGGACAACACTGACCCAGTATTTAAATGCCTTTAACAGCTGAATTGAGAAACAATGTTCCACAATGCCACATAATTTTAAAATTTTCTACATTTATTATTACAAGTCTCTTTTTCACAATATTTGTCTAAAAAGCTTGTACAGGTATAAAGGGACTTTAAGTGTAGGTCATGGAACCCCCTCATTCACCTCCTTACAGCAAGCAGACAGCCCCCTCAGTAGTGATGACTAACTCACAGTCTTTTTAAGGACCACACTCTCCCATATAACAGAGGTTCCATTCCCCATTACCACTTTCCATCACAGCCCTTGCTGGATCTACTTACTCTCCTCTTTCCCCTGGGCTTGGGCAACTCTCCTCCCTCCTCTTCTTATTCTCCTTCTGCTTTTCTTCTCCTTTTGTTTCTATTCCTATCTTTTGTTTTTTATGTTTCTCCTATTTTATTAATTAAATTATTTATTTATTTATTTATCAATTTTTCTTGCCTTTTACTTTCTCTCCCCATCTCGCACTTGGTAGTGGCTTCACTTTCCCTGGACACTGTACCCCAGAGCAGCCCTGGGCTCTAGACTATTGCCCTCCCTCCCACCTTCCTCACACTCCATCGACCCTATTGGCTGGCATCACACTTAATGAGAACCAATCAATGCTCACACCTTCCCCTCTATAAACCATGTACCAAAATGTGCCTGGCTTTTTTGTTTGTATTTCTTGACCCCTGAAGATGGGACAGACAGGATGTCTCAAAAAGTTGGCAAGGAATTAGAATTACCACTATACACACCGCATAATAACCCAGAAGATTGCATATCTCGTGTTATCTAAAGACTGACAGACATATAATTTAAATATCTGCAGTCCTCTTGTATGCCATAAGGGCATATAGTGGGATCATAGATATGGACTCCCCCCATTCCTAATGCTGTCACTTTACGGAAGTGAGTGGTCAGCTTCCCACCCCAGTCACTTTACCACCAGGGAAGTACTCCCAGGTACCAATTAAACAGGAGACTGGGTGAGCCCCAGAGCATGTCTGAACATTTTGGATACACAAGATCTCTTGTCCCTGCTGGAAATTTATCTCCTTATCATTTGGTCCAAAAACCTAGAATCTCATTCACTTCCATACATTTCCTTGCCTATTTTCAACACTTATAAATACAGAATTTAATATAACACAGAATTACCATTTCCTGCGCAGCTATAATTGGGCGTGGTGGTACATCAGTCACTAAATTTCCCTCCTGAGTAGGCAGCACAGGTGCAACAACTGCTTGCTGAGCTGGTGACTGTGACGGCGATGTGGGAGCAGACAAAGGTCGTGGTGGATTGTGAGATGCAGGTGGCACAGGGGACCCACGAACTGGGATTCGATGAAGGTAACCATATCCAATACCACACCCCAAGCTGCAAAAGGAATGATGTTATGCCTTACTTGTTCAATTAGGCATTATCAAAGTAGTAGCAAAAAGTAGTAGTAGGTGTACAACACAGTGTGAGACCTAAGGTTCTCAAGATAGTGGCCATGAAGATGACTTTCTGGCTGTCTGTCCACCCATCTATCTGCCAAACTACACTGCAACACAAAAAATTATCTGTTTTCCTCACTCACTGGTTCTTAATTGCAAGTGGTAGCTAGATGTACCACCTGCTTTAATAACAAAACACTGCACTTTGCATACACAGCACATTTGTTTCATATTATTTTCAGAATGGAGTCATTACCTCCCTATGCAGCATTAATCAGTTCACCTTTGTAATGGAAACACAATGTCTTCCACGTCACAAGGACTAATTTTAAATATAATTCAAATGAATGTCAAGCTATGAACTGTTAAAACACCCTGCAATTTTGCATATCACTTTCATTTGACATATTAATTTATAAGTGAGGTTAAAAAACTCACCTGCCCATTCCACCCCAAGAGGAGTTTGGAGTTATTGAAACCTCCCGACAAGAATCCTCGGTTGTATTGTACACATACAGCTTGAGTGGACGGCCTTCATGTGCTTCAATCAATGTAAATAAATCTTCACTCTCATGAAGTACAGAGTCAGCACCAATCACATAGTCTGAAAATGCTCTCAAACCAGCCAGTTCTGCTGGGGAAGATGGATGTATCTCCTTCAAAACAAATAAATACAGAATTAGGTGACTAATAAGTAATGACAAGTTCAGAACTGACATAAATGCATAACACAGGTAAACACCATACCTACTGTACCCCTTGTCTTGTGCTTAGACAAAGGAGTCCTGTTACTATTTTCCATGTCATAAGTACCTCAATCATCTTGGAAGCAAACGAAATTCCCCAAACAACAAAGAAAGTTAGTAGAATAAGAGGCGCAACAAGTGTATATGCATACATGCACACAAACAAACACACAGAGTAGTTTTGCAAGAACAGAAAATAATTAAATTTTCTTTGATGGTGGGTCACGTTCACATACAACATTTCAGACACATTCTGCTTTGTTTTGAAATGCTATCAAATACCAACAAGACAGGCAATGGACATGTAATGTAACATTCGTGCAACCACTGATGCAGTGGACAAGCAATAAGTATTATATATTCTGAGTATGCATCTGTAGCATTTGGTATCCAGCATGCAATGCAATGTGCTACACAGTCATCTGTACCCTGCCCAGCTGTACAGTATTATTACAAATTATCTCATAAATGGTGCCTATTTTGAAAAAAAAAAATTATTGAACATGAAATTCATTTTAATTTTCTCTACAACTTTTGTCTGAAACATATCTCATTCTAAAAAGAAATGAGCAAAATATGATAAAAAAATGTATATTTGTCACCATGTAAAATACCCATAATTCTTGTCAGATTTCAATGAAACTTGAATCTTCCAGACAGATTTTCGAAAAATACTCAAATATCAAAATTCATGACAATCCAATCAGTGGGAGCTGAGTTGTGTCCATGTGGATGGATAGACAGACATGATAAAACTAATAGTCACTTTTTGCAATTTTATGAACACCCTAACAATAGATGCAGTATATTGTACCAACCATCATCCTGCAGCACTTATTAAGTCTTTGAAACAAATAATTTCCATTTCTTGCAAGTTCTGACACATCAGTCTTTCATTCATTTTTTAAATATTAAATCATTCGTTCACTCAATATGAATACTATCAACAGGGGTATATTTTTGGCAAGGTTACCAATGGAATACCAACTAAAGTACTGGCACCTCTCACAGCAGTTTATGACTAACATCTACCAGTCCTATTTGTAAATACTAACATCCATAATTACACAACACCAGGGTTGCCTTAGCTTTCTGTATACCTGGTGTACAAAAGAATTATTTTTTTTAAATTCAGATTTAGTTATCACCATTAAACCAAAAGGCAAAGAAAATTTTTGTACAACCACCATGTTCTTATTTTCATAGTCTATACAAATAGTACTATAAACAAAATAAACATTTTTCCCCACCTCTGTTATCATACACCATTTCTGAACCCTACAGCAAGTGTTGCTAACATGTTTGTACTCCTGGCATACTGTAAAGTTTGCCATGTAATAGGTCACAAAGGTCCAGAGGGTGAATACAAGTACAGCTGTACCCTTGCTTTAAGAGAGGGTGGGTTCTGACTGAATGTAGGAAATTAAAAATGATGTCACTGAGTTGCAACCAAAAGAATGGTGTTTATTCCAGGTTCCATGAAAACTGGTCAAATGGTTCAAAAGTGAAAACTTGGACATACATGAACACTTCAGTACTGAAAGCAGTGCATGCGAAGTCCTGAAAGAGGGCCTGTACGAAGCCTGGCAACACCATTTTCAATCGCCTCCTCCGCCTGCTTTTTCCTGCTAAACCAAAACTGCCTATTCTTGATTACAAACTTCAGATGCTGCAGAATCACCCAAAAGAAAGAACACTAAAACTGCCTGGTTTTCACACTCAGAATGGAAAATGTTGTTGCACAATGTGACTGAATAAAATAAATCTTGTTTATATATCGCTCATTTGCGACAAGAGTGTCACAACTCAAAATTTGGCATTTTTGAGTTATTGGTATATACAGAAATTTTTGCAGATGCACTTTTAACAGGTATAGTGTCATAACGCAATTTGTAAAACTAGCCATTAGAGAACAGTTGTGTCATCTTTGCACTCACAGAAAAGTATAGCACTTCAAAACCTTTAAATGTTTCTCCCAAAAAATCACTAATTTTGAGTTGTGACACTGGTGTTGCAAATGAGCAATATTCTTAGGTACAATGTACACACTTCATATGAGTTTCATTAAAATCTGTTGAACTATTTAATTTTACCACTTTTTTATTGCTTTGCTTGTGCCACAGGGTACAAAGACTGATGCAGCTGAACACCCAACAAGATATCACTGCAAAGGCAATACATTTCACTCTCAAATGTAACTCTTGTATATGTCTGTAATAATGGTGACAGGGGTTACTAAATCATGACAATTTGTATTCCTTACTCAACATACCCTGAAGAAAAAAATGGCATTTTTGTGGCTATTCATTTTCCATTTACTTCATATAAAGTTACAAATTAAAAAACTAACAGTTTCCAATGGCATGAAATTCCTTTTTCCTTATCCATTTCAAATATTGTACTTTGACAGTAATAACTGCACATAAAATTACTTAATTTATTTAAGATTAAGCCAAGTGCGATCAATCTTTTCAGGCAATCAGCCACATACAGAGCTATGTGTCTGAAAGTCTGTAATAAAAACATCGATATCTCAAGATGCAGGTCTTCTAGGATGTGATGCTGTGTTACTGGACAAGTAGTTCCTAACAATCCCAATCTTGTAACTCAAGCAACACTGCTCTGAGAACCCCGAATATTGCACACGTGTTATGTTCTACTCTATAAGAATTTCATTTTAAAGACTACATACACTTTCTTCCTTTACTTACTAGTATGTGCCATACATTCTCATTGGCACCTTCAAAAGAACAGAAGCGAATGCTCACGCCCAATAGTCCTTGACCACCCCAGGTAGTGCTGGGTATGATTGTCACCTCTCGTACTGACTGTGATTTGCTACTGTAGATGGTCATTCGTACTTCTTTATCAATGTTGGACTTTAACAGTCCCTTCAGTGTGTCATTATCTTGATCCTATTGCAAATGACAATATTCAACACCTTAATATGTAAAGAAAATAAAACAAGTGCCTATTTGTATGCCTAATATGCTTAAATTGCTTCTTTATGATAAACAACACATTATCATTGAAACAGCAAAGTATGATATATACAATCCTCTCAGTCTTCAACTGCTCTTGTTGCTTGAACATTAGATACAGATGCCAACAGAAAAAGGGCAGAGGCAGAGAAGTTAAGACACCAAAGAAATGTGACAAACTGAGTTTTCATTTCAGTGACAAAAAATGTGTAACAACATTTAACCCACAAACGTTAGTTAGACTTTGATATAACAAATCAAAACAGGTTAGGTATTAAGTCCTCAATTTAGTGACAGACATCTCCAGGTTTCAGGTTTCTGTCATAATGGTACAAAGCCAAGTTGAACAAAGACACATACTGCAGCAAGCCTATGGTTCCACATTTCTTTCTACTGGATATACTATCAAAACTACAAATATTTAATCTGTCACCCCCTGACTTGGTAGTAAGAAATCCACAGAGGTCAGTCCTTCAGGTTCCATTTTAAGTAACGAGTTTAGGTTTGCAGGTTTTCATTACGTTGATACAAAGTCAAAGACAAGAAAGGTTATCAACAAAGGTTAGGCTCTGAGATATGAAATAAACATATATTATATCCTGAGTTTTTATTTTAGTGACAGAAATTTTACCTCTCAGGTTTTTATCATGCTGACACAATCATAACCAACAAAAACATTCACTGCACCAATGTCAGAGTCAGAGGTTTCGTTACGAACACTTAAACAGAAATGTAAGCTACTCAGATTTACTGTTTGTGACAAATATTGGGCTTTCGGTATTCACGTCTCACAGCCTATGGCTCCAGGACACTTTCATTATGTACGTCCATAACCATCACATATGTTACAGACACTATCAGTGTTAGCAACCCTCTTGGTTACAACCTCCATTACTTGCAATGATACTTTCCTGCCATTCAGTACAGGGGGTTAATTCGATTAGGTTAACATTCCGTGTTGTCATTAATGTAGCCTGTCTTTTAAATATACAAGCGTGTTTTTGCACGTAGAGTGGTGAACAGGTCATACAACACAAAACTTCTGAACCTGTTCCTGTTTTGTTTGTAAGTGGTATATGTTTCGACATTACGTATCCACGAACTGGCACATAATTGAACAAGCAGACAAAAAATTCCGAGCCGATAAGCAACATCTTGTAATCGGTGAGCTCGTAATGACATATTTTGCACAACCTGATACACAGCAGAACCCTAGTTACTGTTGACAGTGCATTAAATATGAAACCTGTAACTTACCAATCGTGTGCTTCCAATTGCAACAATAAAATCAAAAAAAGCCTCAAGACCAGCTTTCTGACCCGGTGATCCATCTTGAACCTGCACAGAAAACCCTTTATAAAGATAAGTGATTATTTATCTGAGTCTCATAACCAACACAAAAATTTCACTTCGACTTACGCGCAAGACATGATAACCTTCTGTACCACCTCCAGGGATTTCAATACTATGTGCACCTCCCATTATTTAAACATTGATAAAAAAAAGCATGTAAACAATATTAGCACTTTAATACATAATGCATAATCATTCGTGACAACACGTCCATCCTATACGTGGCATAATAACAGCATACTCTATGAATAACTTACGTCAACTACAAGCACAGACCGAACGGTTTCTGTCACGGATTAGAGCACATACTGTTATATGCAGAATACCATCACCATTAGCTTCCATCCAATTAATGTATGCTTGGTATTCCGTGCTAAGCGGTGCTGCTAATGTTTCGGTTGCAGTAAAATAAATTGCACTAAATATAATTTTGGGAAAAAGCATTAAATTTGACAACTATTTCAGTTGTGTGGCGGCAAAAAGACACAGTCAACATGCCGGACATGGCAAAATACCAAAATGATATTATTACTGAAGATTCGATTTAAAAACCAATCACTTCTAAGGCGAAATTCATCACTGTATAGTTTCCCTGCCGTATACCAATTCTCCAGCGCCACAGCAAATCCGCAAATGCACGGTTTGGCAAACAAATGTTCCTTTTCGCACCATCATGGCGGCATAATAGTGCCCCTCGTCTCGTGTGATATTTGAGGTTTCTACAGCGGTTTAATTGAGGCTCCAGTTCTGGGATGTAATGATGTGTAACTGGATTAGTGATGTCCAGTGTTTCGAGGGACCGTAGTACCTTAATCTCGCACGGTCCAGGAGTCCGTCAAAGCGTCGCATCTCAAAAATCAAATCCTCATCCTATTGGATAACTTGTGTATTCAAAGTCCCATTGCTCTGTTTACTAATGCAGTGTAATTGAGTTATTACAGTAATATTTATGCTTAAATCAATCCCATAACCGTGCGACGAGTGGAAAAATAATGGAACCACAACGAGTAATCTATATTTATGATTATTCGTACGTATACTGCAGTGGCTGCCTTTTAACCTTTCAAACCAACCTCAAGCACACTACCAGCCAGACATCATTCGAAATGTGGTGGACTACCGTAGCAGATACGGCTTTGTTGCTGTGGGTATACCTGTCAGTGGCGAATCCCAAACCGGAGGTCAAGTCATGCCAAAGGTTACATAGTGTTTGTCTTCCCCCCCTCCTGGCCAGAAGAAATTAGAGTCTGTAATAGTATCAGTCAAATTAATTATATAACAATAATCACAAATGTAAATATGATCACATACTACTACTTCTTTACCTGCAACAGAAGGGAATGTTACCCAATGGACTTTCCTCATTGCAAATGATATTTTGCCCTTCTATTGTTCTTGTGTAGCCTGTGTTCTTTAGGTCAGGTAAGAAAGGCAAGGGCACCCATCTGTTATTTCCACTACACTTATTCTTCAGAATGGCATAGACAGTATTTGTGGCACCTGGGATGAATGATCACACTGGCCACCCATAGCAGAAATTATTAACTTTAAAAAATGTCCCAATACTTTATTGAATTTCATATTATTTTAGCTCAATAATTTAAAATTTTTTAGCGCCAGATTCACATGTTTTCATTTAAAATATCCAATTGCCATCCTCTTTGTCAATCCTTGAGCTCTGCTGCCAAGGCGGTCACACCTCCCACTCCCCCCCTCCCCAACCTCCCCTAGCTACACCACTGTCTTTAATATGTCCTGAATCACACTTTTACAAACTGTGCACAAAGATGCTCCTCAGAGGAAGGGTTATTAGGGAATAAAATTATTTAACATTAGTATGCTACATCACACTACTGCAACTTACAAGACACAACAAAATTCACTACATAATTCAGCAGTCACTTGGAACAGAACTGAGATCATACTCTACTTCCATGGCAAAAACCCTTCCATCAGAGTCCAATTTGGAAACAATGGGAGTATTTTAATACAATCAACATGAATTCTACAAAAATGCACAATAGTATTTTATGGCGGTACTAATGTCAGGCAGCACTTCAACTCCAACAATAAGATCCTACTATGAAAACAGCCATATTCTTAGAATTCTTAGTACAAACATTTAATATTGAACAATATCCCCATCTCTCTTTACTTTTTGAAAGTAATATGGTTACGTACTTATGGCGACCGATATTGAGGTATTATGAAATCTTTTATCACTTCATTCTTTCCTAGAAAATCAATCATGAATCAGCAAGACACAATAAAGGAGAAAGATAAAATAATCAGAAATAAATATATTCTTAACAACATGGAAAGAGTGATTTGAGGTCTCCACCACATGACTGTTGAGGTACCAGATCTTCTGGGATGTTGTGCCATGTGGTTGGGTCAATTCTTCCTGATGTTTTGAAGAAACATAACCTTCATCTGGGATTCACAACACTGAAGATGAAGGCCTAACATTCCTTCAAAATGTTATGAAGAAATTACCCAACCACTCGGTGCACCAACCCAAAAGACCTGGCTCTTCACTGCAAAACATGTTTGCCACCACTACAAGCCTTCAGCACTGTGTCATGTCCAGCAGGTAGTGCAGCAATGGTCCAACATTACCTGAAATACTGAAAGCAGTATCTTTGCTCTAGTCCTCTTTCTCTCTCTCACCTGTTACATAAGCAACTAGACATGGTTGTCTTATTGAGCATTACTAGTATGAGAGACAGGATGCTTGCTCAATTTGATAGTGATATAAAAAATCCCTTCACCTATTGTTAGTGTTTCCTTCACATGAATGCTTTTGTAACAGACATTTAAAACCTCAGAATTAAATGTTAAATGATGGCATAAAAAATCAGTGTATATTTAAATTTTATTTCTTACTACTACAATAAACAAAACTTCTGTTTATTCCATTCTTATTGGTGCATCCATAACAAATAGCTGTGTAATGTTTCCTGGTTACCTCTGTCATGGCCATCTATACAGTTTAGTGCTGGAGAAATGCTGTCATTTCTCCGGCACTATACAGTTCATCCAGAATCCTCAATCTACTCAGAGATTCTCACTAATCAGGTTCTTTACTTCAAAAACAGTAATATATAAAATTAACAGGGCACACATAACCCCAACATCTTCCAAAATATAGTCATCTCCTAACCAGCATTTCTTTGGAATACCAGACCACTTAGCTAGGAACAGCTTATAATAAGAATCCCAAACTTAACTCCATTCCAAGATAGTAAGACATGAAATGTACATACAACATAACACTGAGACACATTTTTGCAACTACTGTGCAGTCAAAAGTATTCCATATCCTAAGAGGGTGTTTGTAGCCTTAAGCACCCAGCCTGCAATGCACATGTGCCATATTGTCATCTGTAGCCTGTCTGGCTCTACAATATTTTTCCACATTATCTCATAAACAACACAATTTAAAATATATATATTGAACATAAAATGTGTTTTGAATTTCTCTACAACTTTGTCTGAAACATTTCTCATTCTAAGAAAAATTTCGTGAGATATGAACAAAAACGAATTTTGGTCATCAAGTAAAGTACCCATGATTCTTGTTGGATTTTAATGAAACTTGAATTTTCTTGAAACATCATATTCCATGAAAATCCATCCAGTGGGAGCTGAGTTGTTCCATGCGGACAGACATACAGACAGACAGACATGACAAAGCTAATAGTCGCTTGTTGTAATTTTATGAATACGCCTATAAACATAAGGCTCCTCCCAAACACTCTTCACCTAGCAACAGTTACCTTGATTATAACTATTAAAATCAACAGATTGCTCAGAGAGAAAATATTCTCATCTACTTTCCACAAAATCTACAATATGAATTACATCTATACACACACAAATTACTCTTGAATATAAACTGATAAAATGTAAAAATGAGATGTCTGTTATATACAAACCCTTCATTACCCAATAACTCTTCTTAGTACTTTTGATATACGCATTACCTGAAGATTGGACCAAAACATGTACAAAAATTTCCCATACACATAATAAACAACCCTTGTGACAGACAGCATCTTTCTTGCCTTTATTAAAGTTTCTTCACCTCTGAAAGTTGTACAATATGGACAAAGAACAGAAGTTACTACCCCAGTACATGTATGGAAGGACTGAGTAGACCAAAAAATATCTGTCAGGATGACCAACCTCCACACGAAGAGTTATATAATACTTTAACAACATAAAGCTGGATTGCTATATACCTGGTGACATTTGGTGTTCTGATTGTCACAATTTTAACCCATATATTAATTTTTAAATTATAATTCCTGTCACCACAGCCATGTGCACAATGTTACATGTGGGTACAGTAATGGAATAATTAGTGTCATAAGGATAGAGGGAAAGCTTGTTTTTATATCTCAATGTCTCCATATTATGTAACTCTTCTCCTCTGTTCTGTAACACATGGGGTCCACCTTCTCAACTGGATCCCTGTTACCACTGAAGTCCAGGTGTCTTGGTTCATTTGTCTTAATCTGATGTATATTCCTTGCTGGAGAATGGAGACTACCGTACAGTAAGTCAATAAGTCGCTCCATAATTCCAATAATCCCAAGAACTGAAAGACCTAGCAAGAAACCAAGTGAGCTTCCAAGATCTGATAAAAATAGAGACCAATCATAAGCCAAACGTTCCTCTGCTACCTCAACCCAACGGGAATTATAGAACAAATAGAGCTGACTGAAACGTTGGTTTGGTGCTGTTGTTTCCATAGGTTGACGTTTCACTATGAAAGGGACAAACCGCAGTGAATGGCATGGACGAATGCAGTTACAGCACGGATGCCCACATGTACTGCTGTAAATGTTAAAAAAGAAGTTCAAAATCTGTGTAAGGTTACAAACAATATGCAATAATAATAATAATAAATATATTATGATATCTATACAAAGATTAGCATAAAACACATACAAGCTGTAGAATGACACCAGCTTAACATGTTAACATTATTACTTCTTCCAATCAATTGTGTTTATAATGGAATCTTACTGCCTCTGAAACACGTGTACCTATCTATCAAACTAAAGAGTGCCACATCCCAGAAGACTGCAGTATTCTCAGACGTAATGCTGTTGTGCTTGTCACACAGACAGTAACACCTCAGAAGAACATGCTGCCTTCATCTTGTGCCCTGAAGATGAAGGCAGCATGTTCTTCTTTAGTCACTGCCAAGTGCCTCAAATCAAAAACATCTACATATATGTACAGCTTACTTGTAGATGTACTCTTTCATTAGAGTCTTCGTTGTTTCATAGTCATTACACAGTGGAACATCAGCACCAACTTCAGGTATCCATGGTCCTGTGCATCCCACCGTGTTCACTAGCTGCCTCATCTTGCACAGCTGCTGACACTAGAAAGGAATTACATTTCTCACTAGTCGACAATTTTTGCAAGATGTGCTTGGGTGATGTTTATTACAAGCCTGCAAGCATCTTGCATGATTCTGTTTAGTACTGTTTTTACATGAAACACCCCCGTTGGCTTGACAATCATAATATCTATCAATATTTTCAGTCACAACCAATACACACTCTGCAAACAATTTTATTACATGACAACTAGTTTAGACCCTGAACTTGGGTTATCATGGCCTGATGATAACCCAAGTTCAGGGTCAAAATTAGTTGCAAAATAATAAAATTGTTCGCAGAGAGTGTGTCAGTTGTGATTGAAAACAGTGATAGATATTATTCTGTTTAGTACTGCTCTTCTTCCACACTGTGGGTCCAGACTGCATAGTGTGTATAGTGACTCAATACAGGCCAGATGGTGTGAGTTTGAACACCAGTGAAGGCAAGCTTTTCCACACCGTCCAGAATGGCCCTGGGGCCCACCCAGCCTCCTGTACATTGGGTTCTGGGTCTCTCACATGGGTAGGGCAGCCGGTGCAAGGCACTGACTGTCCACCCACACCTAGCGCTGAGGTTAGAGAAAGAGTAGGGCTATAATACCTCTATTCCCCCTCTTTGAGTTTAAGACATGTCATAGGGTGAATTTCACCTTTTCTCTTTACCTCTACCTTCTTCCATATTGTTTAATTCTTTTGATGTTAGAGTGCTTGAAAAATGTGTGTCATACTTAATGTTTCTTATCAAATTTGTAAAGATGAAACAAGTTTATTATAGCAAATTAATTTTCATTTGCTGGGCTATCAGAACGTCACTTCCCTCTTCGTAACTGTGATCCAGACTGGCATTACAGCGATCATCTGCTTTGTCCACACGATGGTACTCTTGAACACTAATCTTCACATGTAGCTCCTCTCCCACCGCCAGCAGCAGGCTCTCCTCTGTTCCACTATGTTCCTCTGTGCTCTCTTATAGATAGAACAGCCTTTATATTACTTTGCAACAAAAATTATGTTTCATTTTGTGATTAGATGAAGTCATGGTATCAGGGATGAGATGGAATGAGTGATTGCCCCTTTGGACTGAATTTTGTCCTATATGTGACACAGACTGAAAGTTTAACATTATATAATACAAATTAAATGTATGTTTAATTAATGTACTGAGATTGGATGTTCTTAAGTCAGTGAACTTTAAGTCTACGGTCTTCTGGGACATGACACTATGCAGGTTGTTACACCAGTAAATCCCTCACTGACATATATAATGCTTCATTAGAATCAGACATTTCTCCTGATAGATTACAAACATAAAAAAAGAGATAAAGAAGATATCCAAGACTATCGACCTGTATCTCTCCTATCAGGCTTTCGGAAATTTTATAATGAATACCATGTTAAGGGCCTTCATAAAAAGAACCGTATTTTAACGGAAGCTCAGAATGGTTTAAGAGAGGGAAAATCTAAAAAACAGCTTCATGATTTCCTTGACAGCATCCAAGAAGCCAGAAAAAAAAACATGTATCTGACTGGAATTTTCTTTGATAGATCAAAAGCATACAAATGTATCAAACCATAGAATTTTGCTTTATAAACTAGATGCTTATAGAATCAGAGGTGTAGCAAATCTATGGTTTAAATCATGTCTATAAAATGGGAATGAGTGTGCTTAAATAAATTATGAGTTATCAGGAAGACACATTCCTGATTTAAAGGAAATTAAACACAGTGTACCTCAAGGTTCAGTCCTTGGACCAATTTTATTGTTAGTACAAATAAATTATCTTTCAATAAACATACAAGGGCAGACATAGTTCTGTTTGCCAATGGTACAAATATTTTAATAAAGACTGTAAATAAAGATATTCTAAACCAAAAAATAAATAGGATTATGAGAGTTTCTAATACTGTTTCACAGACATGGGTTAGTGACAAATACCGACAGAATTAGAGCAGTGTCATTTCATACGTGGAAGAACAAAAGTTTTTCAAACCCCAAATACAATTTAACAATATGGATATCAAGTGCAAATATGAAACAAAATGTTTGGGTTTGCACCTGACTGAAGATACAAAATGGGATACTCATATAAAAGATTTAAGCTCTACTTTAAGGGATTGCATTACACAGTAACTCTTACTCTAAGTTATTATGCACTCCAATCCCTTAAAAGTACAACAAGTGCAAATATCTTGAGAAGTATGTGTTTTGTCAACTTTTGGGGAAAGGAAAAAAAAATTTAAACTGAAAATGAAAGTGATGAAATTAGTAATGCAGGGAGAGTTACTTCCTACAAGGAACTGTTTAAAACATTTAATATACTCCCAATGTCATGTATGTATTAAACTGAAACTGTGAATTACATAAAATTAAACATTAGTAGGTTGGATCAAAACTCAGTTTAAGCATGATTATAATACATGTGAAAGATCAGATCTCAATCTCAGTTTTGTAGATTTGATATTTTTAAAAAAGTGTAGATAAAGTGCAGATAAAACTATACAATAAATTATCAAGTTATTTAAAGAATTTAAAAAATATACAACTCTTGTATAAAGAATCTAAAACAATTCTGATTACAATATACCTTACATTCCATAGAAGAATATTTGTCTAGCAAATTTTTATCATGGAAAATGTAACTGTATATGATACAGGGACCTATTTTAACCTTTGTAAATGTGCAACTGTTAACATGTTGAAACTTAGTAATATGATATGTTAATGACGAGCATGATTATTCATATGAACAGTTGTATATATATATAAATTGTACGGATGTGTCTCATGTAACTTTTGTCACGAATGATGTATAAAAACTACAATACAATACAACACAACACAACGCAACACAATACCTTGGAATAACCTGCCACCCTATGTCTTCAGGCTAGATATCTACACAGCACAACAGCCCAGAAGATGTAAACAACCCCTTTCACTATGCTTAACTGCTTTCCAGGACATGTCAGCTATTCTGGGCATAGGGAAAATCATGTTACAAACACCTAATAAAAAGGGCAGTGCAGAAACTGTATGGAAAGAGGGCACAAATTAGTAAGTCCATTTTTATTTTTCTTACCTATCCAGGGATCAGTGGCAGGATGTAAAAAAATGTACCAGCCTTCCTCTGGATCATCCACAGACCGGTTGTACGCTGTCACTACATGACGAAGCATCACAGAGTAGCCACTTGTTTTACTTGATGATGTGGTTTGGATGAGTGGCAAAATTGTGTGGCACTGACCCCATATTAAATAGTATGCACTCTTTATTCGTACGTCTGTAAGGGAAGAATAAGACATCTTAAACCATGAATTTACACATTATATTAAAAAACAGCATAGTGCAGGGCTTTTGTTGGAAAGTTTATATTGCCTCAACGTTCCAAGATATGTCCTGCTTCTTTATTCACACTTCAACTAATAGCAGTAGCACTAAAAGTCCAAACACTTTAGTGTATATAATTTTAACACAGCATTATGTAAATTAAGAATTAAACTATTCTAATAAAAACAACCACATGCACATGCAGTATTTTTACCACGGAATGCTGCGACTCATAGAATGATAAAAAATATGATAATCAAGTGCAAGATGATGTGTAACAAAGGTATACACATCTGTACACGTAATTAAGCACCATGCTGTAAAAACATATAACGAAAGGAGCTATAGCTTCATGCATTCTGAACTTTGGCACTAGATGGAAGCAAGCAGTGAGCTACACACCCTGGCCAGTTAAGAGCCCATTGAACAAGCAGCTGGATGGACATAACAGCCAGTCCAGAAAATATGAAGTCTCTGCACTTGCTGGGAATCAAACATCACTGCCACTTCATCCAGTCACTGCCAACTTATTCACCCTGTAGTCTAATCATACTGAATGAGCTGTCCCAACCACTGACGTGTAATAAATAAATAATTTTATGTATTGTGATTACTGAATAGTAATACAATACATTATGGCAATGGGAGGTTTTTTTTTTCTGGAAATGGTCAAGTAAAGCAAACTGCATGTGCAGCTGACCTTTCACGGTCATCTAGTGGTGATCTACATTATGTAGTTCCACAGGGACTGGTGCTTATACACAAGGTCAATGGCTGTACTTACTCTTTAAAATATCATGTACATGAAAACATATGAATGAAATGATGATGGCTGGTGATCTCAGGGTATGACACTGAACTTCCACTTCCATCTCCAGTCACATCTGCATGCTAGTTCTTCTGTTCACAGACTGACATCTTCACCCTAGCCAAAGATAAAGCTTTGGGAATGTGAAGAATAGTTGTCTGCCTCCACTTCTTCCCCACAGCCATGATTCAGAGCTCACGTTACACTTCAGCAGTTGCACCAAACATTATTCTCATAAACCTGTTACCTCCACCTTCTAACCTACCATACAAGGGTGTATCCAAAAGTTCCAGGACAGTACTTGTAAAAAGAAGTTTGCTTACCTTGGATGTTAAATTCCTCCATCACCTTCAAAGTACTCCCCTTTTGCACGAATACTGCGGTCCCTGCGTTTCTGCCATGCTTGGCAGCATCCCTGGAAGGCCCCTTTTGGAATTGTGTCAAGTACCCGCTGTGATTCCTTTTGAATCTTTTCAATGGTGTCGAATGTTCGACCCTTCATCCGAAGCTTCAGCTTTGGGAAGAGGAAAAAGTCACAGGGGGCCAGATCGGGTGAGTATGGGGGACGGGGGATCACTGTCATGTTGTTCTTGGCCAAAAACTGCGAAACTTTAAAGGACCTGTGAGCCGGGGCATTGTCG
>Ga0123352_10003073_pt1 | contig 23912 bp, 11 predicted proteins | sample TergutLab28metaG_FD_89700 | JGI IMG/M metagenome (GOLD analysis project Ga0123352, IMG submission 89700) | Labiotermes labralis P1 segment gut microbial communities from Petit-Saut dam, French Guiana - Lab288 P1 | ecosystem: Host-associated > Arthropoda: Insects > Digestive system > Gut ...
GACGCTTGTGAGTGCGGTAATGAACCTTCGGGTTCCGTAAAATGCGGGGAATTTCTTGACTAGCTGCAAACCAGTTAGCTTCTCAAGAAGGACTCTGCACCATGGAGTAAGTAAGTAAGTATAATTATCTCCCTGAGATGGCAATGTTCCTACATCCTACCAAAGGTTCTAACCTCAAAGGAGACTACGGTAACAATTTCCAGACTTTTTATAATATAATGTTTCATTTAGTGCCCGTTTTAAATGTCAGTTATTAACACTTTCCATCTCCTTATGAACTAAACACTCCATTGTTAGACTAACAATAGCCAGACTGAACACGTTGTAAAATGTGTTAATTGAAACTTTACAGAGGGTACAAATCAGTCTGTGTGCATGACATTAACTTTCATGACAAAGTTTCATCACGGCCACGATCCGTGCAATTCATTTAAAATATCTGAGCTGAAGAAGTCAGATTATTAAAACTGCACCTGATATATCTGCGTTACAAAATTTAATACACTTAGGATTACCTAATTCGCAATCTCTCCTGGGAAATCCCATATCCAGGCCAATCCAGTCCACGTCCCGTCCTACTTCTTGGATATCCATTTTAATATTATACTCCCATCTAAGTGCAGGTCTTCCACGTGGTCTCTTTCCCTCAGGTTTGCCTACCAAAACCCTGTATGCATATCTTCTGTCTCCCATGCGTGCTACATGCCCTAACATTTCATTCTTCTTCATTTTATGAGATGAATAATATTTGGTGAGGAGCACAGAGTATAACTGTTAATAGCACAGTTAATTAAAAATGAACAAACGGGACCACAATACATTTCACTGATTTTTCTGCTTTCGGTTAAATGCAAAACCTGTATAGCTCACTTCTTCTGTGCTTCGTTGGCGTGCGGCCTGAGCTTACAAATAATAACGTTTTCCCAACTCTGACCAAGAAGACGATATCATAAACTAAATATACGGGAACCCTGTTTAAACAATTAAGAATAAACCCTTAACCTTTTGGCGCCGGAACTATTTTTTTAATTTTAGCACATTCTGTATATAAAATATGAATAATACAGGAACCAAATACGCTAGAATTATGAAACAAACTGCATTTTCAAGAGAAAAAAACGGAGAGTATATAACATGTTTGAAATATTTAGTACCTATATTTGTTGAATAAATATATAAAATGCAACTTTAGAGGTTAGCGGTGCGGTACGACCACTATAGTTGACATTAGGCGTCTAAAGGTTAACACAACTCTACTGATTCAACATCAAGAACAGCACACAACTGTAAAACGTCATCCAAGAAATCCCATTCCATAAAAAATTAAGGTTCGCATTTTTTATATCTCCTATATATATATATATATATATTTATTTATTTATTTATTTATTTATTTATTTATATTAATACACCAACAGGACACGTTCAACCAACAATACACGACATATTGATCACTAATGACGTCGACCCAAGTACCATCAATGAAATTCCCATTATTTGCCGTGTAACGTTACATCAAAATTATTTCTAATTTTCCGGCAAATATTAGGTACAAGAGGACAGCCTTGCCACGAAAGCGCCAGCTACCTCCGTTCTGTCTGAATCCCACATTCAGTACTTAGAACACCATTATATTACCACCATTCTAAACAAACATAATACATAGCTATTTCAGACATGTTGAAGACCTCCGGGCTATCTACAAACATTAACGATGTGCTATTACAATTCAATACCGCGTCGCCAGAACTCTACTGCAGATAAAGTTGTATTGACGGTTTATGCGTATTTGCTTGTACGACAGCACAAAGGGGTGCCTACCTTTACAACTCTGTTGAAGGTGGATTGTGGACATAGGCACAAAAAGTGATTTATATTCATCTAATAGCCTTCACATCTTCCATTTTGCCTTACTGAAAAGCGTAGGCCACAAAACCACTCAATAGAAGTCGGAAGGGGGAAAAAAATCAGATCAATTTTACCTCTATTTGATACCTAACAAGTTGAATGGCCTTCTACAAACCACAAGTGCATGTCACCTGTCGAGAGGCCTAACTTTGCGGGGACTACTCAAGTGCTTCTATCCAAACCCACTTCAGCAGTCTTATAGTGCCACTGAGGCTTCCATCTCAAGCAGCGGAATCGTGGCTTCGTCACACCCTCAATGGGATGGAACGTCGCTCTGAGGCTTAATATTTGGTGCTTGGAATTTGTGCGGTATAACTTTGGAACGCTGAATAACCTCTAACACCGTCTTCACCACGCAATTAAGGTCAGCACCTCTAGTATGTCAGTAAATACACCAGCAATTTGACGAAATAACTGACTCGCAAAGAAAGCAGAAAAGAAGCTGACTGCTAAGGAAGAGGATTTATCCGACATTCTTTCAAGGGCATAAACCAGTATTTCCATCACTATATGGCACAAACTTGGAAAAAATGAAATTAGTATTCACGTACATGTGCAGTGTATATGATAAGGAAGGCTGCACCAAAATCGACGAATTAAAGTACTTTTGGATCTATAAATAAAACTCACCCCATTGCATACTCAGAAGGTGCACATAAACTAAATTAAATGTTACAGGTTGATACGTAATGAACTCTGATAAGAACTTTACACATACGCCTTGAACACCAGGTGGTTTTATTTCCAAGGACTTTCAGACATCAACAAACAAACGATTACATCTGGTGAAATATAACAAGCATCCAACGATAATTTCTAGACTACAACGAAGGGTGACCCAAACAATTGTGAATGTTGTGTGCGTCTGGCACCTAAATATGTTGTACAGAAAATAATTTACCGTAAATATAATAAACTACCCACCGGTATCAGACAAAGAAAGAAAGAAAGAATGAAAGAAAGAAACTGGTGCTCTTTTCAGAGATTAACGTCAGAAGGAAGACGTCGAGTCCCAATAATATTTAAATTTTTGTACACAACTTACAACACACTCTGTTGCTAAGTTCGCAATTGTACGAATACTTGCGATCTCTCTGCTGGGTACAACTGGCAGGTAAACAAGTTTCAACAATTTTACGAACTTACGTATATCGTAAGGGGGTGCGCGGTAGCGCAATTGGTTGACGCAGTGCGCTAAAAGCCGGAAGTTGGTGGCTTCGATTCCCAATGGTGTCGGAATTTTTCACTGACATAATCCTTCCGGCCGCACTTTGGCCCTAGGGTTGACTCAGCCTCTAAGAGAAATGAGTACTAGGAATATTTCCTGGGGAGGGATGGAGGTAAAGACGGTCGGTGCGTAGGGCTGACAACCTTACCATCTGCATGTACCGATTGTCTCGAAATCTGAGAGCCTCAAACTCCTGGAACCCTCAGGGTCTGTCCAGGCCTGAACAGAGATGTACATCCTACCACATTTCAATACTACAATATCTTAACCATATTTCACTGAATCTTACCTTTCATCAGTATTTAAGGAACCATTCATGGTCGAAAGGGTACATTAAAGGGTACAGTAAAGTGCAGTCTATACGCACGGTTTGTCAACTAAACTGCCGTTGGGAGTGGAATAACAGTTAATGAAGAAGGCTGCCTATACATCGCAATTGAAAGTAGCGTCGCAGCGCTTACCTGGTGGAGGCGATTGAAATTCGACAAACCTTAGCCTGGACTGCAATCAAGAACGGGATATTCAGAACACGAAGCTGGCGTGCTAACAGAGACTTTTGCTGTTAACAAGAGGTCGGCCTTTTCTCTACAAGTATAGTGTGGTGGGTCTTTGGTAGGTTCCTTGGAACGAAACAGAGAGAGACACTAACTGCCACTAAATTACAGCAGGCGTAATGTTGAGCAGAAGGGAAATGAAATTTCCACGCGAGTTATAGGGCTAGCAGAGAATATGAGGTAAACCGCACTGTTCGTCCTAAATACGACAGGCTCCGAAATAAGGTATCAGGTGACAGAGCAATTCGTTGCAAGGAACCCGCAATACAATTGTATATTCTCAATTCCTTGCAATATAATTCAATTTTTACAAATTTTACAAACAAATGGACACAACTGTCATTTAATTCATAATAATATTTTTAAAAACATTAAACTCCTACATGTTTCGGAACTTAAAAGTCCATCATCAAGGAGCTCATTAATTGTTGTTGTATAAAACATTTACTAAACAATATTCTAACTTGTTGTATGTGTGGGAAAACTGGTGAGATTCTTCCGTGATGAATTGAAAGTTAAAATAAAAAAAATATATAAAAAATCTAGTACTTGTTATTCATAAAATTATATAAATATATTTATATTTTAGCCTTTCAATGTAACCCTTATCCTGCTAACGTGGAGAATACGGTAAGCTCCTAATAATGCCAGCAAATGGCAGATGGGATTTAGCTCGGCGTTTGAAGGGTTAATCCAATATAATTTACACTCTCCTTAATATAATTTTACAAATAACAAGTACTGGACTTTTATATAATTGTTTTTATACTCTAACCTTTAATGCAAGAATTCTGTTCGACACAAACACACATTCAGCCTGCACGGAAGTATCCTACCAGTCCTTCCGCATATGTAAGAGGTCTAAATATTGTTCATTAACTGTTTTATACGACAACAATTAACCTTTTGGCGCCGGAATTATTTTTTTCATTTTAGCACATCCTGTATATAAAATGTGAATAATACCGGAACCAATTAAGTTAGAATTATGAAACAAACTGCATTTTGAAGAGAAAAAAAACGGAGAGTATATACCATGTTTAAAATATTCGGTACCTATATTTGTTGAATAAATATATGAAATGCAACTTTGGGGGTAAGCGGTGCGGTACGTCAAATATACTTGACGTTAGGCGTCTAAAGGTTAATGTATTCCCTGACGACGGACCAGTAAGGACCGAAACATGTAGTAGTTTAACGTTTTTAAAGATATTATTGCAAATTAATGAAAATTATGTGCCTTTGCTGGTTAATATTATATAAACCCAGAACACAAATTGTTTCCCATAGAAATATTTTTATGTTATTGTACGAATAATAGTAATAATTCTTAAGGAATCAGTTTTTATTCGGAGTAATCCCTCAAATGGTCACACGGAAACGTAATTAAACTGACCGATACCAAGCTTCCAAATTTACATGAAGGTAACTTTGTCCCCGTTCTGGAGACGAAGTATGCATGTGGAGTATTGGAGGTACAGTTCCACCCTTTCTTAATCTCGGCACTTGATGAAGGTGAATGTTCAACTTCACATCCTGGCCGCTTTAGCCCGGAAGCGTCCCGGTTATCCGCTCAACAGGAGGTTAAATGGGACCCAAACCACGTGTGGGCGTCTGTGTATCGAAACACAATTCCTCTGCTGCCAAGCCCACAGCCAAATGACGACAATAACTAAACAATTCCGGTTGCATACCAGTTTACACAAACAGTAAAAGTACTGTGATTATATATTTCAAGCAAGACATCCCAGTTACGTCTGAATATACTGTCAAAACAACTACATAACAACAAGTCTAGACACAACTTTCTTAAAAATTTATCAGCGACATGTTTCGGCTTTGTAAGCCGTCTTCATTCTGAAACATGTCGCTGATGATAAATAATTAATAATTATTATTTATTAATAACTAATAATAATTAATAGGGATTATTAATAACAATTTATTAATAATTAATTATTGTCTTGATAATTTATTATTAATTATTAATAATAATTAATAGGGTGATTGATAACAATTTATTAATAATTACTAATACGTTTGTTTCTAGACTTTTTTTCTATACAGTTTTTTAATATTACTGTGGTTACGATTAACCATTAACAGTAACACTACGAGTTTCGTTGGTCTCCAACCGTCAAAGGAATTGAATTAAATTCTTAAAGTCCAAAATGATAAAGTCAACGCAAGTCTAAAACGGGTCTCACAAAGCCAGACAAGTATTTGCTTTCTCTCGAGATACTCCAAGTCTTAAATTTACCTAAACATCCCCTAATTTTATTACGGTTCAGAAAACACATTTTAATTTAGATGTTTTCAGATCAGTTAGTTCAATAAACTAACGCTTGCTATTTTCTCCTCTCTTTGTTAATCTCACATCTCGGGAGCTGGCTCTGCTTTTATCATCAGTTAAAAATAACGAACCTGCTCTGCTGGATCCACGTTTTTCACCTGATAATACAGCAAAGTCACCTTGTCAAATATTGCATTTTTACCATGAATGATATTTTGTAAGACAACCCATAAATATCGTGTCATTTTAGTGACAAATTCTCACAACAAACTATAAATTTACATCGGTCAATCGAGCCAGAGCTGCCTAATGTACCACCGCCTGCCCCCCCCCCACTCCCCCTTCAATTTAATGTGATTCTGGCCATTAAAGCGGCCTACGAAACCGAGCATCTGGTAATTACTGTTAAAATGATAGAGTGTGGACACAATTCCGTTGCAGTGTATCATCAAGGGAAAGTTCGGATTACTGATTTATGAAACACCACACACGAACTGCGTTCACTCGTTCATGATATTTAATGACGCGTTCAGCCTCTCAGTTCACGCAGCGTTGAATAGTGGGGTGATTACTAAACTGTGGAGTGGAGAGGATCTGGAACAAGGCACTTGTCTGAGTGCAGGATTGATCCCTGCTTTAGCCTGCGGGAACAAAGAAATACGGAACCCACAGTCAGGGCAGCACATCTACGGGAAGAGATGAGCCATGTGAAGTCCTTGATCTCAATCACGCAGCAGCGAACACTAAGTTATACTTGTCAGTCTACGCGCCGAATTGCTATCTAAATGGTTGTGGAAAAAAGAATATCCAAATACTTGGACCACAGTCAGGGTTGTGTAACGTGCGCAGCCTGTAGCCCAATCAGCGTACAGATTCAGCTACGGGGGTCACAATGACACCCGTCATATTTGCTGCTACCTAGTATCGAAACACGGCCCCTTCCACCTGAAAATATATAATTAAAAAGCACAGTCAGACTCAACTCTGAGAGCTTCCCCATTATCGATAAAAATCAGTCCGGCTTTTCTCGGTCCGTAACACTACCTGGAATAGTAGCAAATCCAGGCTGATTTTGTTTCATTCCTGCTTATGCGCAGCTTTCATTATATCCTCGAATAAACCTGGCTAGAATATGAGAGCAACCTACAGCAAGGAGAACTGTAAACCTACATACAGACGTGTATTGTAAGGAAAATATAGAAATGGAAACCATTTACAAGTAGACCAGTAGTAAGGCCTAAGTCCCGATGGGAAGATGACGTCAGGAACGACCTGAGAAGGATGAAGTTTATAAAATGGGCAGAACAAGTCCAGGATAGCCTTAAATGGAAGGATATTGTTGAGAGAGCCAAGACTGTACCAGAGGTGTAGTGCAGAAGTAGAAGATACACAGACGTATTTTCATACAACGAAAGTATGGTGAATTTGGACACCGAACTGGTAATTACGTCGTACTGGTATACGTTACTTAACGACCATCAAGTTACAAACTTCCATTTCTGAACGTCTGTTTAAAACTCTTCGCAGTATTCTTAAAGATACTGTAGAAACAGTCCCGAGATTCATTCATTCTTTCTTTCTTTCTTTTTTCTGTCTTACCAGTTCATGGCTCCTTCCAGAGTCAGTTCTCCACAGAGTGCGATCTAGTGCTTCCCATTTCAATTTGCAGTGTCCTCTCTTTTCCTCAAGGTCATCCAGCAGCCGCTTAAGTCTTCTTCCTAGTCTTCCCGTCGCTTCAATTCTTCCCTCTATCTTTCCGTCAATAACGTGTTTTATAAGGCAATTCCTACGCAAGATGTGACCAATCCAGTTAGCCTACCTTCTTTTTTATTGTATGCAGGATATTCCTCTCCTCCCTGACTCTCTGTAACATTTCTTCGTTCCTCACAGGATCAGTCCAATTGATCTTCTCCATCCTTCCCCAGCACCACATTTTAAGACTTTCCGGGAATTTCTGATCTACTTTTCGAAGTGTCCAAGTTTCAACATCATACAAAGCTATACTCCAAATGTAGCACTTTCCTAGTTTCTTCCTTAATTTAAGTCCAATCTGTTGGTGAAAATAGTCTTTCTGTTGAAAGCTGCTTTTGCCTTGGCCAGTCCCTAGACACAGACATAAGAACAAAGCACGTGGCTTGAATTCGAACAATGAAAACTTTTGTTTCTTTCATTTCAGTGTCTCAATTTCACAGAGTGCCCTAGAAAGATACGGTTTACGCTTTCAAGATTTCTTGCCAGCTGTGATTAAAGCAAATTCATAACTTGAATCTCATGCCTGTGCATTCAAATGTGTCTTTTAAATAAATATACTGAACTGCATAATAAAGGGTGGGACAACACACTAAAATTTGTAAAATTGAATTTTCCCTGCATGTAGTAGCATCCTGCTTTTTATAATATGAACTAAATATTTTCCACTCAACACACACAAGAGTGTAACTAAAGCAAGCAAAAGTTATCATTGTTGGCTAAAATTTAGAGTTCACAACAACAATCAGTCCACAAACCACTAAATACCAAAGTGAATTTATGTACCACTTCTTACCTGTCATTTTGAATTTTCTTACTTATCATCCTTCAAAATTCTTAAAATTGCCATTTTAATTAAACATGGGTGGTGTGCAGTAGTCAAACACAACTGTATCAAGTGAGATGTTTACTGACTACAAACTAGAAACTACATGTTTCGGCACTTTTGGCCATCATCAGGTTTCCTCTAAGATAACCTTGGAGCTTTCTATATATGGTGCGTGTGCACGTTGCGTTGATGGAGAGATCTCTGCATCAAGACTTTGTTGTGTGATATGGAAATAATTATATTGGCTTGTACGTCGGTGCTGGTTATGTAGTGTGAAAAGGGGTTTTAAGATTTGAGGCTCAGTCCTTGGTACGTTGGTTGTGAAAAGGGTCCCTCTTCTTTTCTTCTAATTAGGGTTTCATTTCCGCTGGACGGCCCGAGCGTGGTCTTGAAAGTACAGTCAGATTTTGCCTTTGGGGGACAGTTATCATTTTAACCTTTAGACGCCTAACGTCAACTATAGTTGACGTACCGCACCGCTAACCTCTAAAGTTGCATTTTATACATTTATTCAACAAATATAGGTACTGAATATTTTAAACATTGTATATAGTCTCCGTTTCTTTTTCTCTTCAAAATGCACTTTGTTTCATAATTCTAACGTATTTGGTTCCTGTATTATTCACATTTTATATACAGGGTGTGCTAAAATTAAAAAAAAATAATTCCGGCGCCAAAAGGTTAATATTACTTTTAAAACACGCTGAATTCTACTTCCGGGATCCAACGTGTTATTTGTTGTATTCTTTTTTATATAATAAATTATTCAACGCTTTCATAACTTTTACTTCTATATTTTATCTATATACAAGGTTTCTGAAGATTACTGTACCTTGTTAACAAAGAACATTTATTATTTCACACTGTTTCTCGTTCGTAATACTATTCCCTTCTTTTATGTTTTATTGTCAGTTATTTCTTTTTTAATATTTTTCTAAGTACTGTAAATACTGTCACAATTTTGCTCCTATTTACTGAATTACTTTTAGCTATCTTGTTACTACTATCAGCTTTTCTATTTTTTAACGAAATGAAGATTGTGTAGAATTATACGCGTCGTAAACCCCTCTATGTGCGATGTATGTATTTACGTATGTTTTACGAGTATGTACTCACCGATTCCGTCTGAGTCTGGTGTTTCATATTCTTTACCAAAAATCTGTAGTTATTGAATTGTTATTATTTAGCCTCTAATTGGAGCGTTTTTAACTATTCCATTTCCCATTTACTGTCTATGAAATTAAGCCCTCTTGTTATGTTGTGTTTTCAAGTTGTGTTCCAATTCTGTTCCTCATTTCTTGTAGCTGATCACAAGTCAGGTTTCACACAGGACGTTTCATAATGTTCTCCATGATTATAAACATTTATAACAAGAAAACAGCTATGCAGAACCCTCCACGCTGTTGCTTTTGACATCGATAACTCCTTAGCTGCAGTCCCCGTTGATTTCTACAGACTATGCAGAAAACTGGCCCGAACCCGTTCAGCGCCTTCTTCAGCGGTTAATGGACGACCACTTGATTTCTGCTTGCACAGACACCCAGTTTCAGTAAATTGTTTATACCACGCACAAATGGTCTTGTCTGTAGGCGGGTCCTTTCCGTACTTTGCACGAAATGCGCGTTGCACAGCAATCACAGACTTACTCGTGTGATATTCCAACATAAAAAAACTTCTCCCCCGGAGCGGCCATTTTCTCACTACATACTACCCTCGCATCGCCTAGCGGCAGAAATGTGAACTTTGATGAAAAATTTGTTGAGTTGTTTTTTCTATCTGTACAGGTTACGAAAATACGTGTCCTAGGGTTTTCCTGTAATAATTTTTTGTAATCCCGGAGTACATTATGAAATGCCCCGTATTTTCAGAAAAATAACACGTTCAGCTGCTGCGGCATAATCAGCTTCACACAAAAAAAAACAGTAACTTTATGACTGTGTCTGACATTCCACAAATAGAAGGAAACAATAAACATATTTCCTCTAGGCAGACTGGATTGTGTCATTATGAGAACAAGGCGCAGAATTGTGTGGGGGTTGCAATGAGGACATGAGGAGAGTTGGAAGCAAATGTTGGAACGACGAGTCTGAGACTGGCTGCCGCCCGGTGCAAACCGCTAGCTGTCACATCAGTAACGAATTCAATTCAATTTCATTCAGCTGAACTGAAGAGGTGGGGAGTTCAAAGCAGAGGAAAAGTGAAAGGGAATGTTATCCTGTATGCAAGTGATACAGCCCCCCTCAGTAGCTTATATTGCATGGTATACCAGCAATCCTTCCTCTATATATACGATAAGGGAACGGAAACAGTAATTCCAAAAATCATCAAACCACACGAGCTGAAGAGACCAGGTGTCTTTGACATGTAACATAATGGTCAAAGTAGCTCCTAGGGCGATTTCTCTTGGTTTACACTACCGGAAAGTCTATGCAGTGAAGCCTTTCTAAAACGGAAACGGGCATAACGGAAAAGGGTGTTTCGCGGAAACATTTCACAGTACCGATAACATGCAGTCCCGAAAATCAAAATTTCAAGAAATTGTACGTATTAAAAGAAACCTGTCAGCACCGGAAAAAAAATTCTATCTCTTGCGGTTCCGTTAGAGGCAGGCTTCACTCTATAAGAGTGGAGCGTGACTTTCTTGATTATGACATGGTTATCGCGTAAAGACCGATTCCCAGTGGCACGCGGTCTAAGGTGTGGGTCTGCCGTTGCTAGTTTGCTGAGATTGCAAGTTCGAATCCCGCCGGGGGCATGGAGGTCTCTCTCTTTTGAGTATCGTGTGTTGCCAGGTAGAAGTGTGTGCGACGGGCTGATTACAAGTCCAGTGGAGTCCCACCGAGTGTGGAGTGTCTGAGTGTGATCGTGAAGCCTCGACAATAAGGAGGTCCTGGCCCATCAGGTGCTGTCGTCCCATGAAAATATAATCACGTAAATTGTTATGAACGTTTCTGAAAAATTACTTTCTCCAATTTCAGGATATACTGTATTTATAAGATATGAGACAATACGGTATCAAGTCTCAATATAAATTTTCATGGTACTAAACAGCTCACAATAACAAGCGCCTAAAATTAGGCACAAATATAGCTAATGTTTTCAAAAAGATATGTGTGCTGTATCAGGGTGGGTGCTCTTCAGCAAGAAGACAGCTCAATCTTCGGCTACTATTACTAGACAGGCTATGATTGTTAACTTTCTTAACACTTTGAATAGGCCCAATTCAACTGATTTACAACATAAGTAAAGCTTCACATCCTACACCATAGAAACCACAGCATATATCGATCAGAACTACAAATCCCCTAATGTCTCATATGGGAATTATTAGTGAATACTGCGAAGAGTCACTTGAGTAAACCACGTAGGCAAAATGCCAAGTTCTTCTTGGTGTTAAAACTGGGGGTACAAAGAGTAACCACTGAGCTTTGAGATGTTAATTAGTTGAGTTTACCGGAAACGCGATCTACTTATCTGTAAAGCTCAAGGATAGCTCATACCTCTAGAAAACTTCGTTTACACGATACATAAAACTTCAGTCTCTACCTCAAGTAAACACACTACGTCCCATTAATAAAAACAATGGGTCCATGAAATTCTCGGGAAATAACCGCTCTGTTTTCCAAGACTGTAAAGCACGCATGAATGTATGAGTACTGGGTGGGCAAAACCTAAGTGTTTTGTGTTAATATAGGTGGTTCAAATAGTTACCGCTTAAATTGTGCAAGTGAATCAGAAGAAAATTATCATTTATATAGATTTCCTTCAGATAAAAGTGACAGAAGTTTCAAAAGAAAACTGCACAATTTACAACGACATGCCCAGTCGGTAATAATACAAAATCACTCATTCGTTCGTTCATTTATTCAGTCCTTAACTTCCTCTGTAAGCTTCTCAACTTAGTTCAAGAGATGTCACCTATAAACTCCGTCCAGAAAATTACTGTCACAACCGCATAAAAATAGTAGCAATTCAGGAATAAATAGCTTAAGTTAAAACCACTAACACATCACAAAGTTTTAAAAGTTGAACTCAGACGTAAAGCCTAAAGTACTGGTAGAATAAAAGAATGAATTTACTAATTAGTATTTCTATAAATATGTAGTTCCAAGAACACATTCAAAAAGAACTTTCCCTCGCAGCTCTTTCCTAAGAAGCGACTAATCTGTCAACTTATTTCCAGTTAAATTCCAGTTCTCTGATGCGGAAAGAATGAAAGGAAAAAATACAGTTCAACTTGTTCCAGAAATAAATCAAATCTCCTCTCCACTCACTCTGTTTTAATTCTGTCTCCTCTTATGCAATAATAAAACCGATAATTGAGGTGGAAAGCATTAGGAATCTTTTTAAATTACCAAGTTTCCCCAAGTGCAAAATAATTTACACCAATTTACAATCCTCTAAGGAATATACTCGAAATAGGAGTTGGAATACTTCCTGGTTATTCGTGAAATCAATCGAATGTGAAAATGACTCTTTTGTCACAGAAAGCAACTACAAAATGCAGGAAGTTATGCAAGAGGTGGCGATTTAATTTAAAAGAAGCTTGCCAATCAAGGTACACAAAAGACTTGTTTTTCTCCTCCAAACACCTTCGATTTTCCTGCTGAGACAATCAGAAACCCGTAGAATGCTCACTTCTGGGCTGCGACACCGTGTCGTCTGATAGATGTAAACTGTAGCTTCCGAGAAATCGCATTATGGAAAAAGCACGTTCTTCTAAAACATCGTCACACATCTACCAAACCACACGGTGTCGCATCCCAGAAGACAGTAATCTTCACAGTCTCCGAATTGAGAAACTCAATTTTCAAACAGAAACCTCATTCTAGATTTAGGAATTTCTTCCATGTGTTGTTTCAGTTTATTGGCATAAAAGCGTCCTTCCAGGTTATTGGTACAAAAAGTGTCCCTCCCTTTTCTAGTCTGCTTCAGTCACTGGGGTGACAGGCCTCACTGGAAGTTATAATATTAACCTTTTGACGCCTAATGTCAACTATAGTGGTCGTACCTCACCGCTAACCTCTAAAGTTGCATTCTATATATTTATTCAACAAATATAGGCACTGAATATTTTAAACATGGTATATACTCTCCGTTTTTTTTTCTCTTCAAAATGCAGCTTGTTTCATAATTCTAACATATTTGGTTCCTGTATTATTCACATTTTATATACAGGATGTGCTAAAATTTAAAAAATAATTCCGGCGCCAAAAGGTTAAATTGGAACAGGTATTCAGTGTTAGTCACGAGACAGAAACACTGAGTAGTGTTGCGTGTAACGATGTTGTTAATTGACGAGTTTAGCCGTATGTAGCGTTCATTATACACGAATAAAACAGGAGTATGGAACAATGGCGAAAACATGATGACTGAATAAAAGAGAAATATTTGGTGAACAGCCTGTTTCATTTCCCCTTCATCCACCACCAACCCCACTTCCGTTTCCCACTGCCCAGTGTCATTTCGCCACTGATTTACTTTTATAAACATCGTCTTCTCTGCTAATAACTTCATATTATATGTACTTCCTTACTGAAAGTAAGTATTGTTGTTGAAGAACCTGGCATCCAGTCTTGGTTGTAATAACTTGGAAAAAGTAACAGATGGGAAAAAAAAAACTGTATGATGTCTTTTGCTACACTTTACTGTCAAGCTCTTGGATTAATGACCCCTGAAAATGGGACCGATATGTTTTCCCGAAAAATTGATAAGAAATGACCACTACTCGTTGCATAATAATTCAGAAGAGTGCAAATAAAATTTATCGGGAACCGCAAAGAGAAACGATCACTGAAAAGAGCTATCTGTAGGTGGAGGATATTACTAAATTAACCCCAAAGAAAGGGGTTGAGGTGATTCAGTGGTATTCATCCGGCTCAGAAAAGTGTTCATAAGAGGCTTGAGGAGATAATATCCCTTTAATAGAGACGAATATTGACATGCCTTATTTGGAGATTCAGTCCGTACCGCGCAGAAAACAAACTCCGACGCGGTTGTAAAAACCAGTCGGTTCATGTTGTACAGGGATATAATCGCTGTTTGTTCTGGGAACCGTACAAAACACATAAAGACACTGTTTGGGCAGAACGTAGGATTTTCGAATGCTCAAAGTGGTGGTACATAAAGTAACCACTAGGCTTTAAAGGGGTAATGAAATTTGGGTTACATAATGGCAGGGAATTTATGCCCAGTTTTATTTTTTAGCGAAGTTTTCTGTAACAAAAAAATATACCGATGATGGTAGATGAAGTAATACGACTACATAAAACTGACAGGAGAAACCGAATTACTGTCCCAGTGCCGCTATGGCACATACTCCGCTCTGGAATCGATCCAATCTCCGCATAGATGCCTACCTGAGAATCTGTTAGCTTTTCAAGAGAGAGAGAGAGAGAGAGAGAGAGTGCATCATGGCTTTATCTATACTTAACCGCAAAATTTATACAACAAGAAAACACGTGGAATGTGCTGTTTCAAATGCTGTTTAAAATTTGAAGTACTTCTGCTAGTGATTCGTGTTGTTTTGGGTTTCATTCTTGCAAATATGCGCGCGCTTGTGTGTTTAATTAGGAAACGGAGTTGTAGTGGATGGAGGGAGGCTCACGCATTCATCGAACGTAATTGGACAACTGGCACGGCGCTGCTTCATATGTGCACCGCTTGCAAATTATCGTTTAATTTCTACAAAGGGTGTAAGTATAAACGGTTCATGCTACAGAACCAGTACAAACGGTCTTTAACGGTTCAAAGTACATCTTCACTCTCCTTCCCTTTGCTCCTCCGTCACTACACAATGACATTCAAAGCTCAGATCTTTTTATCCACATAAACACCTGAAATACTCTTACCTTTAAAAGTGCAGGAAATCGTGTGTTCATAGCGTTCAAGGGTGGAAAGGGAGACCACCAGCTTTAAGCCGGGACTCAAGTCGTACTATTTTTTAGAACTGAATCAACACTTCCCTTTTACGATCCAGATTACCAAGATGAAAGAAATAAAGAAGAATACCAGCAGCTTACAAAGACTTGCTATGTAATCTGTAAGCTTCTATTTTCGCAACGAGGCCGAATATGTGAGTGCAGCAAAACGCTGAATAATGTGGGCTCTAGCAGTCATCAGAAAGCTGAGTATAACGGACGTCATTGTTTTTTCGGTAAGAACTGTAATACGGATGTAGGAATTTGAGTTATTGCAGCGTCCTGTTTTATTCATCGGTATCTTCGTGTGTATTAAATACCGCTGCACAAAGAACGGGAATGGTGCCTCAGCGCGGAGGCACGAGTTCATTTCCAGGGTAGGCCATGTGAGATGTGTGGTAAAAGAAGTGGTACTTGGCCGATCTTTGTACGAGCGTTTCGGGTTAGCCCAATCAATTTTCATTTTACCAGTGCCCAATTTCATATTCGTCCCGTTACCAGCGACGCTGTATAGGTCTAGTCGTCGTAGAGAGCGTCGCTAAATGAAGAGTTGAAAGGAAGGGAAAAAAGAAAAAGATAAGCCAGGTACATGGTATACATATAAAGATGGGAAATGTTTACAGAAACTCTTTCAGAAAACCCAGATGAAAGAGGACCATTTCGGGATACATTTTTGGAAAAGTAGTGATAACAAAACTTATCCTAAAGAAATGGGTTTCAGGGATATGGATTGGGTTTATCTGTTTCATGGTAAGAATCACTCTTGAGAACACGGAAATTAGCACTAGGATTTCTCAAAAGGTGGGAATTTGGCCAGCGGGTGACCACCACTTTCTGAGGAATCAGCTCCATGGAGTGAATTAACCAAAGTAGTGTAAAGTCACTCCTCCATACGGCACGAAGACATATAGGCAGTAGTTGGTGGCTTCACTCATCCTTAACCTCAGAAATGTATGGAAATGAATACAAATTAACGTCCCCGGCCGCTCTACCCCCCAAAAAGTAGCTGCCAGTACTCCCTAAAAATAAGGCTGGATTGGCCCCTCATATGATACAAAGAAGATGGAAGGCAGACATTCTCTTACCCCTGCCAGCAATCGTACTACAATTTCGCGGTCCTCAGCCCGTGGCCTTTTCACCATATCGTGGCTGAGCTATCTCGGTTCCAGAGTAGATCAACTAACTCCGTGTACAGTATACTACAGAATGGGCCAGAATTCACAGTACACCCTCTCAACACGCACCCACAACCAATTTAAGTTTACATAGCACCTCGGTCCATTCGACATTCCCCGACGAAGTCGACGCGGAAACGATAATCAGAGATTGGTATGCCACGGTCAATGATGTTGAGACCATATGAAGAAAGACTGGAAAGTGAGGTCGTATCGCCCGACTTTCGTGAATGAACTGTCGGATGCCGACATTGGATCGGCGCTACGACTCAGGCCGTATTCCGCTCCAAAGGTTCTTTACGGTGATGACTGTGCCAGTTATCGCAGTGCGAGCGACAGAAATGCGGTGTTCTGGTCAAAGGAGAATCCCCGTGACACGCAGTAGCTGGAACATATTCCACTGCATGTGATGATAAGGGTGGGTACGTCATCACATTATCTGATTGGCCCTTACTTTTTAGATGTCCCCGTGAACACGGCATCTTACGGGGCAATGTTGGAGACACGGCTCAAACCTCAGTTCTGAGAGAGGGGAACCATGGAAGACGTGTGGCTTGAACACGATGGAGTACACTCATCTTTCGCTTTTTACATTCATGACCTTTTGAAGGAACATTTCGCAAGCCGATGGACTGCCCGTGGTTCACCGACAGCCCTGGTACCACTGATATGGCCACCACGTAGTCCTGACCATACCATTCCGGACAATTCCTGGTGGGTGGCATCAAGGGGAAAGTAGCTGCTCGTCGGTATACCACGAGCGAAGAGTTAAGCAGAGCTGTGGAAAATGCCTTTCACATCATTACTCAATAACAGGCCCTACGCGTGTCACTGAGACATGGAGGCGCATCCGCTTATGTATCCACCATCAAAGTCCACGTACGGATTCGCTGGACACGTAGCCAAGAAGTAAGTGGGCGGTTCAAACGAATTATGGCTGCACATTGCCTGGTATACGGAGCTCTCGCCCACGCTGCACTGTAGCACCGTCGTGCAGCCTCAGATCTGATGCTAGCGTGATAGGAAGAATAATGGAGAGGGGTGGGAGTGTGACGGTAACTTCCCTAACGTACCATTAAAGCATTCAACTGGAGCGGCTAACGGTAATGGACGAAAAACTCGCCAGGATAAACCGACGCTGGTTGCTCATTTCACGACTAAGACGAGAAACTGTACCTACCGTGTGTAACTCGTAGTTATTAAGACAGCAGTTCGGAAATTAAGCACGTATGAAACACAGAATAAATAATTACGACAGAAAATCAGACACAATATACACATGATTTAAGAAAACTGTTGTACAGCATTACTTTGGAGAGAACACCAGTTCCGTTAACGATTACGAAAATGAACATCAAAACAGACACTTACTTACTTAATTACTTAATTAATTGCTTCCTTCCTCATTTAATTACTTCCTTCCTTACTTAATTACTTACGTAATTATTTACTTACTTAATTGCTTACTTACTTAATTACTTACTTAATAGTTTACTTACTTATTACTTACTTAATTACTTACTTACTTATGTACTTACTTAATTACTTACTTACTTACTTACTCACTCCATGGAGCAGAGTCCTTCTTGAGAAGCTAAATGGTTTTAAACTAGTCAAGAAATTCCTGCCATTTTGTGGAACCCGAAGATTCATTACCACATTCACAAGTGCCCGCCACCTGTCTCTAACTTGAGTCAGCTCGATCCAGCCCATACCCCCACATCCCACTTCCTGAAGAACCATCTTAATATTATCCTCCCATTTACGCCTGGGTCTCCCAAGTGGTCTCTTTCCCTCACGTTTCCACACCAAAACCCTGTATATACCTCTCCTCTCCTCCCTAGGCGCCACATGCCCCCCCCCCCATCTCATTCTTCTCGATTTTATCACCCGAACAATATTGAGCGAGCAGTACAGATCATTCAGCTCCTCATTATGTTGTTTTCTCCACTCCCATATTACTTCGTCCCTCTTAGGCCCAAATATTCTCCTCAACACCCTATTTTAAACACCCTCAGCCTAGGTTCCTCCCTCAATGTGGGCGACCAAGTTTCACACCCATACAAAACAACAGGCAAAATTATATTTCTGTATATCTTAATATTTAAATTTTTGGATAGCAAACTTGAAGAAAAAAGGCTCTGCACCGAATGATAGCAAGCGTTCCCTGACTTCAATCTGCTCTTAATGTCTTCTTGAACAGAATTTTGATTTGTTAAGGTACTAATTATATACACGTAAGTGTCAATAAAGACACATGCATGTATATAACGAACAGACCAGAAACCAATGCTTTGCTAAAATGCAAAACTGCCACACAGTTTGGCAGAAGAAGGCAAACTGGCGAAACAACATTACCGTTTCTCTTAACTATTTACAACGCAGGAAGCCCCATCCTATGGTTTCGACTAATTGGAGTAAAGGTCAAAGTAAACTTGTCCGTGTGCAGGTCATGGCAAAATGAGATGAAGTGACGGCATATCATCCTGCACAGCAGGTGGGGTAAGTGGTCAGTTTAAGGCTCAGGCCGCCTTACCACCAAGGAAACAGCCCCCGGTAACAACTGAATATGCGGCAGGTCCCAGAGCCGGTTTGGATAGTTCACAGAAGAGATGAGTTTCTTGCTTATCACGGGAACCCAACAGACCCATTGAGCCCCAGGAGGACTACCATTTCATACGGCAGTGTGCTTGAAATAGGAGCAGTTACTTAAGATTTTATCTAAAATCGTATGTTACATATGAATTTATGTTCAGTAGTGAGTTTATAAGAAACAGGGGTGAAAGTGAAACTAATTTGACACTTAGAGCAGATCCGCGTATTATATCAAGTTTTAATCGAGTACAGGCACTTTGAAACCACCTTTAATTGCAATGGAATAACAATTTTCAAGGTGACACCTTCAGACGGAGAGCGCAGACCTCTGTCTTATTTACCTTGTGAAACAAAGAACGTGCAATTCCGGGAGTTCTGAATTATAAGTATTTGTGTGCGAAGGTGACATAAAGATTCATGGGGTTAATTACGAAGGTAAATGAGGGGGAATGCAGTGTGGGCAAACAAAATGGACATCACAAAGAGGACGTACATACTGGTAAGCTTAATCTGGCGAAGTACACTGTAGCGGAAGTTTCCGGCATGCGTAGTGGTTGGACGTAAGCAAGCAATCTCGGATGGACACGACAATACAGAGAAATTGTTAATGTGCACATTGAGCCCACCAACGAGTCTCAATGCTGGTCGACGCACATTTTACACTTCCGAGCACAGAGATGGGAGCCAAGCTAATTGATTATGGCGGAGGAGGTGGGGGGGGATTAGAGCGTCTAGCTATAAAACTTATCTAAAAATAATGGAGGTACGGATTCCTTCAACTGGTTCTTCGTCAGTATGTGTTCCGGCGAGCACGGAATTACGCGTTTTTGAAACTATGCCATCTAATAAATCCACAATAATTTTTATTGGAAATTATAAAGTTACTTCCAATACACAATCTAAAAATCTTACAGATGTATTTCCGTACGAAATTATTTAATCCTTTCAACGCCGAGTTAAATCCCATCTGCCATCTGCTGGCATTATTAGAATCTCACCATATTCTCCACGTTAGCAGGATAAGGGTTAAAAAGATTAATTTTCTCGTAGTTGGGGGCTAGTAGCTGAATAAATTGCGAGTGTCCGTAGGCTTTCCTTCAGCAATGATCCTAAAATGAGTGTCCTCGACGATAAATAAGACATGACAATTCACAATATTAGAAGCAGCGATCAACTTAGTGCGGTCGTGTGAACTCACTTCTTGTTTCACGTCTGTAAAACAGACACGCCTTCAGTTTTTGTGACCAGCCTGGTCAGGAATGAGTTCCTCAGATTACTGACTAACCAATCGTTCTTGGAGGACACTGCAGAATTCTAGCAGGTTAAAATGAATTGCAATATTTTTGTGGTCACAGCTCCCTGAGCGACAGACGCTGATAAACTTATGGACATCTTAAGCTTAAAGAGTTAGTGTCCCAACCTGCTCAAAACACACGGTCAATTAAAATCCTAGAAAACGAAATTTTGATGCATTCTAAGCTTAGCGTGCGGCACGTGGTGGCGCAGTTGGTTGAGGCACTGCACTACAAGCCGGAAGGTCGCGGGTTCTTCCCGATGGTCATTGGAATTTTTCATTGACATAATCCTTCCGGTCGTACTATGGCCCTGGGGTTGACTCAACCTCTAACAGAAATGTTTACGTGCGGTGTGTAGGGCTGACAACCTTACCACCTTCATACGCCGATTGTCTTGAAATCTGGGAGCCTCTGCCCTCAGGGCCTGTCCAGGCCTGTAACGGGATTCCTTTACCTTTACCCAAGCTCAGCCTGCAAATGTGAGGGTTCTGGGAAGGGGACAGCGTAACTGTCATAATTCTGATCAGAAATATATGAACCTTGGTAGGTTATGACAGTTTTATAAAGTTTAGGCTAACGGCATAGCTGTAAAGCTGAACACATGTGCTTACGATTTCTTCAAATCCGAATTTTGCGAAACTTCCATTTTCCCATACAAAGAGGAGCGCCCTGCCTTGGAGTTCATCTGGAATATTTGGCTACGAACTGTAACATGGATTCTGTTAAGATGGCAGGAATATATCAACGGTTTCTGAGAATGTTCGACATGAGGATCCAGAGTATTTCTTCCGAGTGTTCAGTAACACTCACCGACAAAAACAGATTAACCCTTACCCTGCTAACGTGGAGAATATGGTGAGCTCCTAATAATGCTAGCAAATGGCAGATGGGATTTAACTCGGCGTTTAAAGGGTTAAATTATACACTAGCCTTTTATTACACGTTTGGTTATTTTGCATCATCGTTAGGTCACACAGATTTACGTAACAACTGTGTTATAACACAACTGTGTAACTTAACAGTGACGTGTTTGAAGCAAAATGACATTCCTAAGGGAACTAAACTAAAAACAGAATTGTAGTAAAATACAGAAAATGCTGTTATATATTCTTCTAGTGCATTGCTGTAATTTCTTTTCGATTTCGCGGTGTTTACAAATAATTAACTTTTAATTATAATTATAATTTTAATTCTGGTTAGAATTCATTTATTGAACGCTGTTTATTGTTAACGTTAGGACAGCTGGTTAATTCTAAATGCTTGGTGTGCATTCCTTATAACATGAATTTAGGCGCTTTCAAAAATTGCGAAAAGCGACTATTAGCTTCGTCGTGTCTGTCAGTCCGTTCGTCCGTTTACATGGAATAACTCGGCTCCCACTCGACGGATTTTCTTGAAATTTGATATTTGAGGATTTTTCGAAAATCTGTCTAGAAAATTCAAGTTTCATTAAAATCGGACAAGAATAACGGGCACTTTATACGCAGACCAATAAACATTTTTATCGCATATCGATCGATTCTACTTAGAATGATGCATGTTTCAGACAAAAGCTGTAGATAAAATCAAAACACACATTATGTGCTAAGTAACTTTTTTTTTCGAAAATCGTTCCGTTTATGAGATAATGTGGCAAAATACGAGTTACAGAGCGGGGCGAGCCATAGATGACAATATGGCGCATGCGCAGTGCATGCTGGATACCTAGCTGCACGAACGCGCCTCAGTGTTACGTTATACATAAACGTGCATTGCCTGTGATGTTGTAACTATTAAATTACTGCATATTCTAAGTTTTCGTATGTTTCCGGACCGTCAGTACCGAAATACAAATTACTGCTCAATGATTAAATTCAGTAATGGACTTAAGTACAAGCTGAAGGTTGTACGAGTATAAATCACGGGAAACAACTACACACGAAGATGGTGTACCACGGCTGTTATGTGTGTACTTACAAGCTGATACACGTTAGAGACCTATACGCCGGCATTTATCAATTTTTGTGTCCAGTACGGAATTTACAGGCAAAAGTAAAAGCCCTTCTCAATACTTCCAGATAATCTCGATTCCTAATATATATATTAACCCTTTAAACGCCGAATTAAATCCCATCTGCCATTTGCTACCATTATTAGGAGCTCACCATATTCTCCACGTTAGCAGGACAAGGGTTAAAAAACTCTCTCCTTTCGGCGCAAATACGTTCTTCAAGTATCAGGTAAAAAGTGTCATTATTATTAACCCTTTTAAGGTGAAAATTAATCTACTTTATATTCTAAAATTAAAATTAAAATCAATCTACATTATATTCTAAAATCCAATTCGTTGAGCATAAACAACAGTTTGTGCCTCCAATATAAATAAAAATCGTTTAATTCTGCCGAGGGAAATAATCAGGGTGTGCTGTGAGAGTAATATTAAATCCTCTGCGGGGAAAAATACAAAAATTTTCAAAGTTAAACATGATGGATTAAATGGTAACCACAGAAGTTAAAGGGGCTAAAAGGAGCATACATACGTAGCGTAAAATTGTAAAATGGAAACTAATAATCACCATCTGTATTTCTTTAAACCTCATTTCATGAGAAAATTGTATTCGATGGCCAATTGTGATTTTAACAGAAGGAAACCTGTTCAGTTTAAATACAAATTATTCACTGTTGAAGTAATGTATCACACCTTTCAGAATTTGTACAAAGGGAACGACAAAGTGCTCTGTTACAATTCTTTAAAAGTTCCCATACAATAAGCAACAATTCCAGAGCCCTTAAATGTGATAAATTACAACCGCCACACTGTTCAACGGCATTTCTGTACGACAGTGGGGACGTAAAATGTATATTCCATATTCACGTTCAGACTCTTAGCCGTTTCTTTTTATCGTGTTCTTGTTTCCACGACTTTTCTGTTCCCACTTTACCGCATTTCCTCTAATTACCTTTCTGTAGTAGTCTGGATTCTAGGCTTTTATTTAAAGTTTAATTAGGAGAGACCAACTTGATGTCACTTGCTTTTTTATTTCATTATTTAATGCTCAACATGTTTCGGATGTCAATACATCCATCCTCAGGAGCTTGCGACTTATTTGTTGAGTTATTTCATGTGTTGTATTGCTCTGGTTTTTGTGTAACTTTGTGTGGCTGGGGTGGTGTGGTATCCGGATGCAGTCTGCATCCGGATACCACACCACCCAAGCCAAACCACAACGTAACGCCAACACGTATCGTACCAGAGCAATACAACCCATGAAATAACCCAACAAATAAGTCGCAAGCTCCTGAGGATGGATGTATTAACATCCGAAACATGTTGAGCATTAAATAATGAAATAAAAAAGCAAGTGACATCAAGTTGGTCTCTCTTTA
>Ga0123352_10003075_pt1 | contig 23905 bp, 8 predicted proteins | sample TergutLab28metaG_FD_89700 | JGI IMG/M metagenome (GOLD analysis project Ga0123352, IMG submission 89700) | Labiotermes labralis P1 segment gut microbial communities from Petit-Saut dam, French Guiana - Lab288 P1 | ecosystem: Host-associated > Arthropoda: Insects > Digestive system > Gut ...
AAAGGTTTCTTACAATTGAACATGTGCCAAGAATTACAGATTTTTGCAGTTGTATATATGTATTCGGGTGCAGGTTAAGTCTTGTTAGACTTTGTGATAGTGACTTTGGAATTACTCCCGTAGATGTTATTACTATCGGGATCACTTGTGCTGCCTTTTGCTTCCGCATAGCACATATTTCATTCGCTAGTTCTTGGTACTTGTTTTGTTTGTCGGTTATTGTTTTGGCGAGATTGTGTGTATTTGCGACAGCTATGTCTATCAAAAATGTGTTCTTTGTTTTCTTATTCATAAAAGTTATATCAGGTCGATTAAAAGGTATTGTTTTGTCCGTAAGTACGCTGCGATTCCAGTACGGCTTGAAATTTTCATTCTCCAGTACATTGGATGGTTTGTACTTATAATATGGACTTTTATCTTCAATCAATTCGGCTGCTTCTGCCAGTTTCTGATGGATAATTTTGGCTAGTCCATCATGTATCTTTACATATTCGGTAGGCGCTAGTTGCTCACATGCTGCAGTAATGTATTGGATTGTCTCCGATTCTTTTCCACATCTTCTGCATAGCTCATCGGTGTCTGGCTGCTTCAAAATATATTTCTTGTAGTTTCTTGTTAGTACGACTTGGTCCTGTATTACTGTTAAAAAGCCCTCTGTTTCGGCGAACAAATCCGCGATTGTCAGCCATTTGTTCGACGCTTCGATATGAAAATCATATATTTCACTGGAAGATTATATCTTCACTTAGTGTAGACACTGCTTACTTTCATTTCTCTGCTTCAGACTCAATTCACTTAATAAATCCAACAGTCACTATAAAAATAATTGGCAAAACAACCCCTACAGTTTGTGCACGAAGTACTTTTCCGACCCGATGCAATTAAAAAAGCTCTGTTTGTTTGCTTGCACCAGAAACAAATCCATCCCCAATTGTAAAAAATATGTATCTTCGTAACCCATTGAAGTTTCTGTTGCCCCTCACGTAGGCTTTTAAACATTTCGTTAAAGTCCAAGAATTTGAATTTTGACCAGCTCTCGCTTAATTTGAACAGCTGTGCACCGTTCAAGTGAGGTCCAGTTTACACATTTGTTCTGAATATTGGCTTGGAAAGGATTTCTCAATCTGGTAGGATTATAACCAAAATCATGTTGACAAACAGTATCTCTGAGACCTTCAAACTGCTCGGTCAAGCCGTTCGTATCGTTTAGTAGATCAGGCAATTGCTTTGTTAGTCAAACTGTTCCCAACCCCCTCCCCCAAATATAAGTTAAAAAATAAAAGCGACCAATAAATTTGAAGACTAAGAATTTCGTGGATCTGTAAGTGACATGAAATTTAACTGAGGGCACCTCCCAAAAGGTTGGCAATAAACAGTAAAAAACATTTAAATCAAGAAATAAAATAAACAAAATAGTTTATTTATCTCAGTAATTAACCAACTTGATGCACAAAATTTTTGTTTTACAATAAGTTCATTTCATGCCTCTACATGTTTCGAGCACATGGGCTCGAAACATGTAGAGGCATGGAATAAACTTATTGTAAAACAAAAATTTTGTGCATCAAGTTGGTTAATTACTGAGGTGCACGGTCAGCAAAACGTCAAAATACAGTTTATTTACGAAGAAATCCTAGTTGTCTACAGCGTGTCTCCTACATGATTAGGCCTCCTTAACCCATTATTAAGGAGCTTCAAATAACTGCAAATAAATGACAATGGCTCTTATACCGGCAAGCCGAAACTTGTAGCTAATAAACTTCAACTTAATGCACAAAGGTTGGTTTGGCTTATTTATATCACATGGGGTTGCCACATTTAAAGGTACACAATGAAATGTATAAAGACGCAACACTGCATATATCAACAAGACGCAAAAGTTTATGTAATTACCGGAAGCTCCTTGTGAATGGCAAAAGAAGGCCGAGACATATAGGAGGGAAATGCAAGCAATTAGGTTTTTATCTGAATACATTGTAACTATAACAATGTACGTATAAACGTGGAATTGAGAAGCATTTGCTTAACCACTATTACCGTAGAAAAGCAAGAATATTACATATTCTCTGGATGTGACTGTAGCCTTAGTTGCCCAGCATTCAAAGTGCATTTTTACCGTATTATATTGTCAGCTGTAGCCTCTCAGGACCTTAATATTATTCTACATTATCTCATAAATGACACAGTTTTCGGAAAACGAGTTACTGAACACAAAATGTGTGTTTTGATTTTCTCTACAACTTATGCCTCAAATATTTCTCACTCTAAGGAGAACTGAGCGATATGTTAAAATAAATGTATATTGGTCTTTACGTAAAGTACCCGACATTTTTGTCATACTTTAATGAAGTCCGAATTTTCTCGACAGACCTTCCAAACATATTAAAATGTCGAATTTCATTCAAATCCGCCCAGTGGGAGCCGAGATGTCCCATGCGGACGGACAGACGCACAGACGGACGAAGAGGAACTTATGCACAACCTAACAATACCTAGCTGGCACTTCCTTCACAGTACCTAAAAGAAATAAGTGGAATGGCTACAGCACACAGACATGAATTCACAAATGTTTTTCCTGAAAATAAATCACAGCCAGTAGATCTATAATTGGACGTTTTCCTTATTAATGTACATCTTCAGGACAGGCAAGCAGCATAATGTCCCTTTAGGGGGGAGTCAAAGACAGGAAGGCAGCTTGTGTATGTTGCTGTATAGCACAAGTCTGCATACCACACGGCGTGGCCGACTTCACAGCTTCCAACTCACTTGAACGTAACATCCGTCACACTGTCCAACAGTCCTTCGCTTCTGCCGCTATTTTACCTACTGCTGTAAAAGCGAGCAAACAGAGACCGAGATATAGTGGTTAGAAATTGCCATAAACCTTTCTTGAATCGGTAGCCCGTGGGAACATTTAATTTGAGATCTATCGAACATCATTAGAGGCAACGTCACGTTATACGGACGAAAAACTGTGGGAAAACGAACACGTGAATACTGCCAATACGACTGACATTTGTGGTTTAAACAGACACATGCCTAACAGAAGTGAACTGCACGCAATATTCTGAAGAGACACGAAATTTCATTGGTAAATTTCCGTAATATTTTGCCCCTTTACGAGGGGCAATAAAACATTGTCAGCCCACCAATCCAAATTTTAAATAACACAGGCTATACTATAAAATCTACAGTTCAATTCCTAAGCCAGTTTCCTTCAAGTCTTAAAATTTAGTTTCTTGCATCTCAAGGCATTTCATGTTTTCATTACAACGGTTTGTAAATTGCCTTAATGATGCGGAACTTTCTAAGTACTTATTGGGTTACAGAGGACGTAACGTCACTATCATCATAATCATTAGCTTGTTCCGCTGAGATGATACAAAAATAATTCATTGTTGCTACGAAACGAAACACAAGTTACTTCTGAGAGCAAGGAAAATTATCACAAATATTTTTGGTTCATGTTTACAAGTCATAAAGTTCCAATCACGTAACGTTCAATTTTTTTCTAATTGATTACTTAACCTTTGGTTAAATTCATCCCATTCCTACTTCGTTTTTCGGAAAAATACGGCCAATCGTTCCGATGCACATAAGTGTACATAAATGTTAGAGCTTATAGATGTTTTTTTTAACTCTACACGTAAGGTGGCTAATAAAACTTTAAAATAAGTAAATACATTAAACATAAACTCGCGATCTTGTCCAATACACAATGTGTAAGGATGTTAATATTTTTTCCTAGTCCCACAAAGATATCAGCTGAAGAGTTATCTTGAGGTGCAGGAACATATGAAAGCTTGACCAAGTTTTACGTATGTGCATTTCTTAAGCTAATAGGCCTACATTCTAGAATATTTTATACATTCCAAACTGTTGGCAACCTACAAAAGATTACATGTCATATCCTACCACATAAGGCCTTCTCTTTACTATGAAATGTAGTCTAAGTACCCGAAATCATGTAATGAAAGTTGTTCACTCGGTTTATATGCATTATGAATTCAAAAAACAAAAAAATGACATTTATTGCATAAACCCCTATTAGATTAAGGGTTAAGTAAATTACAGCCTTAAACATGCAGCAAATATCCAACTGCTTACGTCCAGCAACCAACAGCACAGTCACGCAATTTGTGTGTTTTCTATGGTTGCAGTTTCCACTGACTCTGTTGAAGGACTCTAAACACCGTACAACATAAACTCGATTAGCACAGTATTAAGGTGAACCATGAATGCAAGCAGGACTATTCTAAACATCATTGTGAGATTCCACGTAAAAGACACTGAATCAGCAGCTCTTGTTCAGTTCGGATCATTTTAAACAAGACATGCAATGCACTTATAAAAGTAAAATTCAGGCGCTGTGGTGTACCATTGTTGCTGAGGAAAAACAGTAATTATTGCGTATTCTGAGTGTGTGCTTGTAGCTTTAATTATCCAGCATGCCATGCGCATGCGCCGTGTTATATTGTCGTCTGTAACCCGTCTGGCGACACCACAGTTTTCCCCATTATCTCATAGACGGCAAGATTTTCGGGAAAACGTTATTTAACACAAAATGTGAATTTTGATTTCGTCTACAACTTTTGTCTCAAAGATTTCTGGTTCTAAGAGTACTTCAGCGAGATACTGCCACAAACGTCCCCGTGTAAAGTACCCGTTCTTGACAGGTTTCAATGAAACTTGAATGTTCTCGAATTTTTTAAAAATACTTATTTACATTTTTTAAAAGTAGTTATTTTGTACTCTTACGGGACAACGTGAAACTGAGACTATTTGGTGTGGAAATGAGAGACAAATTTTTTTTACGACTACGATTAAATTTATGTTATAAAACGTACCAGAAGTATCACTGTCATTTGTCTGTTTATTTTATATGCGGGCCGCAGGATGGGTAAATCGCAAACACAGCAATAAAGAAAAAGACCACACTGACTTGACGTCATATAGTGATTAGGGACCGGTTCTGAACACAGGAATGGAAAATGCGCTTACTTTTGAAAGCTAGCATCCTATAAATTGCAGGTTGGATGCATCACGTTGTAGCTCCCTACTGGATTATACAGTACATCTCTCGGTACTTATATCCGAGCCGTTAATTCATCGACTGTGTTTCGCTTCTTTGACGAAAATCTGCGGAACTCATACATCAAAGCTGCTAGTGATAAAGCAAGCAAGCGCTCGCGCGCGCACACAAACACACATACACATACACAAAACACGCAACCCTTTGTTGACACAACCTGCATTCCAGTATTAACATGGCCATAAAATAATTCGAATGAAACTTTTGATAAAACAATGTTCTGTGTAGTAAAACAAGATGGTATTGGCACCCGTATTTTAGATGTACGTACACAATCTCTTACGCTGTCATCAGCGTAATGGTATGTATATTTCGTTGAAAAGCCTCAGTTACCCTTAGATCCGGAACGCAGTGTTGCCAAGGCAGACGAAGCGCGATATTAGTCGCAGAATATAGTATTTCAAACTCAGAAACTGAAATCATAAACTACACAGTGTTAAGTATATCATCATCATCATCATCATTGGCTCGACAGCCCTAGGTGGGCCCTGGCCTTCTTTAGATGCTTTGCACATTCGTCTGTCGAGAGCGACATTCTTCCAATTCTTGACCTCCAATGTTCTCATATCTTGATCAACTCCATTTTCCCATCGCAATTTCGGTCTTCCAACTCTTCTTACTCCATCCGGTTTGGTGATGAATATTTTTCGAAGAGTTCTATCATTATCCATAAGCATTAAGTGCCCTGTCCATGCTAATCTTTTGACTTTGATGTGACTGACAATATTTGGTTCATTAAATGTTTCTTATAATTCATAGTTGTATCTTTCCCGCCATATTTCGTTCTACTGTTTCGCTCCAAAAATACATCGAATCACCTTTCTTTTAAACAGAGGTGTGTTAAGTACACTGACTCAGAAACTACGAAGTGTTAAATACAATGACTCAGCAACTACACAGTGTTAAGTACACTGACTCAGAAACTATAAAGTATTAAGTACACTGACTCAGCAACTACACAGTGTTAAGTACACTGAGTCAGGAACTATAAAGTGTTAAGTACACTGACTCAGAAATTACACAGTGTTAAGTACACTGACTCAGAAATTACACAGTATTAAGTACACGGACCCAGCAACTACACGGTGTTAAGTACACTGACCCAGAAACTATAAAGTGTTAAGTACACTGACTCAGAACTTACACAGTGTTAAGTACACTGACTCAGCAACTACACAGTGTTAAGTACACTGAGTCAGAAACTGTACAGTGTTAAGTACACTGACTCAGAATCTCCAGTGACTCAGAATCTCCAGAATGTTAAGTACAGTCAGTTACGCTACACGCGTGCTTCGTAGATGCAGAACGGATTCAATGCGAATGATAAGTAGATAAGTGCTCTCTGTACGTATAACGCGAAATTTATCATACGCGTTTAGGCTATTACGCGATTTCAGCGACCTCTCTGAAGATATAAGGTTGGATGATGGGTAATTTTTCTGTAAACTGACCCCTATTTTATTAGGCGAATTTCTATAACGTCAAGGTCTCACAAGAACGCAAATATCGCGTTACAGCAGAACAGAATGCAAATACATGCTCTTAACAAAACATACAGCAGCACTATTAATGGTAACTACACTTGTCTCGTAAAGGCTGTTACATAAATTCATATTCGTCCAGTAAACATAAAACCAAATTGTCTGTCTGAACCCTTTTCAGTTGTTTAATCTGGCACCATGTACTTTGACCTATAAGAGAACCCCCGTATTCAGCTACCGTAATTGGTTGGGGTCATTTCTTTCCCAAAACAGGCACAACTTCAAGCACAAAAAAGTACACCTCCACTCTCTGTGCCTTCACAAAGAGGTAATTAATTAAGGATAGAGGGAATTTTACCTTTTACCTTAACACGAAGGGGCGGTACCAATTTGGAAAAAAGGGAAGGGGTAAGACTAGTACTAAACGTCTGTGGCAAATACGAAACCCTTCCTTTTCAAGGGTCACCATTCTTCTTGCGTTCCGCGTAAAATCCAACCGATATAGACCTAATATCAAAATGTCATGACAGCTGTACATAAAGTAGTAATGTTAAAAATGGATCACCAAATAACAGGATGTGAGAATTTGGGTCGAATGTAACTGTCTTAGGCTGGTTAACACTGTAATAAATCACTGAATGCCGTAAATGGGAAGGGGAAAATTTGTGAACGGGCTGCTTCACCTATACGGAAAGGCCTCTACGTCGTAGAATTAGTACGCTTATGTAACACACACATCCCACGTACTGAAGAACTGTATCTTTAAATCATGCTTTTCATCAGGGGTGCACAAATTAACAAATAAATTTCAAAGGATATGTAGTGCTGCAGTCATGGCCTTTTTAATTCACTATTTCGGCAGGTGCCTGAAGGGACTGACGAAAACCACGATTAATTTCTATCAGTATAGCTGGTGTTCTTAAACGAGAGGGCACCACCAGATTAAAAGTCGTTTCTAGCTCAACCACCTTGGCCGATGTAAAACAGAATTAAATCTACCTGGATATTCTATAAATTTTAATCTAAGATGTAAACCTAACAGTCAATGGCAGCAGTCAAACAATTTTCCAAGAATTTATAAGTCACCTAAAAATTCTAGGCGCAAAAATGGTGATATAAAGTACGTACCACACTGAGGGCCCAAAAATATTATGCGCCAACATTTTTTTTCGCAGCTACAAATTCAGCCCAGGAGTTTGTTCGTCACGACTATTGAAAACTGTCTTACAAATCGCTGTTATTTAGCCTACTTCAATGTTTTACTGTACACACAAATAAAAATAACTTTTTTATATTCGAATAATGATCATGTTTTCGCAATTTAGCGCCAATTTTGTCATAAATAAGTGTATATGCCTAATGTAAGTGGCATTTACATTGTCGTGGCACAGCGTTTAATTATTTTGTACACAATGAAAGCAGAAACGTGACAATCTGAACCTTATCACATGCGAGAAGCATTAATCTACACCATTCGCAAGAAGCTTCGTCATCGCCGCGGTCCGAAACACAAGTTCAATAAATTCTTCTTAGCTTCTCCACTCCGTCTATCTCTGTCTGAACGTTAATAGTCGATAAACGCGAAACAGGTTTTTATCGGTCAATTTCACCTTTGAAGACCAAGACGACGTGTCGAAACGTCGGGAACCAATTACCCAGTGGCACGTGGTCGCATCCTAGAAGTACCGCTCAACATAATTGCACGAAATTTCAAGTTGGTCATTTTCGTCAAACTCTGTCGAAGCGGCCCATTTCGGTTCCAATGGGGCTAGTGCAATACATACGTCAGGTGAATAGGTATAGCTTCTCTCACTGTTAACCTCGGCACTAGATGGAGGGGAGTGGTCACCTCAAGCCCGTGTACCCACTGAGTAGGTGGTTGATTGGACCCCACATCCGTTCTGAGCGGTTTTGGAGTATCGAACAGACTTGCACTTAACTCATTCAAACCCCGGAACGTCCAGCCCATCGCCAGTCGCTATATCTACACTATCGCGGCTCCTTTTACATATTATGAAATGAAACGAATCACCAAAAAAAGTTATTCTCTACGTGTATTTCCTAACTAATTTTCCTGCACTGTGTTTATATATTATTTTTACTTAACAGGCTATACGTTCTGACAAGTAGATCTTTTTTTTTTTCGTAATTGGGACACATTAGTGATGGCAAACGATTTGTAATCAGTGTAATGTACTGGAATTCAATCTTTATACATTTTAGATTTAACGTTCTATTCTGTAGGTGTCCATTCAAAGCTCACTGCTCGCTGAAACGGATCGAGTTAAGGTCCTCCCCCCCCATGACATTTAACAACAGAAGTGTATGTTCACCAATAGCAAGATGTTAAATGTTTGTGAAAATGTTTTAGACTTGGATACGAACATATGAGAAGTCCTTATGACTCTAACTAGAGGTAATTCTTCAAGAGGTCACACAGCAGGTCCCTCTCCTTTCACCCGAAACACCGAGAAAATGCAAGTACACGAAAGTCTTATATATTTTCGATCCAGAAAAAGGGAAGCGTCCAAAAAAATCTGACGTAAGTGTAACGTACTAAAATAAATCGTATGTGATTTGAAGCGAATATCAGGGGCACTCGTGGGTGTTTAATATTCATCTCATGTTAAAATTCCTGTACATGAAACTCCTGTTCTGACTTTTCTCCTACTTTTGCTTTTTTTCTTACCCAGTCTTGAGAAGGAATTAAAGCTTACAAATTTAATTACGAATAATAGCAGAAAAAACTTAGGCCGACAGACACCGCTAAGACAGATTAAATCAACCAATTCTATAAAGCCCGAAGAGAAGAGAATGCGAATGGAGATAAAAGCCATAAAATGCTTCACGTCATGTTTTTAAAGAATCATAAGTGGAATTTAATGGAAAGAATCTTTGAATTTGCGAGATTTTAATTTATCAAACCTTAATTAGAAATCCACTTGTTTCATTGGGTCTGGTAGATGTATCAAGAGTCACTTAATTAGCTTTTTGATCTGTGTGCTCTGAAATTCATTATTAGTTACCATGACCAACACTCTCCTAATCAACGGAATTATTTAAATCCTCAATCAGAAGTACATTACGCAGATAGCCTATTTAATTAGCTTGGAATAGAATATGCTTATTATGCAATGTCATTGTTGGTCTGCACATTAAGAAAGGAGACATCAGTTCAGTAGAAGGTCAGAAACTCTGACCGAAGCTAATTGAACGGCGATACTCTCCCACATAATCCAATCATACACTCATCCTACGCAATTCAACGTCAACTTAGACCCATTCAACCGTGAAGATCACAGCAGCTTGTTCGTTTGAATCGTCGATGTCAAGCTATAGCACTGCACGGGTCAAAACCCAGTAGATTAGAGACACTATCGCAGTTCATTCTTGACGCAGTCTTGTTCATACTTCATGGTAAATATACAGATTACAACCTTGACAACACAGCTGACCCAAATCTAAATCCAGTGATCTATATAGAATATTTATGCTTACAAAAACAATAATTGACCTATATGAAGATACATTTCTTCCTATAATTATCCTATATACAAGCCACAGCCTCATTTGTTTCTGCACTATGTGAACACGTGCTTCCAGGAATCTGAAACGTAGGGTGAGAATGCAAACAGAAACTTTGGAACATCGGTCTCAAACTTTTTAAATTTTATATCCATACAATTTATGAATTTTCAATAATCTTTCACCCTTTAAAGAACAGTTTATACAAATATCAGGTGCGGTTAAAAAAATTTATGTTGCTTATATAAGAAGTAAATTTTAAAATGGCGCAAATTCCAATACAAATTAATCTTTTACGACTGTCCAAGTAACAAGAACAAACTAAATACGTAGATGCCTATCAAAAAGACTGCCATCACATCACATCACATTTACTGCTCTGTAACAACTGATTTTAACATGCAGCTTTAAATACGGGCCTATTTTAACATTTCAGTGAAAATTCTCATCCAGCAACGACAGTGTAGGTGCTTGATAAACCCAAAATTTACTACGTTCCTTTCTTCAAATTAAATATAATAATTAATTTCTATTGGGCAACATTTCGAACAGTCCAGCATTGACACAGATAACCAACCTGTTGGGATGCGCGTGGCTGAAACTGCTCTGACTCGGGTTTGTAACATTTGAGACAACATGGAGTGAGAACTACACTGTGCGACTTGGTTGTCCCTGCGGGAGATAGTACCATGTATGTCACTTCCCGGTTGCCTGTTACACAGGAACTGTGGGGTCACTTCGGGCTAAATGCCACTAGGGTTGAATGGAAGGGGAGCAGGAGGTTCCTGCCAAGTACCCCATATCGTTTGTATATATAGGTCGAAAGGGAAGGACTGTCCCGAGTAGTCTAGTGGGTTAGCAGGGTTGAAATGCGTGAAGTCGACTGGAAGCTGCTTGGTTTTCGACGAGAAATGATACGAATCATGCGTCTCCAAGAGAGGGAAAAACGAGATGCTGAATTCTGCTGTCATCTTTATCGAAGTAGGAATGAAAAATTCCAATTCCATTACAACATGGACGGAAAGAAAATATGCTGTTTCCTTTTATTCACAAAAATCTATTTACACTTACAGAATAATGAAGACAGTAACGTTAATTCTGGAATTTATGGGCTTGCATTTACATGAATAGAAACCATACAAAAATTTGGGCTCCGTAGTACAGGACCTAAGCACACACACTACAGGATACGTCTTTGTTCTAGCAGTTAAATTTATTTTCTTCCTCTATTGAAAACCGCCTGTTTTATTACAAATTTGTATGCCAAACCAGATCATAACATAGCATAGCGTACTATAGCACAGTATAGTACAATCTCGGACTGTAGGTATATTCTCTAACAGTCAATTTCTTTTCTACCGGTCCAGAACTGCACATTCACTGGTCCATTTTTATTAGACGTGTTCGCAACTTTGCGAAGAGTGATTATTAATTTCATCAAGTCTGTCCTCACGGAAAATCTCGGCTCCCACTGGACGGATTTTCATGAAATTTCATATGTGAGAAGTTTTCTAAAAATCTGTCGAGAAAATTCAAGTTTCACTGAAATCTGACAAAAATAACTGGCACTTTACATGAAGATAATGTGGAAAAATAATGCATAGCCAGACAGGCTGAAGATAGCAATATTGCGAATGCGCATTTCACGCTATGTACGTAACATTACATACACACACACACACACACACCCGGAATATGTAATACTTATTGCTTTTCTACAGTAGCAGTGGTTTTACGAAAGCCATTCAACTTTACGGTTTACGTACATTACCTGTCTTGTCACCGGTTAAGTACAGAGTGTTTCTAAATGTGATGGATGAATGATCTTGGCAGTGTCGGCGGCTTTCAAAATGTTATGTGCATGAAGCGGACGGCGTGTCATAGCTTAAGGTGTGGCATTCCGGGTTCGTGGTAGGCCTATACTTGAGGTAAGCAGAGACAGGCATACTCGGCAGGATCAGGACGGAGCTCCGTCCCGATCCTGCTCGCACTCTGTCAGCAAACCTGTATGACATAAACCATTGCTGTGTGTACAGTGAAAAACTCCTGATGATGGACAGTGGAACTGTCCGAAACATGTAGAGTTTTATTCCAAAATTAAATTTAAGAAATAAGTGCGTCTAGTTGGTTTTATTATAAGAATATATCACGTTGCACGGTAACCTGAACGTCAAATATTTTCTTTCTTTGCCACCATACAATCCATACGGCGGAGAACCATTACCCTTTACCCTTACACACTGCATTTCTACTTCCTCTAGCTATATCTTCCTCGCACGTAATCTTAAGGACACAACCATCTCCCAATGCATCCACCTCTGTTTCGTTACTCCAAGTACTCTAATTTTTCTTCCATCTAAATATGGCAGGATGTCTCCATCCACATTTCTCTCTTTCCATCCGTCAATATAATCCACTGTACTTCTACATACGTGTTTCTTAATATTGGTCTTAGAGAACAAGACTGTCACAACTAACCAGTTTTGGTCGGCTTCAAAAACTAAGGTCACTAGGTCTGATGACCTTGTGTTCGTAGAGACGCGTGTTTTCGGGATCCTTGCAAAGTGCATTGACATTTTATGTAAGGACTGAATTCTTTTAGTACAATTAACGTATGTAGCGAAGGAAATATTCTTCTAAAAGCTCGATGAAATTAACAAACTTAATTTAAAAATAAACTTACACTTTCAGAGAGCTACATAAAATTTCTGAGGCACAAAAGTATTGTTTTAACTAACAGTAGATTTCAGTATTTCCCACTTAAGTTTTTTTTTTTTTGAAGAAACACGAAACCTACATAGTCTACTTCTCTCTCCATTACCGCTACCTTCAGGAATTGATAACAAGGATACGATTTTATAAAAAGCAAGAACGAGTTTTAAAATACCAACGACACGCCTAAATTAATGCCCCTGCCTACATTAGCAAGCCACTTGTTGAAAACCCGTCACTAATTTTGTTTGTCACCTAAAAAGGACATGGAACTATCAAACGTTCATTATCAACTATCTGTCGAAAGCAAACATTGCTGTAACACCGTACTGTACCAGCTCTATGTACATCCTTATTGCAATGCAAAATTACTTCGCTAAAGAAAGAACAAATCGGAAGCAAGGGAACACAACAGACTTCCACAATTCTCAGATCGGTTGCAAGAAGAATAAAGGACAAAAACGTGAATAAGTATTTGGAAAGAAGTGGGAATAACAAGGAGCACTGTCAGTGCAATAAGGATATTAGTCTCACAAAACTATAAAATTTAAAACGGAATTCCAAAGCTTCTCTCTTAGTAGTTATAAACCTACTGGCGAAAGATAACAGAGATCTCCGCGAAAAATACCTAAAATGATTGTATTCTTTACAACTTAAAGAGGCCAACTGTAATAAAGGTGAGACTAAAATCATTACCAATTGAGCACTACTCATTCTATCATTCTACAGCATTGTTTGTAATGAGATCACAGTTTAGTAACGTGTAAGGAAGCCTCTATACCTCACCTCCATCTTCTCCTAAATCAGACATCGCATGGTTATAGAAATTGCAGTTTAGAATACAACTACATTAATGTTAGTCGTTCCGGCTATTGATTGATTCCATCATCAACCAATTTTTTCGTGCTGTCGGTATATTTACTTAAGTAGCCTTTGTGCACGGTCGTCAAATGTGTACAGTTAGTTTGTTCAGTTACCTCGTATCGAAAGGACAGGAACAAACTGCTTACTGACACGCAGTCATATCCCAGATAAACGGATACCGCAGCTACCCTTTTCGTTAGGAGCTACACTCGCTCTGCATGTTAAACGCACATACTTGTTAACATTGAAGATAAAATACTTGTTTTCCCATTTTTTTATATTGTACACAAATATTCTTGATTTATTTTCACTAACTTTGAACCAAGAAATCAATTTACTCTTATCCGACGGAAACACTCTGAACACAAAAACGTTTGTATATGCCAAGAAAACAACACGACAGACACGCAAACACCTTTAGCCTAGAAACCTGTAATCTTACTAAGATTCGGGGCCAATCCAAACATTATTGCCAACCTCGCAGTTAGGATCCTCGTAAGAAAATGTTAAAACAACAGAAAGCTCAGGATTGTCTGTCCCACTTGTTGTTTATCATACTGCACAGATTTTAATTTGGGTGTGGCACCTTGCACGGTGACACCGACTGTACTAGTGGAAATAAAAATATCGCAAGCAATCCGCTGCAGGTGCCTGAACACCAGCAAATCCTTAACTACAAAACAACTCGGTAACAACAACTTTGTTCGCTTCTGCTGAGAAAGTTGTTTTAATCCCGGCTACCGCTAACAATATACAAGTAAACGTTAGAGTCATTTGCGAATATGGAAGTGGTAGTACTTTTTTTCCGTAGTTAGCCAGAAAATGCGTAGAACTATTTGGACGTTCCTTCGGGCGTTTCCGGGGAAATGTATGAGAGTTTTTCCAATTTGAAATGTGCTGCAGCGGGCAAGAACCAAACTGTCACTGGAGACATGTTACTTGCGATCTACGGGCTCAGTGTGCCTAGTGTTTATTGTTCCAGATGTCAAAAGTAGATTGACAAGGAGATTTCATCAATGTACTTAAAATTTCGGTACGTTCCCCGGCATAAAAAAAAATCTTACTCTTTAAGCCACTGAATAATTTCTTTATCATTGATATGACCGGTTCTTTGCTATATTCACGACAGTTCGCTATTTCACTCGATCCTGAGCTGCGTCACATTCAATGCAGACTACATTCTGACATCTTATTAGTTGAGTATCTCTTTGAATATCGTCCATCCGTCTACACCGACTGTGATTCAGGTGAGAAAGTTTAGTATTTGCCTTAGCCAGTAGCCTCAACCCATGCCTACATATTTTCCTGGCAATCAAAAAATGTTTGAAACGGCAACTTTAGACATATGACCAACGTACATCTGTGATTTGTTTCACTTTAGTTTCCAATAATTTTTTACATGCTCACTTTCAGCAATACATACATTCTGGTGTTTTTGTGAAAAGGGGTACAGTGACTGAAGGGGTTATAAGAGAGGGGTGGGCGGTATCCAGTGTCTCCCAGTTCCTCTTGGTGCCCCAGAGAAAAGACTGCTGTCTCCAGGAAGATGAATGTCCCAGGGAAGTCTGCAGCTAGCGAGCTAGGCTCGAGAGCCAGCCAGAAGCAGGCCTCCTACACCGTGGACCTAGGACAATCGAAACTCGCTCCCTTCTTTTATTTCTTATTTTCCACATAATGGCCGTGAACACGAACTTACTGCTGCAAAGGAGTAGAAGGGAGAGATAGTTGAAACTAAATCTTTGATTATAGACACTTAGAGAAGCAAGTCAAATAATGAGACCTGTCAAACACAGTATTATCACTCCAACTTGCAGCTTCCTAGATAAAACAACTAACAATGGAACACAGCCTGAGGGACAGAGACCACTGGGAAGACCGAGGCGTAGGTGGGAGGATAATATTAAGATGGATCTTCAGGAAGTTGGATTTGAGGGCGTGGACTGGATCGATGGACCCTTGTGAACGCGGTAATGAACTTTCGGCTTCCTTAAAATGCGGGGAATTTCTTGACTAACTGAGAAGGACTCTGCTCCGTGTAGTAAGCAGGGAAGTAACAATGGAACACAAAACCATTGAGTACAAAGACAGTGCTTGTACAGTTGAAAGTTAGTTACAAAATACAGTAGTATAGGTCACATTACAACTCTGAATTCCAAGCTATAGGCTTAGAGTAAATTTATAGACTCGCTGCTCTCCGTGATCGTGGTGCTGGTGATACTAGCCGTAGTGGTGGTAAAGGTGATGGTGGGGCGGTTGCATCGGTGGCGGTGTTTATTGTGGTAGTAGTGCTAATACTGGTGGTGGTGATAGTGATGATCTTGATGGCGGTGGTGTTGATGGAGTTAGTGGTGGCGGTAATTTCGTCCAGCAATTTCTGGTGCATCTCCGCAGGAGGCTACTTTAAACAATCAGAACTTTAAAATACCCTCTGATATGTAACACAGGCTTACAGACACGTCTTCTTACACCGTTCAATTATGTGTGCCTGCAAACCACGTAACATAAACTTACCACAGCGTAATACAAACGGTTCCATCCCATATACTTACAGTGCACAATGCTTATTCAAATAATACTGACAAATGTAAACCAAATGCGTAATTAAACCTACGCGCATAATATCCTGCAGGTTCGTTCATGTTTATTACACTGCCGAAGGATCGGTTAGTGTTACATCTCGTGATGCAAGATTTTGATTCACGAACTTCCTGTAATTTAGGCCTGCACTTACCGCCAAATCTGACAACCTGGGGATAAATCTGGAATAGAAACAAACACAGACAGACCAGATCCTTTTATCTCTTAGCTTTTTGCATTCCAGCAGCCTAAATGAATTGCGATGGGCTAAGACGAATGTTTTAAGTAGTCCCTCTCAGGGTCAACAGATATGTCAGATACATACAATTACACACATATCGGTACGTACATATGTATGTGCAGGTATGTATGTATGATGTGTATATTACTGAGGCCTATTTAACGGGATTTGTTAGCAGTTAAGCATATGTAACTAGAGAGACAATATAGGTATAACACAATATTGGGGTGCTTTTGCCTATCCAAAATTTTAGTGGGAAACCAATAAGTATTACATTATCTCAGTGCGTGTGTCTGTAGCCTACTTATCCAGGAAACAAAGCGCATGGGCCGTGTTATATTGTCATCTGTAGACTCTTCGGGTGTACAGCACTTTTGCAATTCATCTCATAAAAGGCACGATTTTCGGAAAGAATTGTTGAACATAAAATTCTGTTTTGATTTTCTCTACAAATTTCGTCTGAAATGTTTCTCGTTCTAAGAAAATTTCAGTGAGATATTATCACAAATGCTCATAAGTCTTCATGCAAAATTCCCGTTACTTTTGTCAGATTTTAATGAAACTTGGATTTTCTAGTCCGAGTTGTTCCATGCGGACGAACAGACATGAATGAAGAAGCTAACAGTCGCTCTTTGGAATTTTGCCAAAGCGCCTATAAACGATAAAGATTTAGGGAGTGTTACAAATGATATGACAGACTACAAAAACTTATTGGTAGAAATTAAGGCGTGCACTTATATAAAAAGAGGAATTCAGAATGTATCTAACCCACGCAACTTCAATACGGGCTCCATTTTTTGCCCTGCCCATATTAAAATTTTTGATTTGTTCTTTACAACGGACTGTCTTCAGTTCTTTCTTTGTGGCTCCTATATTCTTACCAATATATTTGTAATCATTAATTATATTTAAAAAATAATGCATTTTAACGTCGACTTTTCTGTTTATAATTCTAATGTAGATAATCGATCAATATATGTCATGTTCCTGGATATGCTCCACGACTGCAAGTCTTGGTAAAGACAGGGAATGGAGCGGTTGAAAATTCCACACAAAACCCACATGCTAAGTAGACCAAACGTCTTGGTATATATATATATATATATATATATATATATATACATATACATATACAAATACCGACCGCTTTACCACGCTCCATCTCCCTGCCTCATTACGTGCTGTATTTAATATGTGAGCCCACAATGCTCTTATAAACAATAGTCGTGTTATTGTAAACTGAAGTAAATTCCAACATACTTGAGAACATACCTATCATTACTATGCCCCCTTCCAGTGAACACGCAAATCAACACATTATCCACGCAATGTGGCCTACTCTAAATACAAGAGAAATTCAGTAGACAATTAGCAAATTCTATAATTTCTCTACAATCCATCACTGGTTTGTTGTGAAAATTCAGTGTTTGCACTGAATGTATAGGATTTAACTTTCAATTTTACACAAAAGAATAAATTAACTGACATCAACACTTAAAATATCAAACACAATTACGCGCTGTTGTATCATTCAAGTAATCTACTGACCTTCCCCCCGACCGTGGCGCTGCGGCCCAACGCGGGCCATAGGCTCCTCGTTCTTTAGGTTTCTAGATCACACACAACGACGCATTGCATTTGGTAAGACTCCTCTGGAAGCGTTATCATTGCGTCGCAGAGATCTCTACATGACAACACACAACACTCACAGCAGACAGACATCCATGCCCCCGGTGGGATTCGAACCCACAATCTCAGCAGGCGAGCGGCCGTAGACCTACGCCTTAGACCGCGCGGACACTGGGACCGGGCTACTGACTTTTACTTTATATAAATCCGAGGTACTGAAACACGTACTAATAAAAGGACTGTATATAAATTTCCGTACGATGATCGGTAAAATATAAATAAATCCTGAAATATTCGTGATTGTCTTCCCGATATAGCTTCAGATTTAATGCAAATGACGAAACTTTTAATTTTCGTGGTTTATAGAGGAGCCAAAATTCTTCACTGTCCTAATGGAATAGGCCTATTAGCGATTCAATTATCTTACCCTTCGGAGCTAGTTAATATAAATCTAGACGTTATCACATGTACACGATTTCGTATGTTCACAAGACACTTGGCCCAAAAGACATAACTTTTATGCAGATATTTTTATTTCCTGTATGCAGCAGCATGCGTTTCAGAACTTAGACGTATTCAGGAAATCCATCTAAAATGTGTCGAGATTTCTAGGAATTTTATATATTTTTTTTCTGACAGAAACAAGATAGGACTACATCTACACAAAGACGTAAAATAAACATTGAAGGCGCGAACTACTCTCTTTCAATGGAGGGTTCAAAACCAGAATCAGTGTCACTTATCCCAGATGGCTAAATCAGCGCCAATTCATTTTATAGAGCTGACCATCGCTCATTGGTAACAGCATCCCAACCATTCGCGTGTTAGAACAGAATTAAATCGGACCTTGTCAGTTGTTCTTAATAGATTATACTTAAATTAATACACAGTTCGAGCATATAATTTTCATATTTTAATACAAAAAAAAAGAATACATAGATGAACACAAGAAGCAGAAACAATGTCACTGTATTATAAGATGTATGCAGTGCAGAGGCCGTTACTTTAAGCGTAAGCAACGCCTACAAATAAATTGGATGTCTATGTTGTTGGTAGGAAACATGTTAAGGTTTTGCCTGTGCTAATAAGCTATAAACACTTGCACGCGACTTATTAAGTGTAGAATGCCGTTTCGCCTGCTCTCGCACCCTCTACAAAGAGCACTAGCCAGGTTTGAAAGCAATTGCCAATGATAAGGAATTATGTACAACTTATAGTTTATATGAACAAAACAAAAAATACGTAAAAATAAAATGATTAAAACATTTCTTACATAGTTAAATATGGTTTACACAAAGTAAAATTATTGTTTTTGCGTTGGTAGTGGAATCTTCTAGTCATGTGGCACTGTATGTTTACTACAATTTTACTTCATATATAACTGTGAACGAAACGATTCAATCGTATCTTTCCCAACGGGGTTTTCTAAAAACTGTATGAGGTGTACATTTCAGATATAATTGACATCAACAACGGTGCCGATTACAGACTGTAGAACCTTGAAAATGTTAGTATATCATTGGCAAACTGATGTTTAAAACTGGCGTATTTTGATCACAGAAGATAATTCTCTTGTACTGAAACATACGTCAGACAAGTCTTGAATATTCATATAGATTCAATGTTGCGCATTTAGTTGGTACAATATAACATATATACTGATCTCAAAAATGCATGGAGTGGACAATTTTAAAATTAGGCCGCATTATCTGAAAATGACTACTGGAGAAAATGATTAGGATGCAGAGAATTCCTCCCTACGTTCTGGACAACAATTATATTCGCACATAACATTCTCTTGTATGAAAGTTGATTGAGGCAAATATTTGATACGGCTGTCATTAAAAGAGAGGGAATTCTTCCCTACTTTTTCTTGTACTGTTACGTTTGTCACATACACAAACAAAATTAATCTTCTTTATAATATGGTTGTCTTCTTAGCGCAGACAAGTAAGTAGGGTGTGTGCAACATGTTTGCATGATTAATAATGAGATGCGAAGTATTTGCAATAAGCGTGGGTGAAACAACACACACAAATATATCACCCGCCTCCTTTCTCATTTACATAGGCTCTCAGCGAGAGAGGCTTCGTCCACAACAAATTACCACTCCCCATTATATACATATATATTACTTAACACCAAATCCTTTATTGCCAACCCCTTATTAGCGCAAGTAACAGTTTACCTGTATAAAACGTCTAGGCAGCGCGTTCAAAGCGGTTTCCTCCCTCCCACTTAAGTATTTTCCTTTTAGGAATAAAAAACCCACATCCCATTTTGGTTAAGCCTTGGAGCACTTGAGGTTCAGCGCCACAGGTTCCAGGATGTTTTTCAGAATGAAAGAGCTAGAAGAGAATATGGCAAAGCAAAACCAGAAAGAAGGGTTCTGACTTACTGTTACGGGAATATAACTCAAAATAAACTAACATAAGAAATTGCCAGGGAAAGTTAGAAGGGAAGACGAAAAGAAGAGAGATAAAAATGGAAAGCGAAGAGAATTGGCCTAGGAATGAGACTGAAGAAACAAATCACCCGAAGAAAAGTTCGGTGTGGAGGTGGGGGGGGGGGACAAAAAGAAGAGGAAAAGACGGAAGAGAGAGAGAGAGAGAGAGAGAGAGAAGAAAGACGAATGAGGGAAGAAGGGAGGGGGGGATATGCAAATAGGAGTATCCATGGTAACCAAGAGATATTGAGGTGTGCGTTCTAGCACAGCTGCACAGCATGCGAGAAACAACACGACCTTTTAAATACAGCCTAAAACATGAGTTTGAAATACTCATGGAAATCAGACTCCAATGCTGATTTATCCAATGTCCACTTAAAATCCTAAATACGTCATAACCTCTCACGCAGGACTCAAAGATTCATAATGACTGTCGCAAAAATTTTGTTGTTGTAAGTAACACCACACACGGTTAAGGAAAACTACGTTCTCTCTTATCACAATCGTATTATTTATATGGGTGATGGCAAATACTTTTCGGTCCAGAGCCTTTATTCCCGTCCGCTTTACAGCAACATAAATACTAAAATACAGATCTGCCTGTTGTTCTGTATGGCAGTGAAACTAAGTAGAGTACAGTGAATGAGAAGTAAACAGTAACCGAAATACGAACACTACACAATGTGCAGCCTCACAATTTGTACGATTAAACAAGCATTTTTAGTGTGGCCACGTCAAGGGGAGTAAGAATGATGTGTCGCTAAGCATGTATGAGAGTAGACCTAGATGTAAATGGGAGCATAATATTAAATTGACCCTTACCGAACGGGCTGGTTGTGGGATGGATTCGAATAATTCAAGAAAATCAAATGACGGGCTTTTGCGTACTTAGATAATTGAAAAAAAAATTTGTAATTGATTCGCCTGATTGTTAAACGTTATCTCTTCCTCTAAGGATCGAATATAAATTTAAAAAATTTTTTGAAAACAAAGTGCTGATGAAAGTATACTGTGTCGTCTTTTCCTGCTTGACCAATCAGCGACGACCCAACGCTCCGCCCGTCGCTCTGCCACTGGGAACGTTCAACATACGATGACGGGAGCTAGACAAACGATAATTACCTGTGATAATAAACTTTAGGAAGTCTAATAAAAACTCACTAAAACTTTGGACCGTCGCTTATCGGTCAAGTAGGAAGAAACTCCTATATTTCGACATAAGGACGAGAGATGTCAGGCAGTTAGCATCTCACAAATATCGTCGATCGTCGACTGTGTGCCAGTAAGTTGTCCAGGATTGTTAGGACGAAATAGTGAAGCAGGATACAAAGTGGCTTGGCAGACTAACAGCAATTTGTGGATAACATTAAGACGAATCTTGGTGACACGCTTTGAGACTGGAAAGTGAATAGCAGTAGATCACAATGGGCCTAATACATGACCCAACTGCAGCGTGCTAGAGTACTACCCATAATTTGAAGTTCTGAGGTTTTATCGAATTATAGCCACACATAAGCATGAAAATGGAAAGTAATAACAAATCGATCACCATAAAAACCAGTTACCTGAAATATAAAAAACTGTAGAAACGTGTATATCAAATAGAAACCTATGTCAAACGAAAGAAAATGAACATCATAGCTTGTCATACATTCACGTAATGGGTAATTAATATTCAATGATCATCACGATATGACTACATTAGCTAAAGTTTTGTTGTAATGGTTCTTGAATACTGATTGGATATTATTGTAATACAATGGGGCAGATAAAAACGTCATGATATTCGTAAATAAATTGGCCATTGTCAAAAACTGACTCATATGACAAGACTTTAAGTTACCAATAAATTACGACTCTGATTTGTCACTGACGATTTAATCTTTCTCGGTGTGTATCTAAACAAGTCGCTGTCTGTCTCTGGTGCGTGACCAGGGAACATGTTACAGCGAATATGGCTGGGGGTGCTGCCACGTAGAATGATAGAGTGTGGGGTCGTGAGACGGGAATAGAAGGGGTTTCCACGGGTCACTGCAAAGGCTTCATATCCGAAAGCAGAGGAAACAAGGTTATCGTGCAATGAAACCTCCTGCAAGAGAGGCCGGAGTCATTTTATATCGCATTCCGGATTTATTGTGCCAACAATGGTAATAATTATTAATATCTCCTTGAACAGCAGCTGATTATTTTTAAACGGACTGTCAAGAAAGAACGTGGGTGAGACAAACACTGTGATGAAGATCACATAATGAATACATAAACCCACAGAAGTACTTAATGCAGTACAGTTCATGACAAGTATCAAATTCCTACATGTTTCGGAACCGACGTGCCATCCTCAGGGATTCTTCTAGAGCAGAGGAATACAAGTCCAACACGCTACACTAGGTACTGCATCGCCCTCACTGAAATTATTAAAATATTAAAATAATGAATTTGATGAACATAATATTACAAAGTTGTGACATTAATTCCGTGTGATAGTGAACCGTCTGGTAATTAGTTGAGTGCATTTATTGGCTGATATATTTATTGCAAGAATAGGGATGATGCAACATAAAATTCGCATATCACAAAAGGTTACTAGCGCATGTATATTCATTTCACCATATTAGACTCGTTTTGAAATAAACAAATTTGATATACACGTTAAGTTTTGGTATTGAGTAATTATGTACCATGTCACGAAGGTGTATGGAGGAAGAGTGGAGGTATAACGCTATAAGTTCTTAGCTTCTTAAATTGCAGAGTAGATGGCAGTAATGTATTCGGGCCCGCATTGCCCATTAAATGTAAGGATGGGTAGGTCCCAGGAGCCTCTGTCGGGAAAAGAAATGCATCTCCTTGATCGTCCAGCGCATAGCATGTTCACTATAAGGAAGACTGTAAATAAAGTGTCAAAAATCAATTAATTTTGTGAATCGTCAAAGAACATCGTTGATCATAAAGTTCGTCATCCCCGTTGTGTTTGTAATTAAACTAGACTGGAGTGTATGTACTTGTCTAACACAACTGTATGTGTTGTGTCAGACAAGTACATACACTCCAGTCTAGTTTAAGCATTGTTGACCTACAGTATTTCTGGTTTCTTGGGTATGTCGTCATTAGCACATTCTAGGTACTAAGACCTGAGATAGCGCCAGACGTAGACAGCAGCAGGGAATATGCTAAATGATCTGTCGCGAACAGCCCGCAAGTATTGTTTCCCTTTTTTATTTTTGACGTTTTGCTGACCGTGCATCTCAGTATATTTATCTCAGTATTTAACCAACTTGATGCACAAAATGTGTTTCACAATAAGTTTTATTTCATGCCTCTACATGTTTCGAGCACATGTG
>Ga0123352_10003076_pt1 | contig 23904 bp, 12 predicted proteins | sample TergutLab28metaG_FD_89700 | JGI IMG/M metagenome (GOLD analysis project Ga0123352, IMG submission 89700) | Labiotermes labralis P1 segment gut microbial communities from Petit-Saut dam, French Guiana - Lab288 P1 | ecosystem: Host-associated > Arthropoda: Insects > Digestive system > Gut ...
CCCCCCCCCCCCCCACAAAGTGCTGTTTATTTCATCATTTTATCTTTTTCGGTTCAAATACTGCATTCTTCATATACCATGCACTGAAATTTAAATATCTGCACCAGTCAGCTAGAGTTTAAGCTGCTCGGCATTTATCACTATACTGTATCCAATTTAGAGATGAGGAACAGGCATGGCATTAGTAATTTTTAGAATCTAAATTAATGATATATTCGACTGAAAAGGGGCAATCCTGTGCTGATACTAACAGTGGTAAGTAAAGTCAGTAGTAAGTACTATATATTTGTCATATGCAATGTTAATGCATACATATAATCAGTCATATTTATAACATGATGCCGTAGTATATTGATCGCAGTAAAGGGTAACATTTAAAGATAAGTAGTATGAAATACAACATTTTCGAAACCAAAAGTCTTGGTCCTTTACCATGTACTTGTAGACCATCAAATAAAAAAAAAACCAACTATGTACACACAAGTATTTGAATGCTGCATGGCCACTTTATGGATCTTTCAGCACAGTAAGACATTGCTTCTTGACTACAAATACAAAACTTCATCCAGACATGCATGGTTTTTGTACTGTACAAACTTTTGTTAATGATGTGTGATTTTAGGCTTCCACTGCAGTGTAGATGAGAACTGTGCTCTTCTTGGTTATTACACATGATAGAATAAGAGACACCCAGACCCCTGAAGGACACAAATTATTATATTAAGGTGACAGTATTTATTGCATCTGTTCATTGGTACTGCATCTTTTAACCATTCTAAATAATAGGTGATAATGACATTCCATATAGTATCCACATGGTTTAGGTAATTTTTGTAGTACTGTTACACCAAGGTATATATATATATTTTTTTTTGGTATTTATGTGTGTAAACCATGGGTGTTTTCTACCATTATTTGTAATTGATCTGTCTGAAGATGGTCTTACAGGCTGAAACATGTCAGGGAAATATAAAATGTGGTTGGGGTCTGTAACTTCTGTATACCTAGGCAGTTGTTATTGTTTCATTTCAGCACATCTTGGGTCAAGTGAGCCTTCAGAGTTTATTGTGTTTTATGTTACTGGATAATTAGGTAAAGCAAAAACATGTCAGAGTAAGGTGCTACAGAGACTGACACATGGTATTTTGTTCATATTTCAGTGGATGCTTACTGTTTCATATCATTGGTGCAATGTCTATTTAATATGTCGATCTAAACAAATGCCAGATGCATGGAGACACTGTAATGTCATCCTTAATGATTTTACAGAATTGTAATTGTAATTTACTTTGTTACATTGCAGCAGTGTTGTAATGGATATGAGACATTAGAAAGACACCCTTGTACATAGTAATGGTCTGATTAAAAAAACTTCTTTTTAGAAAAGGAGAGAATCATATTACACCAAATTTAAAAAAATAAGTATCCACATTGTACTCACATATTTATGTTGTTATTGTTGTGATGAAATATGGATGGACAATTGAAAAACAAATGTCATCATATATGGCACTGAAATGCATTCAGTTAAGATTCAGTTTAGATATAAGCAATTCAGTATGAATGTATTGTCAGGATTTCACATTGCATAATTATGTGTTACTTCAAATCCTTTATTACATCAGATAATAAGATTGTGGGTCATTTTTAAACATTACAAATTCATAAGCACAAAATGGAGTGTATCTTTAAATATCTTCTTGATGCTACTTTAAATTGAGTCATTTCATTCATAAGACTTTTTAGTTTACATGGTAAAGTAAAAAAAATTTAATACCAGTATAGTGTGTGCTTTTCTGACAACATGGAAGTTTGGCAGTTCACCCATCTGGATGAAACTTCCCACCTGTATTAACTGTGTACATTTGTGTGAAATTTTTTGTTAGTTATATATAATGAATTTAATTAATGCTAATACTGTATGTATTCAGATAGAGGAGGTAAACTCTCTTATCCGTTAAATAAACTTATACATGAGTTTCAAGGTTTTTTTACCAACCACAACAGAGTATATGTCTCTACAATATTGGATGAATTGCTCAAAAAAATGATTCCATATTTCATTATAGGGGGAGCATAAGCAAAATAAATTGTTTTGAGTGTGTTGGTGTTGGTGAGATGTTATGGTAGTGTTATAGTTTGCTGCCTGTGTTAGTTTCTCAATTTTTTGTGTTCCTGATGCTATATATTAATGAGACTAAATGAGTTGAAATAGGTCAGAATGGTCAGTCATTTATTATATGTTTCCAAGTCCTGACCGTACACAGAAAGATTGGGAGTTGCTGGTATGCATCTTTAAATTGTGTGTATTTAATTCCAGTTGAAGTACAATGATGTTGGGCAATTATCTCTTATGTGTTAATGGCTTGTTGTTGTCTTTATAGTTTTACTGTAGCAAAGAACAGAGGTTTCCATGGCAATGTCAATAAAGATTGTGATCTTGTGAGTTATAATGTTGTGTACTTCCATAGGTGGTACTGAACATGCTGAAGGAATTTGCTGTATCCATCTTCTTCTACCCCTAACATTCAGGCAGCAGGTCTCTCCAAAATACTGATCACTGTGGACAAAATTATGTGGCTTCATAACCACAGAAGACAACAGTCTTAAGAAGTGAATCTTACTGCACTATTGATTTATTTAATTATTTATGTCTGTTGGAGTGACATGCATTGCAACAAGTTCCATTATTTTATGAGTGTACAAGTTCCTATCTCTTTTTTTATAGTCATATTTTTATGTTATATTTCACTTAAGAAAGAAGGTATTAAAATAGTGGTTCTGAAATAATAAAATCATTCCACAGACAATATTTTGTGTGGCTACGTACTTTTCCAATGTAAAATAAAAGAACACTGATTTTGAGCTCTGTAATTAAACCATTCCACTTTGATTTTGTTTTTGCCTAATTAAGTATGAAGTATTATGAAATAACTTTGTGTATGTTTGTACATATGTATGTGTGTACATACATAAGCTAATGTAATGTAATATGTCAAAGGATATATTGATGTACCTGTACAAAATGTATAAGGTACATCTGTAGCATGGAAAGGGGTAAGGCTATTGATGTCTGTTTGAATTACGTATTTTGTCACTGTACATTTTTTGGCTTGAAACATTTAGCATTCCAAATTCTACAAGAATCTTTGTCATGCTGATCTGTACTGTCAGAAGCTGGCATCAAGAAATTTCACAGTGATTTCATATTCCATTGTAAATGGTATCAAAACTATGTAAATTTGTTCTGTGATAGTGCTGAGTGTCAATAAGAATTGTTCACATTTTTTATGAATTTTCTTGGAGTTTGTTTTTACTTTAGTGTGAGTGTATGTTACAGTACATTTTATTTTGTTAGGCTTAAATCTGTGATGAGAGCGATGCAGATATAATTGTGCCGCATTAAATGTGATCTTAAAATTATTGATAATAGAAATAAAAGTAAAAAGCAAATTAAATGTCCTGACATTAATATGGCTTTATCTAAATATATCAGATAACACGCAGCATTGTCATCTGTTTGTTTTCAACTTACTCTTAGCAATAGTGCAAGTTCATGGTGAAACAACAGGCACATTTTTATCAAACCAGTCCCAATAAATGCCATATACTACAGCTGTTGCATACATCATACAGTTCTGACATGTGGGAAATGCATATACACTGCAATTAGAAACATCTGTATCATGTTTTGAATTGAATTGATTTGCACTTTATGAATCCAAAACAGGTTTAATACTTTGGATATAGAACAAGTCAGGAGAAATTACATATATACGGTAGTAGCAGGTACAGTACAAGTGATTAAGCTTTGTTTATCATTCTTCTACAGAGTAGAAAGAGTGAGCATATAAATAATTTTTAGGGCTAGTTTAAATTGTTTAGGGTGATCACTTGAATTTTTGGTGCTTTGTGGGTGATTTATAAACACTTTTATGCAAATTGAGCAGACTCATTGTTCATATAGTGATAAATTGATGAAGGTAGGTGAAAGTACCATTTTTGTCTAGTATGTGTGTGATGGACTTACGAATTTAATTTGAATTTATTTTTGTTGTTCATCACAAATAAGAGAAGTGATCCCACTCTCTGTCCCCCCCCCCCTCACTTCTCCAGCCCCTCCCAAATTGCCACATTCGCCCAATTTGTGTAATGTAATCAAGAGTAGTAGAACCAGTGAGAGGATTTTTTAAATTAACCATAGCATTGGAAATAAAGCACATCAAAATACCTCAGGGTTGCACTGAGTGTTTTTGAAGTGGTGAGCATTACAGCAGTTAGCATTCAGGAAGAGCCATCCTTTTGGACTGGAGACTGTTTATCCTGACGTCTTTAATGATTGTCCCCGGACCCTAAAACCAGCAATCCAATAATTCAATGTTTCAAAATCGAATAATTTGTTACTTAATCAAGAAATACAGAGGCTTAGAGGTCGCATTGTTTTTTTGAAAAATTTTATTGCAAAGAAAGTTTGTACAGCATGTTCGTGGACAAGTTACAAAATTGTTCCCAAAACCAATTTGAATAAATATTTATACAATGGTAAAAGTGAATAAAAGTGATTATAAGCAACAGCAGTGAAAAAGACGCAATGTTAATGCATTGCAGACACTATAGAATATAGCTAACGTTGCCCCTACCAGCGGCACTACAGGCAGAAGCTTCGAATTCGATGGGAAGATTACGCTGAGAAAATTCGAAAAATTTTACTTTTAAAGTAGAATTATGAGAATCGTGTGGGCCTCATTATTAAAATTATACAGTAGAATACGGTGTGTGTGTGTGCGCGCGCGCGCTCTCTAAACACTGAAATAACGAAAGTGGGCCTTGATACAAAATAAATTTTTTAATTTGTAATGTGTATTTCTTGTATGCTATAGCCTAATTATTTGTCGAAAAATTAGGCCGATTTAAAATGACATATTAAACATTTGTTGCACATGAAACTTCCCTTATACGTACACAATGTACTTGTTTCCCATATATTAAAATACGGAGCGTTCGAATTATATTTTATCTTCATATATCAGAACGACTAGACTTATTGTAATCATGCGCATAATACTCAAAGCGGCGTAATTTTAATACAGACTAGAGTAGAGTACATTAGGTAGCGCACCGCAGTGACACCTGCACCTCGACCCTGCAACTCTGTGCTTAAGCATTAAACGAAGTGCAGTATCTTGCTGACGGAGATGTCAGCAAAGTCACTTGGTTTCAAGAAATGATGACCCATGTGCATAAATCTTCATACGGCCAGTGTATCACAGTCACAATCACATGTGAGGCTGTTTCAGATGCCTGCTTGCATGCATCACATCCACGACTCTCTGCCAACCCCAGTTGAAACACGTGTCCTTATAAATGAAAGCGTCCTTTTAGCAGCCCAATCATTATTATTAGTTAGTTTCTGCGCAAATTTCATAGTTCCCCAACTCTTTTAGCAAAGGATCTTTTAAGGAAACCCTTAGCCTGGCATTGTCCACGAATGGACTGCCAGTACTCCTTGTGCTTTCCACTCGTACAGCCCCAAGTCACTCTCCTGGCAAACTTTGGATATATGCCAAGGACAGGCCCAGGCCCTGTAAGTGGATTTGAGGAGTCTTGCCTGGCTAATTAGTCAGCTATTTCATTTACATCGACTTCCATATGTCCTGACACCAGTTTGCTCCTATTCTCTTCTGTCATTTTCTCCAGGGACTGATAGTATTCCCAGACGAATTTAAAATGTATCTGGAAACCGTCAAGGTCCTTAATGAGTGCTTGACTGTTAGGATGTCGATATTCCTGCCTGTTAGTCCTTTTCTATTGTATTACAGGTTGTTGTATGTGTTATATGCAGAGCCTATCTGAAGTGTGTCATGTGTAACAAAATCGGGGTTTCAACACGCACGTTCATGTCACAATATAAATGTGAAGGGCCGAATAAGTCAGAATCTTTATTGCTGAGGAAACTTGCACGATATTTCAATAAACACGAAGAAACTGGTCGTACTGCAACCGTTAATGCAGTCTCTCGTTTTCTTGTTTTGTGTTTATTTTGGTGTACATTCCTTTTGGGCGCTTTTATTTAACACTGCTACGTACAGTGTGTGCAATGTCTGTGAGACCTGCGTGTCCGTGAGGTATAGCAGAGAGGCAATTGTATGTATCGAGCAACATTTTCATCCTGAAGTTCTGAATAACTACTACCATGGAGCAGAGTCCTTGAGAAGCTAACATTTCCTCAGCTATTCAAGAAATCCACCGCGTTTTGTGGAACCCGAAGGTTCCTTACCGCATTCACAAGAGCCCACCACCTGTCCCGAACCTGAGCAAGATCGATCGAGTTCATGACCTCCCATCGCACTCCTTGAAGATCCATTTTAGAATGATACTCCCATCCACGCCTAGGTTGTACAAGTGGTCTCTTTCCCTCATATTTAACCACCGAAACCCTGTATGCACCTCTCCTTTCTTCCATACGTGCTGCATGACCCGTCCATCTCTATTTTTTATTTGATCATTCGGTTAATATTTGGGGAGGGGTGCACATCATAAAGTTTCTCTTTATGTTGCTTCTCCACTCCCCTGTTACCTTGTTCCACTTCTAAAATTCCAAACAGTATTTAAAATATTAGTTCGTGCTGCAAAGAAAAAGCATTCCTTGAATATACCGGCTAATACGATTTTGGGAAATAGTCGGTATTTACTTTGGAAATCATACGAAACCTGTAAAGAGAATTTGTGTGCAAAACACACATTCATTTTAATATTCAAGCTAGTGGTACAGTACATACAGTATTCACTGTGATTTAAAGGGTTTAGTACCAGATATTTTCTTACATGCTATACACGTGTAGTTGCATATACTAGCGAGACGCAACGTAGGCGTATTGCTCGGAATACAAACCAACCAATCGTCACCCATAGATATTGCATAAGAGATCCCTATTGTGCACAAAAAGCTGTAGATCAGAAGGATGGTCCCGCGTCCGACATTTAGCTGGCGGCAGCTGTTCTTGCGTCACTTCAGTCGGGAGCAGTGGACAGTTTATAAGTGATTTTAATTGGATAAAACATCTGATGTACTTGTCTTAAAAATCAACGGAATTTATAAAAACATTTCCGAAAACGTAACCCTTTAAACGCCGAGTTAAATCCCATCTGCCATTTGCTGGCATTATTAGGAGCTCACCATATTTTCCACGTTAGCGGGTTAAGGGTTAAGCAAATATTCCCATGGGTTGCGACACAGCTGCTCCTCCAAAACGGTGGCATGTGACATCACACCCGCGAGAATCTGGAATATGAAACATAGATGTACAAATGGTCCATCAGTATGTGGACGCGAGAGGAGGCAAATGTTTTTACCTCAGAAGAACTTACTCGCTTCAAAGTTAGCCAAACGAAGGTATCGTTGGATTCTCTGCCTCCCATTCCCCAAATCTCTCCAGATCTATCTGCAACGTTTCTATGTCACTAACATTCATGATTTTCCTATACCACTTACTTTATACAGTCGTCGGCGAAAAGTTTAATGGTTCCTCCAAATATCACTTACGAACTCGAGAAACAGAAGTGTGCCCAATACGCTCCCTTGCGGTACACCTGACTTTAGTCTGAGTTCCTCAGAAAATGTCCTCCTACTCTAACACTCTGCGAACGACCTGCAAGGAATTCCCTTACCCACACGACTACCTTCGAATCCACTTCCGAGGCCGCAATTCTGGTAAACGGCCGATCATATGGAACTGTATCGAAAGAAAATTTCGCATTTATAAGGGACAGCGAGACAAACAGTCGCTGTCAGTTGCTCAGATTATAGATGTAGTGTCGGTGTTTGATGAATGAAATGCGAGCTTGGAGCGTTGGTGGAATGACACAGGTGACGAAGGTTGCAGTACTCGGAGTAGTCTTTCCGCGTATTAGGGATCGCTGTGAACTACAGCATGTAACAAATTAAAGTTCTTTTCTTACATACCCACTGTTTACAAATCATGGTATACACGTTTTATCCATTTTTACGAAAGAACGGAAAAATCGGGTATCATTACTAGGAATTTCTTTACAAGCTGAGGACCAGTTAGCTGCACAGGAAGGACTCCGTTCCGTCGAATTAATAATCAGTACAGGGGACACAGGAACAGTAACATTGTACATCAATTATCTAGGGCTTTAATTGCTTACAATTAGTTTTACCATAAACCACCACGTTCCGGGAGGAGGGGGCTGCAAGTGAGTTCAGCACGCATGTGTCCCTTCTTATGTCGCACAGAAATTTGCTTCGGATCACGTACATGTAGTAATAAAGCTGTAGATGTGCATTCGAGAGATACCGGTTTCGAATCTCTGGCGGACTACCATATATGATGAGTAAGAATTCTTTATTTGTCAATGTCTGGGGATAGTATCTATTAGTAGCCATTAGAGTTTTCTTAAAAATACTTACAAATCATCTTTCGTGCCAGCCATGTAGTACTGAAAAATATAATTCCGGGCAGAAACTCCGACCTTTCTGTTCTTCATTATTTTCGTAACCGGCGTCCTATTAATTCCAGACTGGATGCTCTTCCGGCGGCGTAAAATGGTTGGGACAAGAGAATGACATCTCACCTCCATCTAGTGGCGAAGTTGGGGTGTATATCTACTCTTCACATTTTCATGGCATGGTATTCAAACATAGAACACAGGCTCATTAAAAGTTTTTTTTTTTTGCTTACATCTCGCACACCTAACTATAAAATTGATATATTGGATGTACAGCATGATGTAATATAGTACAATTTACTGGAATAACTGGTAACCGTGAGACGCGTTAGAGGTATGGAGAATTTGGGAGTTCGAATTAACAACCATTATTCAAACCCACACACTATTCATTTCATTCTGTTGACTGCCTTACGACAGGTTCATAGCCTCTTCCAAAGCGCGTTCTCCACACAGTGCGATCTAGTGACAAAGTATCAAATATGTATAGATATACAGTAAGAATACAATTATGTTATTTTGTCAGGTGTTATACAACGTATCAACTACATGTTTCGGCCACTTTACTTGGCCATCATCAGGCTGTACTTAGCTTACAGAGTAACTCCATTACTCTGTAAAGTAAGTATAACCGATAATGGTCAAGTAAATTGGCCGAAACATGTAGTTGTATAACACCTGATAATATAACATAGTTGTGTTCTGACTGTACATCTATACATAGTTGATACTTTATAATTTGATTGCCACAACGGGGATGACTTTCCTCAAATTGCGATCTAGTGCTTCCTCTCTGTTCCTTAAGATCAATTAGTAGCTGCATAGTCTTCTTTCTCGTACTCCCGTCACTTATATCCCTCCCTCCATCTTGCCTTCAATAACGTGTTTTACCGTAGAAGGCAGTTCCTGTGCAAGATGTGACGAATCCAGTTATGCTACCCTCTTGTTATTGTCTGAAAGATATTCCTCTCCTACTTGACTCTTCATCGTTTCTCGCACAATCTGTCCAACTAATCTTCTCCATCCTTCTGTAGCATAAAATTTAAAAACTTTCCGGGTAATTGTATTCTAGTTTCCAAACCGTCCAAGTTTCAGCACCATACAAAGCAATGTTCCAAATGTAGCATTTTACTTGTTTCTTCCTCAAATTTAAGCCCAGTGTGTTGGTGAAAAAACCTTCGTCTTATTACATGATGCTTTTACCATAGCAATCCTGGCTTTAATTTCACGTGTACATCTTGCATCATTTATCATTCTATCCGAATAGTTGAAATATTCCATTCTCATTATCTTAGATTTTTTCAAATTTATTTCCATTCCACAGTATTTTCTAATTTTAATTTGTTCATCAATCATGCCCTCTGCAGCACCGTTTCTTCCACATACACGTAAATGCACATAATAAAATAATCCAGTCTCTACTTAGAAAACTTTCAATTTACTTACTGAAAAAATCTAAACGAAATAACAAATTTTGCGGTTCCATTCTTTAGCAAACAAGACGTGTTGCATTGTTTTTTACGTGCCCTGTACGTTACAAACTAATGCATATTCGTTTTTCTTTTAATGATTTAAGGTTTTAACACTACAGACGCCAGCCGCATACACTGCATGTAGATTAAAATGAAGAGAAACATTTCGTTTCCTCGAAGGAAGAAAGTAACAAAACTGCGCTCACCATCGTGTGTGGTGTTTCAGGAATTCTCTTTATTGATCTTTAAACACTGCAGCACAAAACGTCGATCGCACAGTGGATCTGGTGCGAGCAACATTTTTCCTTCCGACAGGAGGTGTACAGGACAAAGGTAAGCACATTGCGACATATAAAACTTCCGAAGAATTGTTAACCACACAAGCAAATAGTAGCGTGTGTAAAGATCCAGTTTTCATAAACATAGCTGCAGGTTCCTACGTAAAATATAAGTAGCTACACGATACTGTTAGTAGCCTAAACAATAACCCCTTCAGGAGAGGAGACCCACGTTGCCAACATTTGGTTCCTGTTCGTACTGATGGCTGAGAAGTTTCAAAATAAAATTTTAATTAGCATCAGTTATTTAATATCAAAGTAGTTAATAACACAGAAGTTCAAATTTAAAATGTTTTTAAAATATCTCAAAAGAAACTTGTGTGATAAAATGTAAATAAGACTAACATATTTATGCTCTTAAACAAAAGGGAACAAACACCTATGTTTGCACTTAAACAAAAAATGGTCACGATACGTACGAATACATGTAATCTGTTCCAAGTTACAAATGTTTTACCATGTATTTTATTTAACACGTGCGTTCTAGCGTTATTTATGCATATCTCTAATACAATTAGCCATAACCACTTTTCCCCCCTGAAGACCATCTCACTGAAGATGTCGACCAAAACATGTAGAAGTGTCATTGTTGTTCAGTTGTTAGAATAAATATTATTCAGAATTATTGTTAACAATATACAGGGAAGACCTGGTCGTAAAAACGTTATCATACAAGTGGAAGCGTTCAGTTATACCACCTTCCTCTTTATATTATTGTAGTGATACGTTATGTAGTACAAGAAGCAGCATTGTAGACGAGTTAAATGTAATCAAAACCACTACGGCCATATTCGACGAAGTTCCAAAGATTGTTTTACTAAATTTGTACTTTCCTAACTGATTTGGCCCATCCACGTTACAAAAGCAAGCGTCCATAGTATCTCATGGATATGGGACATGTCAAATACAAAGTGACTCCATTGAACTGCTTCGGTCCCAGCAGAAGACAGAGGCCGAAAGAGAGACTTCGCGTTGTGCCGGTAAAACAGCTCTACAAATTTTGTTCACGATTTCAATATGTACTAAGCTTCAGTCTGAAGTACACGATTAAATACGAGTAACAGAGTACTCTCCATTGTTAGCATATTTCAGAATTCTAAAGGATTAATACTGCAGCACATGTATCCTCGTTCTTATCTAGTTTCTTATTAGATAAGACGCGGCACGACAGTCAAATTCCACTAGAAGTATTTTAATATTTAGCAGCAAAGTCTGCTACATTTGACACATATTCGTAAATACAAGACTGATTCCACACCGCCCTCCCCCTCGTCCCAAAGCCTTTTCTTTTTTTACTTCGAAAGTTCTGATCGAACGCCTAATTGAATTAACAATTGTGACATAAAGTCCAAATTAAGAGATCACCTGTACAACCTACGCGTTAAATGTCACAATTTATTGGCTGCTGAACATCTATTTCATTTTTCGAAGATGACACCCCGTTGTGTTTTTGTAACTCAGTTAACCCATAAACAATACAGTAATTCTGTTTTTAGAAAAATTCGCTACATGTTTCGGCCAATAAGGCGATCTGTTTTCCAAAAGTTTACAAATGAAGCCAGAACTAAATATTGAAAGAGGCCTCTCTCTTACGCATCTTTGTCCTTGTTAGTAAAAAGTATAAATCAACAGTAACATGGCTTGGAGTTGTATAAATCGTGGATGCCTCTTTTTCGAGTTGTTGGGATTCTTATAACCTGTTCTTGTAGAATTATTAAAAATTACAAAATTTTATAAAATGATCATTATTAAAAATCGATTTTTGTCTTTATGTTTGCCTACTTAAATTTCTTAAAATTGTTTGAGTGAGTACATTGAATTTTCTTATTTGAGAGTTTTATTTCATGATGTTGTTTGTCATAGTATTTTGATTGTACTGACTTTCTTTCCTCTTACTGCCTTCTTTTTTATGAGATGATGTTTTTTAATTTATTTTGTTCTGAAGCAGTGTCTACTCTCATGTAGAGTAGAACTACAATTAATATGTTATTGTTCAACAGGTAAATGCTATAAATTGACCTTACCATTAATTTGGTTATTTCTTTTTGTTTCTAAGTATATACAATCTACAAGTATTCATAATCTCTTCCAGAGGCCCAAATGAGTGTCCATAGAAAATTTAATGAACTCTTCCAGTCCTTTAGAAATTATAATTCAAACTAAAGATCTGACCTACATCTGCATGAAATGGGAAAATCATTTGGGCCTATGGAAGAGATTATGGACATATTACATATTGCAAAGAAAGAAAATCTTGTGAACACCTTGGAGAAAAATTATTTATATTGGGCCTTATTATGAATCTACATGGCCAAAAATCTGAATCAACTGTAAACTTTTGATCAAAGTCTCCAATTTAGAATTTGTAAAAAAAAAAATCTATCACAATTTTGAAGCCCCGATGCCGGGTAACAGACAATACATGTGGCCTCTAATCAAAGCCTTATTTCTAGTTTATAAAAAAAGCCTTAAAAGTATGAAACAAAGGAACATATGCAAGTGGTATTGTAATTCTAACTGGCTGCTTCCAGCCCACAGGCACAATCATGCCCATTGGCCTAATCTTGTTCACATCTTGATTTGCTTTGGGGTGGTAAATGTTTAGTAACTTGGACAATTTTTTCTTAGGCCAGAAGCACGTCACACTAAAAGCTTTATAATAAGGGCAATCTTTTGGATTCCTTTTTAACAATGTGCTAACTGTTGGTGTTCATAAAATCCCAGGGTAAATTTATATGTCATATTCCTGGCTATCATGGTCCTTTATTTGTCACTGCAAAACTGAAAGTGAAATATTTTTGAAAGGCCACCATGTTCTTATACATTCTACAGAATACTTCTATAACAACATTTGCATATTTTTTGATGATATATTGCTATAAAAAATCTCAAAATACTACTTCAGGTACCCACATCATAAGTTTCCATGTCCTTTATGTTGTTACTACCCACCACAGAAAATTAAAACAAAAGTTGACAGGAACCAAATGTACATACACAAACATACATACACATGCAAGTGGTTATGTAATATGCCAATTATCTTTTGCCTTGTGACAGTATGCAGTTTGTTAATAAGGGAATTTAAAATAAGATTATGTGTGAGTATGATCACACTACTTAACATGACATCTAGCAAGGCTGTATACCAAGAACCTTGGAGCTACTTGGGTAAATGAATATGGATGACATTCTACTGAAGAAGGGGTTGAATTCCATTTATCTAAAATATGACTACAGATGAAATTGTTTGCTTTTATAAAATTTATAACAACAATACCAATATTTTGTGCTAAGCAACTTGAATGCTGATACACTTTTGTGACTGATGACTCCTTAACAGTTTATGTTAATAAATGGCCTATACAAGTTACAGTTGTTAGTGAAATTTTATTTCATTCATATTAGTTTTTAAGTTTGAGGCTGCAGTCCAATTTGTCTCATTATCAATTCAACAGATACTTGAACTCATGAACACATACCACCTGGAGGCCAAGAACCCTTTCAAAACAGATCGTGTGAAACACGTGATTCGTTCCCTCATTGATAAGGAGCTGGATGGTGTAATGTATGATCCTGAAACATGTGCTCAGCTGTGCTTGACCCTGTCTGCAGAACTGAAATCCAGAGTCAAGCTCTTAGGGTATGATCGGTGAGTTTGTTCAAATAATTTGCGTTGTAAATAGGTTATTATTTTTATTTTATAAAACACAATGTTGGATTTTTAATGCCTCTTTTAATATAGCTCATCATTTCACTATAATATGATGGTACCATTCACAAGGCTGTTACAAAATTTGTGCTTGATTTGTCAAAATACTCAATGTTCATTTTATTGATGTTTGTATTAACTGCATCCCTTGTTCATGTTTCCCATTAAACTTTTGCTAAGGATATAAAATGTACATTCCATCGACTACATTTCCTATGTAGACATTTTTACACAGCTTAAATAACAGAAATGCATTTACAAAAGCTAACATTTTACTGGGTGGATATTTGAATATTTTTACCGTGCATATCAACTCAGGACATAATTACTACATAGTGGAAGAAGGGCAACTATAGAAGTGACTTCACTACTTTATTATCCCATGCTGAAAGCAACTCCAGCTCTAACCGGCATTAACCAAGCTTTATTGAAGATACAAAAAATTCACATGATTTTTCATTTTTCTAAATTCTTCTTACACAGATGAATATCCATATTGCAACAATGTTTCTTGGTATTAAAAACAGGCTACAATTTTTATATTTTTAAATCTACAACGAACTTCTTCAGCACTCTTCTAAAGAATTCTCTGTGGACAGGAAAATTAAGGAAGCCTGGATATCAAAGTCAGTGTAATGACTAGGCTGTGGACTGGACGATGCAGTGTTCATTTCCAAGCAGGGCCAAGAGTTTATCTCATCCAAAAATGTTCAGACTGGCTCTAGGGTCCACCAAGCCGCCTATGCAATGGTACAAATTGTTTTTTCACAGGGGTAAAGGGGCTGGGATATGAAGTTCACCAGTCATCTCCATCTGAGGTGAGGTTAAGAATGAGTGGAGTTATGCCTCTTCCCCACTGTATGCTGTCATGGCATAGACAGGGGCTCAGGATGACTAATTCCTTTCAAGGCAACTACTGTTGTTTGAAATATCACATCTTCATTTTCACTGCACAGGAATTTCTGTTTGTTTGTTTACACATAAATCAAGTTTGCTATCAACAGGGCTGACAGTTTTTACATTGTGGCTAATTTACTGCATTAACTGCAGAGGTACGGTCTACTGCGCAAGATTTGACATTCTCGCAGTGGCACCGTTGAAGATTCAAATCTTCTGGGATATTATACTCTGTCACTGGGTAAATATGTCTTGATTATTTGACAAATCATTGTGCCTGCACCTTCACAGTCAAGCCATGTATTACTAGATTGGATTGGACTATTTAAAATGAAGATGAAGGCACTATGATCCTTTGAAACATCAGAAACTATTTATCCAAAGGCACAGTATAACATTCCTGAAGACTTGAATCTCCAGGTATTATGGCATTTTTAATTGCTGTTTCAAAATTCACTAAAGATAAATCAGCCATCATGTCCACCTACTGCCAGTGTTATGTACAGATGTAGCTGTTCCTTCATTCTCTTTGTAAGACTCCTACAATATGGTGCTTATACTTACAGTCAGCTGTACTTTTCATGTGTGTTACAGATGCAAGCTAGTGTGCACAATGGAAATTGGAGAGAAATATTCACAAAGTGTGCATTCTGTGCTCAGGTTCCTCTGGGATGTTAATCGTGATAACTATGCTTTCTACACATATGAAAATACACAAATATATGCAGTGGCATGTGTATTTGGAGTTTACTATGAATAAAACTTCACTCATACTTGAGGTTCAGTGAAACATTGTCGATTATAAGAATTCACATATCTTTTAATACTTTCATATCTGTTACATTACATTTAGATTATGCAGATCCGTATATTTATTTCTTTTATGCCCAATGTTATGAAGAGAATTTTTAAATAAAATAATTTTGATGACTTATTTATTATTGTTAATGTCTCATTTCAAAAGCACAGAAGCAACTAAACTCTTGTATAGTGCTCTCTCCCAACTGCCTGTCTATTCAAAGAACTCTCTGTTCTACAGCTCATTAGAACCTTCTCCGTAACACACAATTCTGATATCGGAACCCACCCTGATCCAGCTTGATTTCATTACCCTTAAAATATGCTATTTTTGCTTTCCATCCACTACACCACTTTCCTGCACCTTACTCATTCACGTTAGTCCCTGCAATTGTGACAGCGGAATAAAAATCCAGCAGTGACTTCATTTGATTTTACTGCAGGATATGTCATCAGGTATGTTAATTTGGCTGTCCTGGCCTCTGCCTGCAACAAAAGATTGAAGGTAGGATACCTTTAGGCAGGAGCACCTACAGGATCGGATTTCTATTTTGTCCCTAATGACAGGAAGATGGTAACATTATGTTTGGCAAAAGAGACCTACAGCTTTATGTGGAATCCAGACGTTTTCTGATTCTTAGAGGTAAAGAAAGAGGAAGGCATGAACAGAAATCTGCACAAAATAAAGGCAGAACAGAACCTCAGATGTTAGCATGGAATGTCTTTATTTCACCTTCATACCATCGGGTCATTCAATCTGCATTAGATAATGTCACATTATAAAAAGGAATCAAACATTTCAGAGGAAAATGTATAAATGTTGAGATGTAATGACAACAGATGTAACTACATTCTTAACCCACTGCAATAACTCTGATTTTGGCAACATAGAAACTTCACAGAAGATTTATATACAGGCAAAAAATGACATATCTGTGGATAAATATGAGTTACATGAGATAGACATTTATTTTAAAATAAGTAAAGCATTTTTACTTCCATTTTTCACAGCCAACATCATCTAAATGACAGTCATACATCACACAGCTGTCATAATATGAAAATAAGCATATTAATATTCAGCATATTCAACATTTCTGTCACATTCCATATGAGAATGAAATATTTTTATGGCTTAAAAATATAACTTTACAGTTGTTTTAGAAATACATGACATAATGAGGACAGTTGTCAGAATTACACAGTACTTCTTAAGTCTGTCCTATTGCCTGTGGATCAAATAGATATCCTGTGAAATCAGCAACAGACTAAAACAGAAATTAATGTTTTTGTAATCACTCCTCCTATAGTTCAGAGTCATGCTATTTGTCTTTCACGTCAGTGCTTGTCATAGGGTACTGCACAGTTACTTGTAACAGGAGTTCAGAATTCACATTCTCAAAGGTATTCCTAATGATGAGATTTAAATTACAAATCAAATTTTCGACTATTTTGCTGAGTCTGCTAAATTTTACCAGATGTCACTAGTGTATGGTCCACTCACTATTATTACCACTACTAGCAACAGGTTGTGTATACTACTAGTAGATGGCAGTTTACAATGTATTACATGCATAAGTAAGAGTGTAATGTAATCTGATGGAATTATACAGGCCTGTTATGACAGCAGTTGATTGATTTTTTTTGTGTTGCTACATTCATGCATGTTGTTTTTGTCTTGTGTTTAATTTTTATATATTCATGTATTGTGCTGGCTTTGTAATTCACATTTGTGCTGTTCAGCCAGCACATTAATACACAAGTATTGAATTAATGTTGTCGTTTTGTTGTTGCTGGAAATATGCAATGCCTGACAAAGTGAATTACGTGCATGCATTCTCACGATAATGCAGTGCATTTCCAGTTGAGGTTTATCAGGTATATTCAGATACTGCCATGAACTCTTATTCTTCATCTGGCATTGACATGCACAATAATTCTAACAGCCAGTACTAACACTCAAAAATACTAAGATATTTCTATGAGCCTTGCATGTGTGCAAGCATGCATCAGTATGTATGTTTGCATGTTTGTGCTTGTGTTTCTGTGTGTGTGTGTGTGTGCGCGTGTGTATGTATGTATGTATGCATGCATGCATGTACATATGTATATATGTATGTATGTATGTATGTATGTATGCATGTATGTTCAACAAAAATCAAGTGGCCTCAAATTTTCTAAGTCCCAAACTGGAAGTCATATGATGTACAGTTGCCATCATAATTCGAGTCATTTTACTTTCCCCATATTTGAGCATTTGTGGCGTCTCTCTGTCTTCCATTCATTATGATCAATCATGCCACATATATATTAACCAAAGACACCACCATATTCACTTAATTTGAAGTTAAAATATTAATTAAATGTCATTCATTTTCTGAAACTAAACTAGGCATGTGAATCTTGTTGTTGCTTGCAGACCGTAGCGGGTTACAAGATCTGACATTGGGCTGCACAATTTAAAACACTTATGGAAAGGAATTGTTGAGTGTATGGTGCACGTGCTGGGGAGGTCTGGACTGATGATGGTTTTACTCTTGCCTTGTTTCAGGGGTGGGGTGTGGGGAGTGAAGTACTGTTGGAACAGGTGCAGCATGATTTTAGCTTTTGAAACAAGTTCATAATTCTTCTGTGTGGCCTTCTAGTAGACAATAACACATTTTCAAAAATATGCGTTTTTAAACTGATTACACTAATTATGGTGGTTATGAAAACCGAAATGCACATTTTTTAATAATAATAAAATCAAAGGCAATGAAGAGCTAATATTGGTTATTTTAAACTGTAATTTGCTTTATGATCAAAATGAAGGATGAACTGTGCCTTACCCCTGTTTAATGGTTTGTTATAAGAATATTTATTTAAGAATGTTATTTAAAGAAGTCTATATTGCTTGATAAAACTTGTTACATGATTTTAGAACACTTTTACTAAAGAATTTCTCATTAAATTAAGTCAAGGTTCTTTCAATTTTCTGGCAACTGAATCAAATTGTCTTCTGCAACTGCATTATGATAATTCACAATTTTTGAACCATGGACCAAAAAGGATATTATACCTGCTGCTGGTCGTGGATGAAAATGGAGAGTAGGACATTATCCATGGACGAAAACTGACCTGTCGTAGACAATATGGTCATTAACCTTTATATGAGTGTTGGCCCGAAACACATAACCACCTTAATCAGTGTAGTGAGTAAGATGCACATTTTTGAAAGTGTGTTATTGTCTACTAGAAGGCCACATGGAAAAGGAATTATGAACTTGTTTCAAAAGCTAAAATTGAGCTGCACCTGTTCCAACAGTATTTCACTCCCAACACCCCACCCCTGAAACAAGGCGAGAGTGAAACCATCCTCAGTCCAGACCTCCCCAACACACGCATCATACACTCAACAATTCCTTTCTGTAAATGTTTCAAATCGTGCAGTCCAATGTCAGATCTCATGACCCACTACGGTCTGCAAGCAACAACGAGATTCACATGCCTAGTTTTAGTCCCATTCGAACATGAACCCTCTAAATCAGAATGTCAGTAAACAAAGAAAAAAGAATTATGGAAAAATAACAGAAATATCTGTGTCACTCACATTTCTAACCCTGCCAATAGAGCAAAGATAACTTTTGAAACATATAATTAAATAATGGATGTGTTACTGCATAATTTAATTGAGTGTTTGTGAGTATAAAACATATTCAAAAAGAAAAAATTATATGCTGACACTGGGAATCGAACCAATGTAATTTATTTCTGAAGAGTACTGACATCATGCGTTAACACGCTCGGCTACCTCTGGGAATGGCAAACAACTACCCTTTTGCAACATCCATCTATGGAAGCAGAGCTAGCAAGCCACACGCCTCAGAAAATTAATGACATTTAATTCATGTTTTAACTTCAAATTAAGTGAATGTGTTGGTGTCTTTGGTTAATATATACGTGGCATGGTTGATTGTAATGAATGGAAGACAGAGAAATGCCACGATTGCACAAATATGGGAAAAGTAAAATGACTCGAATTATGATGGCAACTGTATGTCACGTCACTGTCTGAGCGGGACGTACAAAATATCAGGCCGCTTGATTTTTGTTGAACAGGGTGTACATCATACATACCCAGTATTATCATTAACACTGCTACACATTATCAAAGACTTGGTTTCCAGCTCTTCTGCTGCCTCTTCATATTTTTGTGACTAAAATGCGTGGATTTCTGTGCCATGTTATTGGACAACCTGTAAATATGGCTACCCCACTGCTGTGTGCAGCCACTTTCCCTCATCTTTCCCCTACCTATTCTCCTTCCAAACCACCTCTAAACTACTCCTTATCACATCACTGTTATTCCAGATGGTAAAATTCAGTTCTGGCCATAGGACAGTGCCCCTTGTAAAGTACCATGGGTAATTATGTTTTGTGTTACATTCAGTTAACCCTTGACACCAATCAGATATTTTTGGTTGCCTTCTAATTAAATCTAAACGGGCATAAGAACAGCTAGCTAAGATGCTATATTGTACATACATACTCAACAACTTGCATTTTTTTCATGTTATTAACTGATTTATTCAGCTGTTAATTTGTTAAACTTGTTTTGTGTATGTGTACTGTACACACCCTTGACACTTCCAAAGAATACATGACAAAAGGTGGATGCACTTCTAGCACAGAAAATTCAAAACTTAAATTTTCTCTTTCACATGTCAGTGTGTTCAGATTGATATCACCATGAAATTATGGCATTATTGAAACTTAAAAATAAATCATGATGCGCTTTGCACTGTATAATTCTTATGAAGAATATTCACCATGGTACAGAGTTGAAGACATCACTGAAATTATTTTAACCTCTTTATTTTACACTGCGATTTCACTAAAATGTCATGTTAAATACATAAGAATATCACAATTAATATTCATGTTTGACAAAACTTGTAACAGTCAATGGGACAATGATTACTTGAGTATCCAATTTCAAGAATTGTCTTTTGAAAAAATTAGAGTAAACACATTCAATCTCCTTACCTGGTGCAAAATTCTGGATTCACTGGCAATAACATAAACAAAAGTAGTCCCTGTTTGAATTTAAGACAGAGTGTACTACTCACACATTTAAAAATTAATGTACATTAACAGTTCCCAGTCTCAAGTCATGTAATGGAAAAGCTCAATTTATTTAGGTTACAGTTTTCTTGCCTTCATGTCCATAGTAAGTTCATAAGTAACTTGGACACCCTTTCAACTTACTAACGATTTTGTCCAATTGACATGGTGAAAGGCCAAATGGTTTAAGCACTATTGGCCTTTATTAAACTCTTCTACAAAATACTTTCCTTCTCACTATTTGAAAACAGCCTGAAGACTGTGTCAGCAGGTATATTCACCTTGGTGTCATAAATTAAGGCATATAAAAACACACAAAGTTTACATCAGAAGCTTCTGGCAATAACAAAATTATTAACAATTTACCAAATATTTTTCACATGGTATGTTGCACAAGATAAAATAGGAATTTGTATTACATTATGAAGTTCGCCAAAATACTGCTTATACTTGTTCTACATTATAAAGTACACATTAGAGGTAACTTCCATCTTTATCTCTGCTGACAAAACACAAAAACCCCCAAAATTTGATCACATGGGGCTAATATACAGTAAGTAAGAAAGAAACAAATGCCACACCTGATATATGCTTCCCATCATCTCTACAGGATACCTGACTCTGATACTATCTGCTCCCTAACATCCATAGCAGCTTTTATTGCATCCTGTTCCCGCCTGTAAAATTCAGCACTACGCACCGAGATACCTGTATAAAATAAACAAAAAAAATGCTATAAATAGACAGTTTATGTAAACTCAGATGTTCCAAATTCAAAGTATGTGCGTATACCCCATGCAGTAGTAAACAGAAGCAACTTTGATGTCAGTACTCTTCACTGTGATTTAAATATTTTTTAATATTGCAACATAACTAAAGGAAAAAAACTGGCAACACACAATAGCAATAATACACCTCAAATATGCTTATGTAACATTGCCCTCTTACATCTGAAATTCTCAAACTGCAGTACAGGGATGAAGACAGTACGCATGGCACATGATGCAGTGCAAAAACAATTATGTCTGCAGGATATCTGTACACATTTACGAAAAGGAACAATATGTATGTTATATCTTGTATTATAAGAAAAAATTACAAAGCTTAACAAAGCTTGTCAAAGTAAAAAAATTCACATTTATAACACAGCTTCACAATGCCGAGATTTCAGTAGGCATGTTAATTTATTCAGCTGTAAAAACACATACTATATCTGCAAGAGTTTTCTTCTAAGGCTCAACATTCAGTCTGCAGTAATTAGAGGTTTACTCCTTCAGCCATCACGCTTACAAAGTGCTAACAAGTCCTCTGAATCATATTTTTGGATGAAAATGTACTTCTTTTATTATTTTCTCAATATTTTCTTTAATCCAGCACTGGAATTCAAACATTCATCAGGTACATACATAAGTTTACTTGAAAAAAATTTCAACCATAAAACTGAAGAATCAAAAAACACATTTGGGGCTGTAACACTAAATATCCTAACTAGAAAACAGACATATTAGAGGCCAGGGGTGAAAAAAATGAAGAGTTTTCTGTAGCAACAAAAATTTAAATAAACTGGACCATAAAATGTTCACATTTCCAATGCATTTACTTCAAGAAATCTTCAGATTTGAATATGTAAAACAAATTACTAACCATCTAAGATGCTTGTAAGAGGAATGTGTTGTGGTCCTCTAGTGCTTGTTGAACTCCACTTATCTGGCCTTGTATCCATATTTGTAACTGAAAAAATAAATGTAAGGTGAATTGGAGTATGTACAAATTCAGGTCAAGTGAAACCTACGCCTACCATCTAATTAGGTGCTGCCTGCAAATTGGTGTTACCTACTGGAACTTTATCTTACCACATTCTTGAACAGGTGCACAAAGAGCACGAACACAATACTGGCATCTACTTAGTGGATGCACAGTGGTAAGAATCTATGTAGTTTTTACTCACTGTGCAACCAAGTACAATTTGTGGAACTGCTGTTGTGTACTGTAAGACTTCTGTGCAACAGCTGATACCTTTACAGTAGGTACCGTATTTGCCAACTATTAGTTTATGATACATTAAGAAGTGTTGCAGTAAAAACAATGTTCTTATAAACTTTGTATGTTCCATATCCATGCATTAAAGAATATTATTATACTTAATGTAACAAACCAACAAATGCACATTGATAAAATATGTTTTATTATGTATTTCTATTTACCAACATTTTTCGGCTGCTTCTGTGACCATCATCAGGGTGTCATACAAGAATTAAAACAACTATTAACTACGACATCAGGTGGTTTTAATTAGACATTATGTGCAGCTGTTTGTACATTGTTTGTATTTTTGTATGACACCCTGATTTTGGGCACAGAAGTGACTGAAACATGTTGGTAAATAATAATATATAACATACAAGGTGTGGCAATAAAGAAACCGGATTCATGCTCTAACACTTTATTGAAAAAAAATCAGACATTTGAAATGTTATCCCCTTCAATGTAGTCCCCTCCCCGATCCCTACACCGCTCCATGCGAATTTACCACTGTTGGAAGCAGTGCTGCAGGTCATCTTGTGTTAAGCTGTTCAAGAGTTGCGTCGCTTTTGCTTTCACTGCATCCACGGACTCGAACCTGGTTCCTTCGAGCGAAGACTTGATTTTCGGGAAGAGAAAAAAGTCACATGGTGCTAGGTCCGGAGAGTACGGTGGATGTTCCATCACTGGAATGTTGTTTTTCGCCAAATACCTCTTCACAGATAGCGCGTTGTGTGCTGGTGCATTGTCGTGATGAAGAATCCATGAAGCATTCTTCCACATGTCTGGTCTCCTTCGTCACACACGTTCACGGAGTGTCGTCAAAACATTTTTATAATAAACCTGATTGACATTCTGACCTTCAGGCACCCAATCAATGTAGATAACCCCCCGGATATCGAAAAAAACAATCATCATTGTTTTGAACTTCGACTTGCTCGTGCGCGCTTTCTTCTTCCTAGGGGATTGGGGGCTCTTCCAGTGCATGGATTGTCTCTTAGTCTCTGGATCATATTGAAAAATCCAAGTTTCGTCACACGTAATTACGTTTAGGAAGAAATCAGGATCATTTTCAATGTTTTCAAGAGTGTCA
>Ga0123352_10003077_pt1 | contig 23898 bp, 23 predicted proteins | sample TergutLab28metaG_FD_89700 | JGI IMG/M metagenome (GOLD analysis project Ga0123352, IMG submission 89700) | Labiotermes labralis P1 segment gut microbial communities from Petit-Saut dam, French Guiana - Lab288 P1 | ecosystem: Host-associated > Arthropoda: Insects > Digestive system > Gut ...
ATATTTCGTATATGCCTGACAATCCCACTCAAAAGCTATACCACAGTGTTGGTTTTGAGCCAACAGGGCAAGTGGTTGGCGGTGAAATTGTCGCAAGGATGAAGATTTAATTTCACAACAAGGAGAGTGGCAAAATGATAGAACTTAGACCCATATCTATACTAAGCGATAATGTTAAAGAATGTATCGAGCTTGAATTAGCACCAGAACAAATAAGCCTTGTGTCACACAACGCCGAAAGTTTAGCGCACGCATACATCGCAAACAGCCCAAGGGGATTTGGTAGCCGTGCCGTTGCTTATGCTATTTATGCAGATGATAAGATGGTTGGCTTTGTGATGTATGGTTACTTTATGCCCGAATATGATGATGATTGCAACACGGGCAAGCCCCACTACCATTTCTGGCGTTTCATGGTGGACAAAAACCACCAAGGCAAGGGGTATGGCAGGGCGGTTCTTACAAAAATCATTGAAGAAGTGAGAACAAAACCCTGTGGCGAAGCAGAGATTTTCTACACCTCTTACGAGCCTGACAATCCTATTCAAAAACTTTACCACGGCCTTGGTTTTGAAGAAACGGGTCAAGTGTCTCCTGGTGGTGAAAATATCGCAATAATGAAGATTTAATTTTGTGAAAGGAAGTGAAATTACTTGAGCGAAGCAATTAAAAAAATAATCGCCAAAACCTTTGAGGATATGGCGGCAGGGTTAGAAACAGGTAACTTTTCCGCCCCAAAAATCGGTGTTATGGTTGAAGGCAGTGAGCATGGCGAGGAAAATATGCGTGAAGGCGGAAGGCTTGCCAGTCGTCGTGGCGTTGCCCCTGTTTTTGTGAAAGATGCGGAGGAGATGGACGCAAAGCTGGCAAGTGGTGACATTGACGGGGCTGTTGCCATGCACTACAATTTCCCCATTGGCGTTGCCACCGTGGGCAAGGTTATCACCCCTGCTGAGGGGCGTGAAATGTACATTGCAACCACCACAGGCACATCTGACACTGACCGCATTGCTGCTATGGTTAAAAACGCTATCTATGGCATCATCGCCGCAAAAGCTGACGGCATTGAAAACCCAACAATTGGTATTCTGAACATAGATGGCGCTCGCAAGGTGGAAATGGCTCTGCAAGAGCTTGCCAAAGGTGGGTATAAAATCAACTTTGCCACGTCAAAACGTGATGATGGCGGGTCAATTCTCCGTGGTAATGACGCAATGAACAACCCTTGTGACATTCTTGTTTGCGACAGTTTGACGGGCAATGTTTTGATGAAGCTGTTGTCTGCATATACCACAGGCGGAAGCTATGAAGCTCTTGGTTTCGGTTATGGTCCTGGTATTGGTGAGGGCTGGGATAAGTTGGTTATGATTGTATCCCGTGCGTCAGGCTCTGCCGTGGTGGCAGGTGCGATGGAATATGCTGCTAATTTGGTTAAAGGTAAATGGCAAACCATTGCTAAAGCAGAATTTGCAGCCGCCAAAAAAGCGGGTCTTGCTGGCATTTTGCAAAAGCTAACCGCCAAACCAGAAGCATCTGGTGAAGCACCAGCTAAAGAGCCAGCAAAAGAAATTACCACCGCAGAAATTAGCGGCATCGAAATAACTGACCTTGAAGATGCCGTGCAAGTGTTATGGAGAGCGGAGATTTACGCTCAAAGTGGCATGGGTTGCACTGGTCCAGTTGTGCAAGTAAACGAAGCTAAATTAGAAGTTGCCACGAAAATCCTTGTGGAAAAGGGCTTTGTGGCAGAATAAAACATCCATAAAATCACCGCACAGCTAAAAGTTGTGCGGTGATTTAGATTGTAGGCTTCAACGTCATTGTGAGGAGCAAAGCGATGAAACGATTTCCGCTCGTGTGTCAAGGGATTGCTTCGCTACGCTCGCAATGACGATGAGGGTAGTTCGCAATTACGGTAGGGGTCTGCATCAAGCAATGTTTGAGCAAGAACTGCTTTATTTACTCTGCAACCAATTTGTTGTACACTTGTTTCACGACAAATTTTAGGAGGTACGACAATGAATATGTTGGCAATTGGTAAAAAGATTTCTGGTTTGCGGAAGCAAAGAGACATGACGCAGGTGGAGTTGGCGGACAAGCTCGGAGTTACGTATCAAGCTGTGTCTAGCTGGGAGAGAGGTAACTCTATGCCAGACATTAGTAAATTACCTGATATTTCGCAGGTATTGGGCGTGGCGATTGACGAGCTTTTGGGTAATGCCAAAACGGCACATATTGTTCAAAATATGTTAAACAGTGGTGAGGTAAGCTCGGATTTAGAGTCTTTAATTGAATTGGCACCCATTTTGAAACCCAGCCAGATGAACAGCTTGGCAAGGCAGTCTAGTGGAGGAGAAACCAAGCTGGATGCAGAAATGTTGTCAAGCTTAGCGGTTCATATGGACAGCGAAGACTTAAAGGAAGTTATTTTGCATAGTGGTGGTGTTGACGATAGAGTGATTGTGGAAATTGCCCATTATTTTTGTAGCGAAGATTTGAAGGACATTATAATGTCACCCCAAGTTGTGAGTGAGGAAGTTATTGCACAAGTCGCTTGCTATTTGGAAAGTAATGATTTGAAAGATATTATAATGTCCTCTGAAGGTGTTAGCAAGAAGGTTATTGCAACGATTGCCTGTTATATGGAAAGTGAGGATTTGAAAGAGATTTTAATGTTTCTTAAATAGGTTTTAAGGACACCCTTAGCCTGCTCCGCCACATTTAACTCAACCTCACAAAAACGACTGGTGTATTTTTGTGAGGTTGTAAATATTGTGGTTTGTGGGCGATATGTCGGTTTTATACGACAACACTATTAGCATTATGTGTAACATAATTAAATACAAAAATTTAGAGGAGGACAAATCCAAATGTCAAATGTTATTTTTTTCAATTCTTATAAGCTTAAAAAAGGAGTTTCTGTCCCTGATTTTTTGCTTGCAGTAGAAAAATTAACTAAAGAGTATGTTTCTAAGCAAGAGGGCTTTATTTCATCCGAAGTGGCGGTTGACGGAGAAACGTGGGCAGACTTTACAATTTTTGAATCTATGGAAGATGCAAAGAAATTTGCTGAGTCAAGCGACCCAGATGGTTTGTCTGAGAAGTTTTATTCTTTTATTAACATTAATAGTTGCATAACTCGCTTTTTTACGGTTGAAGCAAGGGTCGATAAGCATTAAGTCCCACGATAATTCTATTTTTATATTGGAGATGAAAGATTTTGGGTATTGAATTAAAACCAATAAGAAACCTTGTAATGGTTTCGATTATACTACATTTAGTAGGCTTGTTTGTTTCAACGGTTATGCTTGTTTTTTTACAAAGACCACTTTGGTCTCTTTTTACTGGTCAAGTTTTTCCTGAAGAAGCCACATTATTTTTCCCTCCAGCAATAGTGGTTGTGCCTATTATTGCAGTCTTTATTTTGCATTGTGGTTTGACGATGGGATTTTTAAGGATGGTTAATCATGCAGATAGCAACTTAAAGCAATTTAGCATTTTCTCTATACTTGTACTAGTTGCCGTGTCCATTGTGTTTCCGATAATATCTTTTGCTTGGAGTTATTTGCAACAATCTCTAATTGCTCATAGTGTGCCAACGGGCGATGAGTTTTTGGCGTTTATTGCAACACAACAGTTGATGGCTTTTGGTTTTGTAATTCGCAGTATTTCAATATCCATACTATTAATAGCCGCATCTATGTCATGGTATTATTGCTTCACCAAAAAGACCGAGAATAGAGAAACCAGCACATAAAATTAAAGAGCCACACCTTAACATAAGGTGTGGCTCTTTAATAATAAAGCGTCAATGCCTATTTAATTTTGAACAGACGCTTAGCGTTTTCTGTAGTTATATTTGCCACATCTTCTTTGGTTGTCCCCCAAATCTCCGCTACCTTTTCGGCAATGTATATAAGGTTTCGGCTGTCGTTGCGTTGCCCACGATTGGGGTCTGGGGACAGGTAAGGGCAGTCAGTTTCCAGAAGCAGACGGTCCCTAGGGGTAATTTCTACCACCTCTCGCAGGGTGGGGGCGTTTTTATAAGTCACAACACCACCAACGCCAATATGCCAGCCTAAATCAATGTATTTCTGGGCTTCTGCCACGCCAGAAGAAAAGCAGTGCATAACACCGCCAACTTTTTCACCAGCACCGCTTGATGATAGGATTTTGAAGGTATCTTCCGCCGCTTCACGGCAGTGGATTATTACAGGCAGTTGCAAATCCAGTGCTAAATCCAATTGTTCCTCAAAACGCTCACGTTGGACATCCCTAGGGGAATGGTCATAATGATAATCCAGACCAATTTCGCCAATCGCAACCACATTGGGGTCTTGTGACATCTTGGCAATAATTTCTAGGTCACGATAACGCAAATCTTTTGCGTTGTGGGGGTGAAAACCGAGGGCAGCGTAAACATAAGGATATTTTTGGGCAAGCTCTAATGTGGTTCGGCTGGTTTTCATGGATGTGCCAATGTTTAGAATGTAATCAATACCAGCCTTTGGCAAAATGTCGTCCAAAAGCTGGTCACGGTCTTTGTCATATTGTTCGAAGTCATAGTGGCTGTGGGTTTCAAAGTACATTTTTTATTCATCCTCTTTCTCATCGGGTTCTTTGACAAAGGGCAGGGCGTAAAAGCCTGCCATTATAAAATTAGAAGAAAATATACCAATCAATATAATATCTAGTAAAAAAATACCAGCATTTCCGCCGCCCGCTGGAACTATTATCAAAAAGTTTATGGGCAACCAAATAACTAGAGCCACCCCGCCAACGATTAAATTGAAGAAAAGCCCATTGTGCTTTACTTTCCATTTATTTTTAACAATTTTGCGTATACGCCAAGAAACAATCCACATAATACACGCCACAAAGACATATAAAACAATCATCGCTACAAAAAGTTCCATTTTGCCCTCTTTCTGCTCATCATTGGTGACTAAAACAACTTCTCTGGGTAATGCCCACTGGCAATCATTTCTTCAATTGCCTTTTGTGCAACCGCTAAATCCTCTTGATAGGTGACACCCATCCATTTATCGTCTACTGGCAAAACCTTCATTGTGGCTGTGCCAGCGTTGATTAGTTTACCTACGGTGGAATTCAAAAAATACTCCGCCTTTGGGTGGTCTAAGTTAGTTTGCAAAAAACTTGCAAAACCTTTGCCAATTTCATCAAAAATGGCGGGGGTGAAAGCAAAGGCAAGCATATTTACAATGGTATCCCGTTCTAAGATTTGGAAGGCATCGTTACAGACATTGCCTATACCCTCTGGACGCACCTCGATTTTTAACATCTCTTGGATTTTAGTTAGGTAGCCGTTCTCGGTGGTGCAAACCGCACGGGAAACGCTTCCATGTTCTGACACGGTTTGGTAAAGTTTATGACCAGGCATGGCAAAGCTGTATTCCCCACCTTTATCGGTGGTTAAAAATTGAAACATGGAGCTAAATACCCCACGTCCATAAAAATCGTCTGCAGAAATTACCATAAACGGTTCTTTGACTGTGTGCCTAGCCGCCCATAGAGCGTGGGACGTTCCCCAAGGGCGTTCCCTGTCTGCTGGGACTGCAAACCCGCTGGGTAAATCGTCAATGGTTTGCAGAGCAATTTCTACAGGTACATCCTTAATTTTTGCAGTAATGTCCTTCAAATCTTGCAAAATAGCAGGCTTTGCCACAAAAACAATTCTGTTGAATCCTGCCCTTATGGCATCATAGGCAGAAAAGTCTGCGATAATTTCCCCATGCCTGCCAATTGGCGTGATTTGCTTGGGTCCTCCAAAACGAGAACCCAAGCCTGCCGCCAAAACTACTAATGTTGCATTCATGTAATTGCCCCCTAAAATCCATCAATAATATTTTTATCTAGGGTGCGTAAAATTTCTACAGCAAGTTTAACGCCATTTTTATAGTCTGGAAGATATGCAATAGAATTTGGGCTGTGAACATGACGGGAAGGGTGGGCGATTATAATATTAGGCACACCCATTTGTGACACTTGATAAGCAGAGCCATTGGTAAAACCACCTGTACGTACTGACTCTTGTACAGGGATGCCCTTTTTCTCTGCCACATCCAAAGCGAGGCGAATAAAACGTGGGTGGGTTATCATACCAGGGTCTATATGGCGAAGCATTGGCCCTTTTTTTAGTGCCGTCTGTATCATTTCTGTAGGGGCAAAGGTGTCATCTGCTGGTGTACCCTCAAAACAAATTGCAACATCTGGCTTTACAACATTTGCTACAACCTTTGCGCCACGCATACCTACCTCCTCTTGGGCAGACAACGCACCAATTACGTTAATGCCAAGCTTTTCGGTGGCAACTTGCTCTATCACTTCGATGACGGCTGCACAACCTAGACGGCAGTCAAACGCCTTACTCATCATTATGTCGGTGGCTTGGTTATAGTTAAACTCACCAAAAGGTACAATTGGGCAGGCGACACCAATGTGATATTTTTCCATAACTTCTTCTTTAGAAGTTGCACCGATGTCGATAACCATGTCAGTTACTTTCAAGTCGCTTTCGTTGCCACCAAAATGGGGTGGGCGGGATGCCACAACGCCATATACAAACTCACCTTTACGGTTTTTGATAACCAGTTTTTGGGCAAGAAGCACAGGGGGCGACCACATACCGAGGGGCATAAATGTCAGCGTGCCGTTGTCTTTGATGGCTTGCACCATCATGCCAACCTCGTCACTGTGTGCATCCACCAACACCGTCGGCAAATCTGGATTAATGCCACCTTTTGGGTAAAAATACAGGTTGCGCATACTATCCTCAACAATTTCAACACTGTCGGGGGCGTATTTGCGGGCAACCGCCACCACATCATCCTCAAAACCAGGACACCCAAATGCACTAGTCAAATCTTTAATCAAATCAACAGAATTAATTTTGCTCATATAAATTCATCTCCTTGAGATTTTTTGTCTTATGTAACCAGTCCATTATACATCAAAAGCAAAACTGTGTCAAATATATTGTGAAATTTGGCGGGATGTGTTATACTTGTACAAAGCAATCATTCTTGATGATGGGAGATAAAATGGTATGGAAAACAAAAAATATAATTTCAAAAATTTAGAGAGTAAGTGGCGGGCAAAATGGCAAGATGTAGATATTAACCCACCCGACCCCAAAAAACCGAAACAGTACATTTTGGATATGTTTCCTTACCCTTCTGGGGAAGGGCTTCATGTGGGGCATTGGCGGGGCTATGTGCTGTCTGATGTGATAAGCCGCCACAAGTTGATGCAGGGCAATTATATCATCCACCCTATGGGTTGGGATGCCTTTGGCTTGCCTGCCGAAAATTTTGCTATTGACAACAACACCCACCCTGCAAAGGCGGTGGAGGAAAGCATTAAAATTTTTAAGCCCCAATTGGAAGCAATCGGTGCGATGTATGACTGGGAAAGGGAGCTTAACACCACAGACCCAAATTTTTACAAATGGACACAGTGGATTTTTGTGCAAATGTTCAAAAAAGGTTTAGCTTATGAGAAGGAGATGCCTTTGAATTGGTGTCCCGCTTGTAAGGTGGTGCTTGCCAACGAGGAGGCGGCAGGGGGCGAATGTGAGCGTTGTGGTGGTGTCACCAGCAAGCGAAATTTGCGTCAATGGATGCTAAAAATTACCGAATATGCCCAGCGGTTGCTGGAGGATTTAGACGGACTTGATTGGCCCGAAAAGGTTAAACGTATGCAGGCGGAGTGGATTGGCAAGTCCCATGGTGCTAAAATTGATTTTGCCATAAACGGCAGGGATGAAAAAATAACCGTGTTTACCACCCGACCAGATACCATTTGTGGTGCGACCTTCATAACCCTTGCCCCAGAGCATGAATTGGTGCAATCCCTAACCGCAGACGAACAGCGTGAAGTTGTCGAAGAATATGTTAGAGAAGCTGCCACCCTGTCCAATGTTGACAGAATGGCAGCCAAGGAAAAGACTGGCGTGTTTACAGGGTCTTTTGCCGTTAATCCTATTGACGGCAACCAAATGGAGATTTGGGTGGCAGATTATGTCCTTGCCGACTACGGCACAGGGGCTATAATGTGCGTGCCTGGACATGACGAGCGGGATTTTGAGTTTGCGAAAAAATATAACCAGCCAATACCCCAAGTGATTTCTGAAGATGGTAGCCAGATGGAGCTAACGGAGGCTTATACAGGGGACGGGGTTTTGATAAATTCTGGAAAATACAATGGTTTGACCTGTGAAGAAGCCAAGGAGCAAATTGGTATTGATTTGGAAAAGGCTGGCATCGGGAAAACCACCACAAATTACCGTTTGCGGGACTGGGTTTTTAGTCGTCAGCGTTATTGGGGTGAGCCTATCCCCCTAATACACTGCGAAAAATGCGGAGTTGTGCCTGTGCCTGATAAAGATTTGCCTGTCACCCTACCCCATGTGGATAGCTACAAACCTACCGATACAGGAGAATCCCCCCTTGCGTTGATTGAGGATTGGGTAAATACTTCTTGTCCAGAATGTTCTGCCCCTGCTAAGCGGGAAACTAACACAATGCCCCAATGGGCTGGTTCATCGTGGTATTTTTTGCGTTATTTGGATGTAAATAACAATAACGAGTTAGTAAGCAAAGAGAAGTTAGCCCCTGTGGACTATTACGTGGGTGGGGTAGAACACGCAGTTTTGCATTTGTTGTACGCACGTTTTTACACTAAGTTTTTGTATGACATTGGTGTGGTGGACTTTGAAGAACCATTTATCCGCCTGTTTAACCAAGGCATGATAACTAAGGACGGCAGTAAAATGTCAAAATCTAAGGGTAACGGGGTGTCGCCAGACGGAGTTGTAGAAAAATATGGAACAGATGCTCTGCGTATGTACATCCTGTTTGTGGGACCTCCAGAACTGGATGCGGATTGGCAAGACAACGGTCTTGAGGGGGTCTACCGTTTCCTTAACAAGTTGTGGCGTTTGGTTGTAGAAAATCTTGACAAAACAATCAGCACCACCCCAGAACTTGAGAAAGTGCGTCACAAAATGATAAAAGATATTACATGGCGTTTGGAGAATTTGTCGCTGAACACTGCTGTTTCGGGGTTTATGGAGTATACAAACACCCTAACTGAAATGGCACGGGGCGGTGGAGTGGACAAAGAAACACTGAAAGCCATTGTGACAATGATTGCCCCCTTCGCCCCCCATACCGCTGAGGAACTATGGGAAACCCTGGGACATAACATCACCGTATTCCACCAATCATGGCCACAGTACGATGAAGCCAAAACCGTGGATGATACCATTACCATGGTTATTCAGTTTAATGGAAAATTGCGGGGTGAAATGCAAGTGTCAGCAGACATCTCGAAAGACGATGCTCTAATGCAAGCAAAAGAAGCCGTTTCTGAAAAGCTGGCAGACCAGCAAATTGTCAAAGAAATTTTTGTGGCTGGCAAACTTGTTAATTTCGTGGTGAAACCTAATAAGTAGGTTTTGGTCAGCCATCAGGGGGTCAATATGGGTGATTATGTGGTGTTGGAAGGGATGATTTCGATTGTGACGGCACTTGAATGTGGCAACCGCACAATCGAAATCATTTGGATAAAGGATAAAAAGAAGCATGATAGTCAGGCGTTTTCAAAGCTACTGAAATTGGCGAAAAAGCACAATGTGACGGTTGAATATATGCCTTATAATGAAATAGAAAAGCATTTGCATGGCAAAACAAGCGGCGGCATTATTGCATTTGCATCTGAGAGGCATTTTACAACGGTCGATAAAATGTATTTGGAGGGGCAACCTTGCCGATGGGTTGCCTTGGAAGGTTTTGAAGACCCTTACAGCTATGGCAATGTTGTGCGTACGCTGTATGCCGCTGGTTTTAATGGGGTACTTACCCCACGTAGTTCGTGGAACAAAGCCGACACACTTTTGCTAAAAGCATCTGCTGGTGCAGCGGAGATGATGCCAACAGCAATAATAAATGATTACGATGAGATTATTGCCTTTGCCAAACAAAAAGGTCTAAAAATCATATGTGCGGAGCAATCACAATCCTCCGTTTCTTTGTATGATTTGCAAATCACCCCGCCCTATTTAATCGTAATAGGCGGTGAAAAGCGGGGAATTGCTAAACCGTTTGTCAATGCGGCGGATTTTCTTATAAACATACCGTATGGCAGGGCTGTCAATTATGCCCTATCAGGTGCATCTGCCGCTGCCATAATCGCATTTGAGGTATTGCGACAAGAAGTGCTTGCAAAAAAATACTAATTTTCTTGAATAAAACTACAAGGGTCATCGAACCTCTGCCTGTTTTCGTATTTGTGTGTGCGTTAAAATTGTGTTCGGATTAGACCTGTTCCAAAACCGACATTTTGTATTTTGCGGTTAAACCAAAATAGCACGTCTAACCCCCTGCAAACAACTCTTTGTAGGGGGTTCACTTTTTCGAGGGATTTGAGAAAACAAATCATTTATATTCGATAAGATAAAAAGTGAGATTAATAATGTAGAATACGAATTAACTCTATATTACTATACGCCACCATCTTCTAGGCTAAGTAAATTCCCTTCAGTATCTCTAAAGTACGCTATGTTAAAAACGAAGCCTTCCCCAGACAAAACCTTCTTTCCGATGAACTCCACACCAGCTTCTAGCCAGTTATTGTAAACGTCATCGAAATCCGCCGTATGGAAAACTGCCGATAGTGTGTCAGAAGGCTCGGTATTGCTAGGAATAACATACCCATCCACTTTTTCGCTGGCATGTTTTGCTTCATAGATGGCAAAAAAGGGTACACCATACTTATAGCTTGCAAAATTTGCATACAACCCATTTCTATCCCCTTGGATTGGTACTAGCCCTAATTTTTCGGTATAAAAATCGAAACATTTTTGAAAATCTTTTCTTACTTGCACGCAGGCAGTTACCCTGTCAATTCTCATTTAGGATTCTCCTATTCTTTGTTTTGTTTTTAGTGTGTTAGTCCCAAGACTTTTTCGTATAGCAATTCTTTCTAAGTATCGACATTGTAATTCGCCTTTTCGCATTTGTCAAGAGGATTTCTGTATTTTTGTGTGATAAAATAAACGTGGCATGGGGGTTATTGCTTGTCCATACCATTATTAAAACTTTTTCAAAATTATATCTAATATAAATCCGACATTGTGCCGATAATAAATTAAGACAGAAAAGAGAAAGGAAACAAGATTATGAAAATTATCGGAATTAACCCAATGCAAGGCATTACCCGTCCAAGTGATGTAAACACAGCCAACCGTAAAAAAGCTGTGCAAAGCGAAAAGGACAGCTATTTGCCAAGTAAAAAAGCTTTGGAAGTTTCTGTTGCCCGCAAGGCATACAAGGCAACCCCTGATGTAAATGCCGACCGTGTTGCCTCCCTTAAAGCACAAATCGAAGCGGGAACTTACGAAATTTCTCCATGGGACATTGCTTCTAAAATGGTTGATGCGAAAATCTAGGGTGCGACCCAGAATGCACCCTAGATTTTCATGCCAATGAAAGCACACCCAACTTAATATCGTAAAGCTTAATATGAAAAAATTTCCAAATTAAAAATTAAATAATAGCACAACAAAAGAGGATTAGCTTATGGCAGGATTAATAACCGACTTAATAAATGTAATAGAAGGGCAAACCGCACTTTTTAAGCAGGTTATTGCCCTTTCTTCTGGTAAAAGGGAATTTATAATCAAAAATGACATAGAGGGCTTGCGGGGTATTGTTGCAAAGGAAAATGAAATTGTGCCAAAAGCCTTAAAGGGTGACAAGGAGCGGGAACGGATAATGGCAGACATTGCCACCGTGCTGAATAAGAAAAAAGATGAACTTACCTTGTCCCTTCTGGCAGAATTAACAGAGGGACAACCCGAAAACCCCACCTATAAAATTGCTGTAGAAGAGTTTATACTAGCACTTGACGAAATGAAGGAAGCTAATGATGCAAATAAGATATTAATAGAAAGCGCACTGGAATATTTGGAGTTTAACATGAACATCGTACACTCTAGCATGGATGCGGGACCAGTGGGATACAGTGATACTTTAGACGAAGGCCATGAACCTGGAAGTTTTCTGGATACAAGGTCGTAATATCCACAACCAAGTCTTTACCTAGGGGGAAGTAAATATGAGCATGTCAGGTCTACACGCTGCTGTTAGTGGTATGAGAGCGGCACAGACTAATTTATATGTAACAGGTCATAACATGGCAAACCACTCTACCCGTGGTTTTACCCGCCAAATGGTTCACCAAGCACATTTTAACAGCAGAACCATTGGTATGTCTGCCATGCAAGGTCCAATGCAAATTGGTCTTGGTACAAGCATGAATGGTATACGCCAAGTGCGTGACCATTTTTTGGACGTTCGTTTTCGTGAAACCGTTCCACGTCTTGCCTATTGGGAAGTGCGTACTGGCGCACACATGGAAATGGACGCTATTTTTGGTGAATTGGAAGGGCATTATCGTCTGCACGTTTCTTTGGAGCAGTTGAATGCAGCTCTCAATGAGCTGATTAACGATACGCCGTCCCGTGAAACAAGGTCTAATTTTGTGGCACAAGCAAACACCTTTATTGACAGGGCAAATGCGGCACAGCGTGCCACCTTGGAATACCAAATCCAATTAGACCAAGATATTCGCCGTTCTGTTCAGCGTGTAAACCAACTTTTGACAGATATACATGATTTGAACCAGCGTATCATGCGTGAGCGTGCATTTGGGCAAAACCCTAATGATTTTATGGACTTGCGAAACAATGCACTGGATGAGCTGGCAACTATAATAGATATTACTTTTATAGAAGTACCAGGTGGCTCTGTAAATATTATGACGGCTCATGGCGGTCAACAATTGCTTATGAATGGTTTTATAAACCATCTTGGTCTGCGTCAAGCCGCCCCCATGTCGTCATTTGTTGAGCCTGTTTTCACCAGTCAAGACCGTGTGTTGGAGTTTCACGAATCTGCACCAGCGCTTTTTAACTGGAACAGCCTTTCTCGCAACTACACAATGGGTAATGGCGGACAAATGGGTAGCCTTTTGTCTATGCTAAGTAGCCGTGGTTTGACCCATACCAATTATAGAAGCCATCCAGTGGAGGAAGCCATTGACATACAAAACCGTGTAGATATGACGGGGGCAATTTCTGCCCTTATGCCCGTGGCCGTTCCACCTTCACTTGCAGATTTTAACACGATTTTAACCCAATGGAATGATTTTCTTGCCAATGCGGACTTCGGTGGTTTTGCACCGCCTAACACAAACCGCACCTTTCAGCAAGTTGTCATGTCCTCTCGTTTTGAACGTCCATCAGACATAAACGCACAAATCGCTTCTGAGCTTGCGGCACACGCACCAGGCATCAATCCTACTTCTATTGAAGATGCAAGGTTAAGTGTTGCACAGGCTTTAGCTATTGGTGATATTACAGCAGAGGAAGCGGCACAAATGAACATTTTCCTTAACAGCATGGAAAGCACCCGCCCAGGGGGCAACTTTGCCGTTGAAATTATGCAGGATTTTGACCTTGTACCCATGCGTCGCTTTGATATGAACCACGGCGTCATCCCCCAGATACAATCTCAATTTGATACGCTTGTAAACACCATGGTAAATATGTTTAACGATAACCTTACCCAGCCGTTTTATGTAAATGGTGTAAACATGGGTTTGCCACGCAACGAACACGGGTATTATCATGGGCAAATTGTACCTCCGTCCACAACCCCGTGGGACTTGCGATTATTTGTGCAAATTCGTGAAGGCGAGGGTTATACACTTGGCAATCTTCGTATTAACCCCTTGTACTCATTGCAAGGTGGTGGCTCGCATTTGCCTCTAGCCTTTGAAGGTGAGTCTGATAACCGCTTGCTACTACACATGATGAACCAATGGAACAGCCCAATTGTGCAGTTTAACAACTGGGAGCCAAAAAGCTTCAATTTCTTCTACCGTAATATGATTACGGAAATGGGTACAGGCGGGGCAGAAGCTCTTAGCCATATGAGAGCAACCGTCGAAGAAGTAGAAATGGTGCAACACCGCAGAATGAGTGTGTCTGCCGTGTCTTTGGAAGAAGAAATGGCAAGTATGATACGTTTCCAGCACGCATACAACTCGTCTGCCAGAATGATAAGTATGCTAGACAGTATGTTGGAAACTTTAATAAATGTTGGTAGATAAATAAGAGATTTTAATAAATAAGGGATTTTAATGGAAGTGCCAAGGACGGCAAAAATACTTGATAATTTAAGGAGTGAATTATATGCCTTCAGCCTTCTTTGGTCTTCATGTGGCAACATCTGCCATGCGTACATCTCGTGCTAATTTGCACACAATTTCTCACAATATTGCAAATGCAGAAACCCAAGGTTTTTCTCGTCAGGTGGCGATACAACAAGCCACAACCCCATTGCGTGGTGCAATGGGACGTGGGATGATTGGTACAGGTTCTGACATTGTAAGCATCAACCAAATTCGTAACCAATTTTTAGATGGTAAGTTTTGGGCAAACAACTCTGTCCTTGGGCAATTTAGCAAAAAGTATAATGTCCTTTCTCTGGTGCAAGGTATCTTGCACGAAGCTCCAGGGGTTGGTATTTCTCACAATGTAAATGACGTTTTTGCAAGGATTTCGGAGCTTGGCACAAATGCGGGCGACCTTACATATCGCCGTAACTTGTTGTCCAGCTTAGAAACTTTCGGCGTAACCGTAAACAATGCCTACAGCCAACTGCGTCAACAACAAGCGGACCTTAACCAAGAAATGAGTGTGGTTGTAGGTACAATTAACAGCCTTGGTCGCCAAATTACGGCACTTAACCGTCAAATATCTGTTTTGGAGCTGGATGGTAGCAATGCCAACGACCTGCGTGACCAAAGGGCGTTGCTTATCGACCAGTTATCTGGGCTTGTTAATATAGAGGTTCGTGAAATTGAAATGAACCCAGATTTTGCAGCAGGACGCACCACAGACCCGAGAGATTCTAGACGAGAGCTTCTAATTCTGATTGACGGCAACCAATTTGTGCAACATTTTAATATGAATGGGCTGGAAGTTCGCACCCGTACCCTAAGTGATGGTGTAAGCCGTGTTGCCCGTAACCCAGAAGAATATCAAGGTTTGTATGAAGTGGTTTGGTCTAATGGTCGAAGTTTTAATATGTACTCTCCAACCCTTAGAGGGGAGCTTGCAGCACTTATCAACCTGCGTGATGGTAATGGTGGCAGTTTTGGTAATTTTAACACTGCCCCAGGTTCATTTACGCTTACTAACCCCGCAGGTATGCCAGCCCCAACCGTTTTCCCTTATATTCCAGCCTTTGAAAGCCCTAACCCCAATATACTACATTTGGAGTTTGGTCCAAACAGCCGTGTAGATATGGCAAATACAGGTATTATCACCATAAGGGATGCAAATGGCATAAATCGTCAAATTAGATACACTGAATTTAGACTAGAATTTGATGCAAACGGCAACCCTGTGGCTGGTTGGTTTAATCTTTATGAAGCTGATAACCAAGCCCCACCACTAGATTTTGTTACACTTACAACTAATCCGCAAGAAATTACTGTTGGACGCACCACGTCTTATATGGGTATTCCCTACTTCATGGCGAGGCTTAACGAGTTGGTACGCACCAAAGCTGCCGCATTTAATGAAGGTAGATTTTTGAACGGTCAACCCATCAACGGGGTTACTGGGCATATGGATGCTTATGACCGCAACGGCATCCGTGCCTCTGACTTTGCGGCTGGCGGTGCTGGCTTTCTTATGTCCCACCGCACTGCTGGGGGTAACAATTTTGCTAACTTTGTACCACCTGCGGGTGCGTCTGCCAATTGGACATTTAACTATTTCAACATAACCGCTGGTAATTTTATGATAAATCCGCAACTGTTGGCAAATCCAGACCAACTGGCAGTAGCTCTTGACCCGTCAGACGTCCCTGGTGATGGCAGAGTTACCGAGGGTTGGGGTGCGATTACCGAAGAACGTGGCTTGTTTAGAGAAGGTCGTTTAGGTGACTTTATCTCCGCCATTACAGGTGACTTGGGTATCGCAGGCAGACAAGCCCAAAACTTTAGCAGAAGTTACACGGAGCTTATGACAACGGTGGAAAACCAACGCCGTGCCGTGTCTGGCGTATCTATGGACGAAGAAGTTGCCCATATGATACAACATCAACTTGTTTTCCAAGCCGCTGCCCGTCTTTTCTCTGTTATCGATAATATTTATGAAACCATGATTAACAGAATGGGAGCTTGGAGCTAATAATACTCGTAAAGTGTAGCGTATAGGGGGAAAATAAATGCGTATAACAAATTCAATGACAACAAATAGATTGCTTATGAACCTTAACCGAAATGCCAATAATGTTGACAGGCTTTTTATGCAGCTGTCCAGCGGAAAGGTTATCCAGCGTCCGTCTGACAATCCAATTGTGGCAAGCCGTGCCTTGCGTTTTCGCACCAATGTGACAGAAGTGCAACAACATCAGCGTAATGTTGCACAAGCTCAATCTTGGATGGAAGTTAGTGAGCAGAACCTGCACAATATCACAGAAATTTTAACAAGAACAAGAAGCGAATTGATGGTGCAAGGTGCTTCTGGGACGCATACCTTCCAAAACCGCCAATCTATCGGGCGTGTGGCGGAACTTATGTTTCAACAAATGAAAACGGAGCTTAATGGCACTTTTGCTGGGCGTTATGTGTTCTCTGGCTTCCGCACAGACCAGCCACCAATTATCACTCAAAACAACTTAAATTCTCCAGGTACAAACGATATTGAGTTTAGGATTTCAAAACCAATAAACCACACCAATATTCAAGATGCGGAGGTTGTGTTTTGGCGTAACCCAGCTAGCACACCACCCTATCAATTGGAAGTTATTGCGACCCATGAATGGCTAAATCGTTCAGACCGCACCCAAGACACAAACTGGGAAAACCAAGCACCAGATATTGAGGTCACTGAAATAGGCACAGCTACTTCACGTCAGGGCATTAATATTTTGCGTCTACCCTACAATCAAGTTTACGATGAAGCTACAGGTTTGCCCATTCGTGAGTTTACTCAAATGCCAGAATTTACTGTTGGTGGTGTAAATATTTTTGGAGCTGGTGAACCCGTTCCGATGAGCATTAATGGTCCTGGTAATCCTTTTGAAGAAGCCTTTGTCAACGGTACACCTGTCTTTATTGTAGAAACAGGCGAAGTGCTTATACCAGAAGGCTATATGGCTGATTTTCGTGCAGGAAATGTAGAACTGAATTACGCAATTAACGGTGTTTTCCGAGACGAATTAAACCCAGTTGTCTTTTTTGATACCGAACGTGAGTTGAACGGTCAAATCACTATGTTTAGCCAAAATAACCAAGAGTTGCAATTTGAAATGGGGGTAAACACCCATCTAACTATCAACACACAGGCTCGACATGCCGCTCCGTGGCAAATGTTTGCGGATATGAGCAGCCTAATACGTTGGGTAAACAAGGTCGAAAACCGTCCAGACTTAGACACTAATAGCGAAATCGCTGCCAGAGAGCGCGCCTTCTTCGGCGAGCAACTTTACAGCAAATTTACTAACAGCATGGCACGTTTTGATGCCCATATGCAGACGACAACAACCGAGTTTACCGCACTTGGTAGCCGTATGCAACGTATGGAGATGATTTCTGTTCGCCTAGACGAAAACGAAGACACCTTCAGAGCCTTGCGTGACGAAAACGAAAACATTGATTATATCGAAGTGCTAATGCGTCTTAATGCCGCAGAAGCGGTTTTCCAAGCTGCCATGCAAATAGGTGCCAGGGTAAACCAACTTTCCCTTGTTAATTTTATCTAGTTGTTTTCATATACGCCCCCACGTGACTAGCAGGTGGGGGCGAAAACCGTTTAAGAAAGGAGCTTTCAAATGACAATAGCCACCAAAAACTTTGGTGAAATTGAAATTAACCCTGCTGACGCAATAAACTTTGAGGAGGGTCTGCCAGGTTTTCACGAGAATAACCAATTTGTCGTGCTTTTTCAAGAACCAGAGGAGGGCGAACCCAATCCAATATCCTTCCTTCAGTCTGTTGACAACGATGAACTTTGCTTTGTATTGGTCGATATGTCAAATTTTTATCCAGAATACGCCCCATCCATTCACCCATTTATTGAGAAGGAAGAATTTGATGTGGCAACCACCGCAATATATAACATAGCCACTGTTTTTGAAGATATGTCAGACACCACCGTAAACTTAAAAGCCCCAGTGCTGATAAATTACGACAACAAACAAGGTAAACAAATTATATGTCAGGGGGATGAGTTTCCCATACGTGTCAAGTTGTTTCAGCCAAATGAAGTAGGGGAGGGGGACGAATAATGTTAGCCCTAACCCGCAGAAAAGGCGAAACCATTGTGATAGGTGACGACATTATCATCACGGTATTGTCGGTTGCAGGGGATACTGTAAAAATTGGCATAGATGCCCCAAGAAACATTCCAGTAAACCGCCAAGAAGTTTATTTGCAGATACAGGAACAAAACAAACAAGCTGCCGAAACCACAGTAAAAGATGTTTCGGAGCTTGTCAAATTAATGGTACGCACAAAAAAGTAGGGTGGGGGAATTTGCCCCACCCATTTATATAAGGAGAATAAAAATGAAATTAAAACCAATAGACCCAAAAGACCTACAAATTAACCCCATCACCATGTTTTCCCAGCGTTGGCCGCTTTTAACCGCAGGCAATAAAGAAAGTGGTTTTAACACCATGACAATTGCTTGGGGTCACATTGGCTCGATTTGGGATGGGCTTGGTCTGCCGACTGTATCCGTTTATGTTAGACCCCAACGCCATACCTTCGGTTTTATGAACCAAAATGAAATGTTTACGGTGTCGGTTTTGCCAACTGCTTTCAAAGAACAACTTACCTATCTGGGTCGCACCAGCGGGCGGGACGAGGATAAGGTGGCAAAAGTAGGACTAACCCCCGCCTTTGCCCACAATACCACCTATTTTAGTGAGGCAGAAATGGTATTTATTTGCCGAAAATTATACCAATCTCCATTAATCCATGAAAGTTTCGTGGATACGGCTGTGCGTGACCGCACCTATCCCCAAAAGGATTACCACACACAATATATTGGGGAGATAGTGGAAGTGTTGGTATAAAATTCAAAAAAGGTGGGGACAAAAGCCCCTGCCTTAGACTGATGACAAGCCCTTATGCCCGTTATTGCGAGCGAAGCGAAGTAATCCCTCGTATGCAGGCAAGAGATTGCTTCGTCGCTTCGCTCCTCGCAATGACGGACAAAATACAACACAAGGCGGGGGCAAAAGCCCTCGCCTTGTGTTTATTCAGGTTTATGTTTTTCTTTCCTTTGTTTTACTTATTCTGAGTGTAATTCTCCTCTCTGATTTGTGTCAAGGCAAATTGTGCTTGACAATGAGACCTAAGAGATGTTAGAATTATCTTAGGTCTGTTTTGGACTTGTACGGTGTTGCCTGTCTGGTATTCTGCCAAGAATTTGTGCAGACAGGCAACTTTATACAAGTCAGTCACGAATTGTAGCATGGGAGGAGGGATTTGGCTTTTGCCTTAGCCCTTATTTATATTTTACAGGCTGATTATGTAGTTGTCAAGCCTTTTTTGAAAATAATTGGAACTTTTTGCAATACCATTTTCAATCGGAATACCCTCAACTGGTAGGGGCGGGCATTGCCCGTCCTACTTATGCAGACGATACCGTACAACCCCAAGGAATAGTGCCAGCAGACATGGGGCGGGTAATGCCCGACCCTACCAAATACCCCCCACCATTGTGAGATTAAGTCGCAATGGTGGGGGTGTTATTTTGTTATCTGCTTACACGAAGGTCGTCAATAAAGAGGGTCTTTGTGGTGATTGCCGTGTCCATAATCAGCTCCATGGTGGCTATTTCCCCTTGCAACCCAGTAAAGCGGTTTGATGGTATAGGCAATATTTGCAAAACAGGTTCATAATCACCCGCAATTAGTTGAAAGATAGGTGTAAACAAGGGTGTCACAATTGGACTTGGTACACCACCAAGGTCATCAACATGGATTTGTGCGGTGTTACCCGATACATCTGTTAAACGAAGGTAGAAACCAATGTTTGCTTGGGTGGATGTTGTCAGTGACATATAGATTATATCGCCCATACCCACCGTGCCATCAGCAAAATTCATTGTAAAGGTAGGGTTTTGGTTTTCGTCGCCCCATTGCAATTGCAACACACGGTTATGGTTGTTAATTCTACCTGGCATCCGCACGATAGTCCAGCTTGATAGGTCGTGGGCGGTATATGCTACAAGTCCTGTTGTGGAATGTGTTAAATTGAAACTATTTTCAAAATCGTCCAGTAAGACAATGGTGCTGTCCATGAAGTCTATCACATAATAAGTGGCGGGTAGCCATTCTTCCCCGTGGGTAAAATATCGGAACAGGTTGGTATATTCTTGCCTGTCAAACAAAGTTGCTTCTAGGAAAGCACCTATAAGCACCTTTCCTGCCATTTTTTGTTCGTCCATGTTCATCCGCATACGGCGGTTGCCAATCATACTCATAAGACCAGAAGCGTCGTTCACCCAAATACTGTTAAACTGCCCATGGTTGGCGTGTTGTAGCCACACGCGTGCTTTTATGCCCTCGTCTGCCACGCACACACGGCGGTACATATCCGCACCCATAAAGCTAAACACATCTTTGTCATGTCCGCCGTGTATGGCAAGGTAGTTGACACCTGTAAGATATACTTCCAGCCCCGCAGGGTCGTATTGGCGATGGGTTGGGGCAATTGCGATAGCGGTGTTGATGCTGAAAGGGAAGTTAAATTCCATCATTCCGTTACTTGGGTAATGGGTCATATCTGCAAAAGCAGCCGCCAGTGCCACCGCCTCGCCACCACGGGAATGACCGATTAATACTGTCCGCTCAAAGTCAACTAATCCAAAAAATTCATGGTTAGGGTCATTGTTCCAATCATACCATTGTTGTAAATGTTCTAACAAAACAAAACCACGCACGCCGTTTTCTGGGGATAAGCCACCCATAAGCCCCATAAGGTCGTATCCGAAAGAACCATTAAGAAAGGTTTGGTCGACAGAAGCGGCAATTATGCCACGGCTCGCCAAGTGTTCACCTAGATAGCCGTAACCGTCATAAGAGTTTACCCCAGCGGTGTGATTGCCGTGAACTATCAGGGCTATGGGAAACGGACCCGCTCCCCTTGGCACCCAAACTTGTGCATTAAGGGGCATGGCACTATAGTCAAATCCTAGATTGCGGTATCGTGCGTTACCCCAGCTGTGAAGCATCTTGGAAGCATCCACGGCATTAGGGATATTGTAAAAATGCACATCAAATTCATAATTACCAGCAAGCCCAGGGTTTGCCAGTGGCACGGTTTGAGGTTGATGAAAGTTTTGCGGATGAGGCAGGGCAAGCCTTGCCACGTCTGGTCGCATATCGGGGCTAAGGGCAGGACCTGGCCAGAAAATTATAAATGAAAATGCCAAAAGCACAAGTGCAGACGCAGAAAGTCCCACGGCACGCAATACCTTTTTGTATGTACGCAAGTCTTTGTATTGCTTGGTGACAAACATAACAGCCAGATAAACCGTTATCATAAGGAAAATTAGCACATAGACCAAATAAATTGCCAAGAAGAAGGCGGTGATGGCTAGCATTATGGTTAACAGTAGCACCATAAATGTCTGCCAACGCATTTTCTTAAATGCTACAAATAACAGGGTTATGAGGGTAGCAGCTACCAGGCCCGCCCCAAGGAAGATGCCTAGAAAGGCAAGGAAAGTGCCAATGCCATAAGGGATTGACATGATAGCGAGTCCAATTACTGCAAAACCCAAAGCAACTACAAGGGTGGCAAGCAAAGCCCAACGCATAGCAGGACTAAGCCCCTTTAACAAAAAGTCCTTTAACTTAATTAATTTGTTCATAAAGCACCTCGTTTTTTATTCTATTGCAAAGATATATACGTAAAACTAAATAAAAAGTCTGTACTATCCTTTCTTGTTTTTAGGTTTGGAAGATGTTTTTTTATCATCTGCCAGTTTATCTTGTAATTCCTCAATCTCCCTGCGTGCCTTCATCAAATCGTCCGCCAAAAAGACGCTGATATAAAGAGATTTAACCATTTTGCTCATGGTCGAATTTTTATCAACATCTTCAATTTTGTCAATATGGTCTGCTATTGCATTGTACAAATCTTTCACATAATCATGCCCTTGGTCGCTGGTTATTGACAGGTTTTCTCCCAAAATGTTAAGCGTATATTTTTCTTCCACAGGTAATATCCTCCTAAAATCTTTGTTAAGATTATTTTACCACAAGGTTACATAAAAATCAATTTGAAAAAACATAATTGTTTTTTATGTTGGATTGTGATATACTATAGCGAACAAATCAATTCCATACTAGGAGGCGAAAATATGGATTATAATCCTTACAGAAAGTCAGGTATAAACGAAGGGGAAGCCCCGCAAAAGGTGGATGTGGTGGTACATACAACGCCGTTGGAAACTTTATATGCTCAAAATGAAATTGAAAAAGCTCGTCACAAGCGTCAGACGAGTAAGACCAATGGGATTATTGCAATTGTGCTTATATTGTCTTTGGTGGCTGCTCCTCTTGTGGGCATTGGGGCAGGTGCGGGAGTTAGGCTTATGAACGCCTTTGTGTTGCCCAATTTGCTGGACGATTCTGCCCAGCGTGAAGCCTTTACCTTTGACAATGTACACACCCCGATTAGGGCAGGGGAGACCCCTCTGGTTGCCCGTCAAAATTATGTTGACTTGGTAAATGCTGTTAAACCAAGTGTCGTAACCATTACGGCTACCTTGCCAGGCACTGGGATTTTCGGGCTTAACCAAGGGCAAGAGCGGGCAGGCACTGGGATTTTAATGTATGAAACGGCTTCTCGTTATTATATAGCCACAAATGCCCATGTAATTGCAGGGGCAGACAATGTAACTGTGTCAATTGAAGGTAGTACGGAAATTAGGGCTGTACCCATCGGGCGTGATGATGGTAATGACTTGGCTGTTATTGCCGTTTACAAAGCTGATGCTTTGGAGTCTGGCATTACTAGCGTTACCTTGGCACGTTTTGGGGATTCTAATCAAGTGCAGGTTGGGGAAATTGCTGTGGCAATCGGCAACGCTATGGGTGAGGGTATCTCTGTTACCAACGGTATAATCTCTGCCATTAACAACACCATTTTTGTAGACGGCATAATTTTGGATGTAATGCAGACCAATGCCGCCATAAACCGTGGTAATTCTGGCGGACCGTTGGTAAACGCTTATGGTGAGGTTATCGGCGTAAACACAGCTAAATTTGCCGAGCGGTTGGCAGAAGGTATGGGTTTTGCCATACCATCCCATGTGGCAAAGCCCATTTTGGAGGGTATTATGCGTGAGGGCTATGAGCCACGTCGTCCCATGATTGGCATAACCATGAACGACTGGACGGCTGCATATGCACAAGCTCATTTGCAAAGCCTTTTACAGCGTTATTCAGAAGATGAGTTGATAGTGCCAAACCACGGTGCGTTGGTTGCATCGGTTGTAAATGGTAGCCCAGCCTCTCATGCAGGGATGCTACGCCATGACATTATAATCGCTACAAACGGGCAGTATATAGCGGATGCAGACGCTTTAATCAGATTTATGACAGACCAACGTGTGGGCAACACGGTAATTTTTACAGTGGTGCGAAACAGTTCTGAAATATTGGAAATTCCCGTGGTGCTTGGGCCTAACTTGGCTCCGCAGTTTTAGATGACAACAAAACCGCCATTGCCCCTTTGCAATGGCGGTTTTTGGGAGAAGAAGATGAGTAGGGTTTG
>Ga0123352_10003081_pt1 | contig 23891 bp, 24 predicted proteins | sample TergutLab28metaG_FD_89700 | JGI IMG/M metagenome (GOLD analysis project Ga0123352, IMG submission 89700) | Labiotermes labralis P1 segment gut microbial communities from Petit-Saut dam, French Guiana - Lab288 P1 | ecosystem: Host-associated > Arthropoda: Insects > Digestive system > Gut ...
CTATCGGCATATTTCTTTATGTAGCCCAGGCAGTTGAACGCGTGTTAGCACCAGCCTTCGGAAACAAACTATGTTGGTTCGAGTCCCACTATCGGCATATTTCTTTATGTAGCCCAGGCAGTTCAATGCGTGTTAGCACCAGCCTTCAGAAACAAACTGTGTTGGTTCGAGTTCCACTATCGGAATATTTCTTTATGTAGCCCAGACAGTTGAACACGTGTTAGCACCACCCTTCGGAAACAAACTATGTTGGTTCGAGTCCCACTATCGGCATATTTCTTTATGTAGCCCAGGCAGTTGAACGCAGGTTAGCACCAGCCTTTGGAAACAAACTATGTTGGTTCGAGTCCCACTATTGGCACATTTCTTTGTGTAGCCCAGGCAGTTGAACGCGTGTTAGCACTAGTCTTCGTACACAAACTCTGTTGGTTCGAGTCCCACTATCGGCATATTTCTTTATGTAGCCCAGGCAGTTGAACGCGGGTTAACAGCAGCCTTCGGAAACAAACTATGTTGGTTCGTGTCCCACTACTGGCATATTTCTTTATGTGCGTATTTGAAATCTGAGTGGCTACAAATGATGGTGGAAATGAAAGCAAAAATGTGTCTGTTTTACTAATAATAAAATCGAAGGCAATGAAAAGCTGCATGAAGGGAACGTCTTCTGCAACTGCATTATGGTAATTCACAATTTTATAGCCGTGGACGGAACAGGATATCTGATGTTTGTCATGGCTGAAAAAGGAGGGTAGGGAATTACCACGATCATCATTATCATAAACATCAAGAATTGGACCCTTTAACCCGTTCCATCTACGGAGTTACAGCTGCTCACGCCAACGCTTCTTCGGTCTTCCAATTGTCCTCCTTCCTTGTGGTATGTAGTGGTATGAATTCAAAGGGATTCGCTTTTGTGACATTCTTTGCAAATGAAGAAGCCAGTTCCGTCTGTATTCAGCCGAAAACTGATCTGGCTGTGACAATACAGTCACAACCATGAGTTGAGTGGAGGCCAACAACCCTCCACAAAACAAATACTGTCATAAAAGTGAAGGTGCTGTTATTCGCTGTATGTCAGCAGTGGTTAAAGCTACACATTCTTCATTCTCATCACGATTGCTCACCATGACAGGTGTATTCGCGAACGTGTCATCGCTCTTGCTGAGAAGGGAGGGTTGCCTGCCAGCACTGCTGTGGAACTCTACGGAGTTCCCATGTCTAATGCAAGGGTATGGTTACAGAAATAACGGAGGGATCAGCAAGTTGGAAGGCGTAAGGGAACTGGGTTGTGGCGTGTTTCCAGACCAGCTGAGGATGCTGCATTAGTAGCCGAAGCTGAGACAAACCCTTTCTTCAGTGCAAGGGATCTTAAAGCTGCTACTGGCTTTCCTGGACAAAAAGACAGGATTATTTCGAAACTTAGGGCGGCAGGTCTCAAGGCACGGCATGCTGCGGTGAAGGAGCTTCTCACTGATGAACATAAACTATGCCGTTTAGCGTTTGCTGAGAGCAATGTAAATCGCAAGTGGGATAGAGTCATATTCACTGATGAATCCACATTTACCTCAGCAAATGATGGGCCGGTTTTAGTTTACAGACCTCAGGGACAGCGTTACAACCCACAGTACATGTCTACCTGCAAACGCAGTGGTCATGTGTCTGTAAACTGTTGGGGCTGGACCTCCCATAGCGGGTGGAATTCTCCATCGTATAGAGGGTCACCTGGACGGCCTGCAGTATCAGCACATTTTGCAGAACATAATGGTGCCCTCTGTACGGATGCTTTATCCCGAAGGTATAATCCATTTACAGCAAGACCACTCCTCCATTCATGATTCTCGTGTGGTTCAAGAATGACTATCACGGCTGGCCGACGTCGAACTCCTTGACTGGCCACCGCGAGGGCCTGATATGAACCCCATCAAGAATATGTGGAGTGAGGTGAAAAGGACAATGCAGGAAACCTGGCCTGTCCTCCCTCCCAGAAATAGTGATGAGTTATGGGCCCTTGTGCCAGACGTGTGGGATGAAGTTGCTTCATCTACACGTTACATTCGATCACTGATTGAGTCCATGACACTATGAATGAAATCAGTGGTCGAGGCAGAAGAGTTCTGGACTTCTTATTAAAGATACTTGAATAAAAGTAGACCAACTTGATGTCACTTATTTTATTATGTCATTTTACTGCTCAACATGTTTCAGATGTTAATACACCCATCTTCAGAAGCCTGCGACTACTTGGTGTGTTATTGCATAGGTTGTATTGTGCTTTAATGATAGAGGTTTATGCGTTAATTTATTTACTACAGCTACTGCTAGCACACGTTCAAATGCCTGGACTACATAAAGAAATATGCCAATAGTGGGATTCGAACCAACATAGTTTGTTTCCGAAGGCTACTGCTAGAACGCTTTCGACTGCCTTGGCTACATAAAGAAATATGCCGATAGTGGGACTCGAACCAACATAGCTTGTTTTCAAAGGCTACTGCTAGAACGCTTTCAACTGCCTTGGCTACATAAAGAAATATGCCGATAGTGGGACTCGAACCAACATAGTTTGTTTCCGAAGGCTACTGCTAACACGCTTTCAACTGCCTAGGCTACATAAACAAATATGCCGATAGTGGGACTCAAACAACATAGTTTGTTTCCGAAGGCTGGTGCTAACACGTGTTCAACTGCCTGGGCTACATAACGAAATATGCCAATAATGGGACTCGAACCAACATAGTTTGCTTCCGAAGGCTAGTGCTAACATGCGTTTAACTATCCGGGCTACATAAAGAAACATTCCAATAGTGGGACTCGAACCAACATAGTTTGTTTCCAAAGGATTCTCCTAGCACGTGTTCAACTGCCTGAACTACATAAAGAAATATGCCGATAGTGGGACTCGAACCAACAAAGTTTGTTTACGAAGACTAGTGCTAACACGCGTTCAACTGCCTGGGCTACACAAAGAAATATGCCGATAGTGGGACTCGAACCAACATAGTTTGTTTCCGAAGGCTCCTGTTAACCCGCGTTCAACTGCCTGGGCTACATAAAGAAATATGCCGATAGTGGGACTCGAACCAACATAGTTTGTTTCCGAAGACTGGTGCTAACACGCATTCAACTGCCTGGGCTACATAAAGAAATATGCCAATAGTGGGGCTCAAACCAACATAGTTTGTTTCCAAAGCTGGTGCTAACACGCGTTCAACTGCCTGGGCTACATAAAGAAATATGCCGATAGAGGAACTCGAACCAACAGAGTTTGTTTCCGAAGGCTACTGCTAGCATGCATTGAACTGCCTGGGCTACATAAAGAAATATGCCGATAGTGGGACTCGAACCAACATAGTTTGTTTCCAAAGGCTACTGGTAGCACACGTTGAACTGCCTGGTCTACGCCTGCTGACAATAAGAACGAAGGGTATGGTCAACTCATCCATCCTTAGTAGAAAAGCTGGCTAGCTAGCCTTGCGCCTGGGAAAGCTAATGAATTTGAATTAATGTTTTAATTTCAAGTTAAGCAAATGTATTGTTGTCTTCTGTTAACATATATGTGCAGTGTGATTGATTGTAATGAATGGTAGATGGAGAAAAGTCACTAATGCGCAAATATGGGGAAAGAAAAATGACTCGAATTATGATGGCAACTGCACCGCACATCACTGCCTGAGCAGGACCTATGAAATATGACGCCAATGGATTTTTGTTTGACTGAGTGTACCTAGAGGTAAAAGTCACAGTTTAAAAATGCAGTGTTTGGTACATAAAAGAGAACATTTTTTCAATGGCAATCAGATTCCGACAGTGCACTGTTGGCCCACATGTACAAGAAGGTTGTGAGGTAGACATGCTATAAGACAGCATCTATCTTACATACCTGACCTAAGTGGGTTCAAATGGCGAAGGTGCTGACTGCTATAACCGTTCCTCAGCCCTTGCCTTCATCCGGTTGATAAATGCCTGACCCTTGCTCTTGCGGAAATTCTCGTACGGATCATTCAAGTTGATACCCACACCTTTGTACATATCCACTTTGTCCCGGACCTGTACCCAGAAACAACCTTGGAGAAAATTACAACAAACTCACTGCACAAAAAGAGATAAATAAGCTCAGTTTCATATAGTTATTCCAACTGATACATAAATTTGAACCCATAAAGCTGAATGCCTCTGGGCACTGTGACTTTTAGATTCCTTGAAGAGACAAATGGGACGTGGACAATTTGTACCACAAAATGTACGTACATACTTTTCTTCTGAAAGGAAAAACAATGTGCTGCATTGGACATTAAAACTGAACAGTGGTTGGGCCACAGAAAAAGCCTAACATTTAAATGGCCATAAGCCAAAGGTTAACAGTGCTCAATGACCTGCAGAACTGAAGCACTGAATGAACTTGGATACTAAACGATGAGTAGGCAAAGATTTTGAAGGATGTAGTCATGGTCTATCTTCAGGGTACAATCCTGGCATTCAACTAAGACAGGAAGTACACCAAAACAGGACAGCCAATACTGTAGCAAAATCAAACGCAGGCAATTGGTGGGGCCAACCACCCTATGACAAATCTACAAATATACAAACCAACCTGGTAGCCTGTGTGTTACATATTTCAACTCCTGATTTCTGTGATAAAAGTCACAAAATTTTGCTTGGGAGAACACTTATTAAAGTTTTTCAACAGGATCTCATTTTCAACCATAACAGATAATTAACAATCCACTTACATCATTCCATACTACTAGTTGCTTTCATAACCAACGGCATAAATAATCTGATATCTGGTTAGTATATGAACTGCAGTGTTCATTGGCTAATGTGCATGACTGATTAGTATATAAACTGCATGATATTACCAAAAATCCTCTTGATTTTGACAAGAATAAACTGGATCCATTTTATGTTAAAGGTGCAGTATTACTAGATAAACCAACAGCAGTGACTCAGTGAAATGAAAATAACATTTTGGGCATGGATTTAATTCTTTTCAAAATCATTAGTCTCACTGCTAGTGTCATGGCAAAATGTTTACGTAATATCCCTCAGAGAGAGAGAAGTCCAGAATGTGAAGCTCCTAATGGTTTGGAATATCCCCTTAACAATCTTTTCCCCATCACATCAACCTCCAGAGTTTATGGCCTTTGATGATGATTGTTATACACAAGGGAAGAAAGGTTCTTCATCAACACATACAGTAACGTACAAACTATCTGTAATAAAACTGTCCAAGTATCATAACAGCACATGATACCAACATTTTCAATTCAATCTACAGTAACAATGTGCAAAGGCTGCTATTCTTATATAAACAACAGTTTCAGCTATGGTAAAACCCTGATTTTATGAGGCCACGTTTAGTGTTTTCCAAGATTTTTCACCTTTTTGTTTAGTTCTGGCCAAATGCCCACAAGAACAATGTCCTCTGGATTTTACACCCCTTTAGATGGCCCCCACAAAATACAAAATTGACGTGGTACTGTAATTTTCATCATTTCGCCGCTTTCGACACACACACACACACACATGCTCTCTCTCTCTCTCTCTCTCTCTCTCTGGGCCAAACAAAACCCTTGCAAATGCAAAATGAGACATCACATGTAAAGTGACGGGGGCAAAAAGAGGGCTCTGTTTGGAAGACAAGCATCTTCAAACCAACATTAAAACTCTGTAGTAGATCAGTGTATGGTCAAAGAATGGCATTATGCATTGATGAATCAGCTATTCAAGCAATATGTCACTATACCAACCTCTCCACCTGAGATAGGCTGCTCAATGCCTTGTTCCTTTGCACCTAAACCTGCTCCGCCCCAACCCATTTTTCGAAGCATTTGGTGACCTTTGTTACTCTCATCCAACTGTCTCTGGGATTCTGTTTTATTATACGTTGAACCTCTGTAAAATGAAATACAATATTCTGAATAAACATTTAAATAGAAGTCTCCAAAATCAGTTCACTTGACTGTTTACCAATGCATGCATGCTTTCTTCAATCTTCTGGAGTATCAGGAAGTGCAGAAAACTCAGCACCTAACAGAATCTGTAAACACTTCACTAACTTGCTGACAAGAATATGCTTTAATGCTTAGAAGTGTACCAATAATTTCAGTGTCTCTTATATCATGCTTATGCAAGTAATATCCACAACTAAACGTACCTTCTACTTGGTAATCTAAAGAAATGGAATGCCTCCCTCTTCATGAAAAGCTCTGCTGGTAATATCCCAATTAAAGCTATCCACATTCATAATACTGAATTTGAAAACTTCATACTATAGTATGAGTAACTGCAACAGTGGCATCACCAGTCACTCAAAAAGTTAAACATTGTATCGCTATACATCAGGATCCTGTAGCTGATGTTAAAGGCTATAATTTACTAACAGGAATGATGGTGGCGTCGGACTCCTTTCTGGACTACGTTGCTGAGATGGCTGGCGATTGTGTGGACTTCTTGACCGTGACCTTGAGCCTGATCTTGACCTCGACCGCGACCTACAAGATGATGATTGGGTAAGAAATTAGTTACATCCCTCTCAACATTAACATAAAGCCTCAGTGGAGTCATGATTTAGGCTTCATACTGTTAATTCAATGTCTGTTAGCCTAGTAACTTAAGCGTTTAGGGGTTGAAACAGAACTGACTGCCCTGTGACATGTCGTTTCTTAATGATCAATGGGCTACTCCATTATATCTTGATTTCATGTCTTTTATATGCCCAAGATCAGAACTCTTATTCATCATGTTTATCTCAAATGATTCTACAGGGTTTAAAGACTGATATTTATTTCTAAGTAAACTGTTCCTGTATAGAGAGGTATATGAAAGCTGAAAAATCAGAAAATATTTATAATTCTCTCCAAGCATCCATTCCTACGTCCACATAACGTAAAAGGAGATGGAAATACCCGAAGACACCTTGGATACACCCCTGCTTAACTCATCAACCATTTCTTAAAATCCACACCTCCATGGCATCATTATTCCACTAAGATCTTGCTATTCAGAAAAGAAGAGTTTCATTACAACACTGGTAATAACATTCAAAATTTGCTTGTTCTATTTTCACCAATGTTGATTTCCACAGACTTCTGAGATACAAGACATATTTATAACCTCTTATAATAAAGATTAATATAATATGTTGGCAGATATGCATAAAAACTGTGGAATGTCCCTCAAAGAAACTGTGTTTCCCCTAATATGTCAATACAACTTTCCTACTTGCTTTCATATTATCATATTTTTGTGGCACCGAAACTCTTCACATGACAGCAGAATGCAAATAAATGTTTCATAATAGTGCCCTATGGGACAGCACAACCATGCCATTTTGGATATCACCTAATGAGCAACTTCCCAATCTACTGTGAAGACAGTGAAATCTAGGTGGCTATGATTGGCTGGACATGTTGCTCAGAATGGGAGATCACAAATGCATACAGAATCCTGGTGGAGAAACTGCAAGGAGAGCTACCATATGATGACTGAGGAGACATGGCAAATAACAGAGATGATGGTCTCTTATAATGGGAGGTAAACAGTCTCCAGCAGCAGGCTTTGGTATTAGTAGTGTCACCATACCGTTCTACTGCAAAGCTAACTATTTATATTTTTTCAGAGATTGTCCACGACAACATCACAGACAGAAATAATGTAAATCTAAAGCATTTATCTCGGACACGAAGTACAAGGTACGCCTTTTTACTAGAACATTTGCGTATAGCTCTAATAAAAATTCTATTACCTATATCTTGCAAGTCAGAAGTAGATATAAAAATACAGCAGACAGAAGCAGCCACTGTGCTGCATTTATAGCTACTGAGGTCTCCAAAACATCACAAGCAATCCCAATCCATGATGTCTTAATATATATTCAAACAGCATACAGTGGAATCACAGACATGTTCTAGAAACATACCACAAGTTAAGAAGCTGGTAAGCTGCAAGGTTAAATGTGCTGTTCAGTTTCAAATGTCACTCACAGCACCATTACTAACAGGATATTGTTAGATATCTGCACTCTGGCATTTATTAACCTTTTGGCATCAGAACTAAATACCCAGTGGGAGAAGCAGAAAACCAGCTTTTAAATTGTATCTGCACGAGGAATACCATTATATGCCGTCACCTTAACCTGACATTCAGTGTTTTGAGTGTCACATGGTGTGACAAGTACACCTCACATTAGTTGTCACAGGGTTAAGGGACTCTTCAATCTAACAGAAAAATATTGTATTTTTTTTACTTATTTATTTATATATTTACTCATACATGGTATATTTAACAACTGTCAACAGCTCAGACTATACAGCATCAAATTGCATAACGATTAATAAATGATGAACTGGAAAGGACATGCAAGAAATAAGCCACAGCCCATTTTAAATGACTAACCCAGCATTTACCTGGTGGGACTGAGGAAAACCATAAAACACCTCAAGTCAGGGTAATAAGTGTACCAGTCAAAATTAATATCAAGCACCTTTCTATTACATGTCAAAGTCTTAGCACCTACTACAGCTTGCACCGGAAGAACGTTTTAGCTCTTAACCCTTCGTTTACTGCCTGGGTACACAATGTACCCAAGCATGGAATTTTCTTTAACAATTGTCGCTGGTAGAGAGTAAAAATCTTACCAATTTTTTTACTCATTCATTGAAGTCTCACTGACACAAAATAATCATAATATGGCACATATATTGTTTTTTTACATATGGTATGATTTTTAAATCAAACTGGACCATTTTGTACCCATGTGAGCAAAAAATGTCTCAAATACGTGTTCTGCCAAAACTTATTACACAAATCATCTAACATACAAGAAATGCAAGAGTGTCACCACTAGCTCCCCTACAACACAGCTGATTGACTAAAGAGCTCAGATTTTGCAGTCACATGATAGCAGCTCTCATTGCTGGAGTTGTAACTCATGATTCCACTGCCACTCCTCAGTTCAGTATAGCCTGAATCATTAGAAGGTTGAGCTTGCTTGTCTGTGAACAGTATGGATCCTTATAAAGCAAGACAGGATATGATAGAGAAAATGCTACTCAGGAAATTGAAGCCCAGTCACATACCAGTGACATATGTGACAGCAAAACTGACAGAAGTGACAATGAATATGTGCCTTGTGAACATTCTGATAAAGGAGAATGTGACGTGTCTACACCCAAAACTGATTCTGATGGAGATAATGTGACTGCATTAGATGATAGTGATGCTGACAGTGAAACAGTTGGGGGTTATGAAGCAAAAAATGAACAAATTTGGAATAACTACCCCTCTTGTGAGTTGCCACAGGAAACACAATGTAGTTATACGTAAACCAGGACTGACTGCTAATAGTGAAAATATTTCAAGTTTAGCTCAGTCCTTGAAACTCTTCATTACCAGTAACATACTGAATAAAAAATGTTATCATACTAATGCTGAGGGCAGTTCCTGAATTCCAAAAATGTGGAAAGATATCAGTTCAGTAGAGCTCTTTGCTTTCTTGGGTTGTGCATTGTTTCTGGCTTTCTGAGGACAAGAAAGGAAACAGTAGCAAAGCTGTGGACAACAAACACTGCCTATGCCAGGCCGATTTTTGGTGCAATAATGGCAAGAGAACGGTTCTTTAAAATTCTTCATGTCAATCATTTCAATGACAAAACTACAAGAAATAAATGGAGATCGAGAGACAAATTAGCTCCAATCAGAAATGTATTTTAAAGTATAATCAGCACATTTCAAATGGCATATGCACCAAATGAACACATACCTACTGATGAACAATTAGTGGTGTTAAGAGGTAAATGTCCATTCCGTGTGTTTATACAGTCAAAATCAGGAAAGTATGGGATCAAATTATGGGTTGCTGCTGATGCAAAGAATTTTATGCCTGCAACATGCAAGTATACACTGGCAAGAGTGGTGGGGTATGGGAGAAGAAGCAGGGCCTTTGAGTTGTAACAGATATAGCCTGTCACATGTATGGAACCGGAAGAGGTGTTACTACTGATAATTTCTTTACAAGTTGTGAACTAGCAAAATTCCTTTTGTCTAAGAATATGACAGTGGTTGGCACACTAAGGAAGAATAAGCCTGAAAGTCCAGCATTATTTTGCAGTGGAGATGACATCCTGGACAAGCTTGTGAGGGAATACACTTGTACGAGATCAACAAGGTGTTGGACTTTGTGGCTATTCTTGTAAATGCATTTGTATTTTGGATGCTGAAATATCCTAACTGGCAACAAAAGAAGAATAATCAGACTCCTTTATCTGCTGTCTCTGGGAGAAAAATGGTAACACCACATATAAGAAGGGCTGATAGTGGAAACATTGACAGACATACTCGCAGGGCCATTAGAGCAATGGGTGTTGCTTGCAAACAACCAGCTTCCCCTATAATTGTGAAGAAAGGTGGAGGAAGATGGCGTGGAAGTTGATTTGCCCAACAGCTAAGGACAGAAAAAACAGAATGGAAATGTTGCTATGCTCAGAATGGGTGTGCAAGGACAACTCTATCAAGACAATTCAAATAACATACGACAATTGCAAGGAACAATCATACTAGAGACAAATTTCATTCACATTTATGTTCTAAACTATATTTCCTTATAGTCTAACATTTTATGTACTTCACTCTATATAACTGCATGAAAAAATGAAAAATCTCAATAAAAGCAATATTTTGACTTCAACTGAGTAAATTGATTGAACCTTTAACAAAAAGCTGAGAAAATAATTTAAAAAATATGGGTACAAAATGTACCCAGTTCCGTAAAAGTAGGACTTTTTTTGCTCCATAATCCAAGGGTTAAACTAAACGCCTATGCACAGCTATTCTACTACTCGTACGTGTAATGATGTAAGAATAAAACACGTCCCTTCAATACTCTCGGGGTTACAGGAAGTCACAAGATTTTATAGAAAAATACAGCAGACGAAGGGCACACATGTACTCTTATCCAAGATATTCAATCAACTGGCAAGTAGGTCATAGATTTGGCAAAGAGAACTCAGGGGACAAAACACCTATTACATAGTTTGTGGGGGAAAAAAAAGTAGGCACAAAGTTAAAATCACAATTTTTTCTCATAAAATTTGTTTCTACTTACACATATTAAAGACTATTATAATGAAAGCAATTCTGTCTTCCAGGTGTGGGTAAATCCACATAACAAAGAATATGATCATATCATTATTTACCTTGAGCGTGGGTGGTATGACCGGTTTTGTCTTCTTGAGGGAGATCTTCTGTTCATATTATTATTGTTACTGTTGTTATTACTGTTGTTATTAGCATTGCTATTACTGTTGCTGGAACTGTTGGTCCTGTTGTTGTTATAATGTTTCAAACCCGAAGGCGGTGTTCTAGAGCGAGATCTAGATTTTGATTTGGACCGAGTCTTTGAATTGGAACGACTGCGACTTCGTGACTTGCTGAAAAAAAAGAAGGGGGGGAAAAAGAGATTAAACATATGTGACGCCTGCTCTGAATACAAGCACAAATGCAAAACGCATTTAAACAAAAACCTGGGGAAGTGAATGTTGGTGATGCATAAAAATCAAGATTTCATGTTACAGTGGTATTACATCAGTACATCTCTCATTCATCAATAGGGTGGTCAGTTCTTCATGGCTACACAGCATCACATCTCAGAAGACTGCAAGACAGGTAGCCCTTGTTTTATGCCCCACTGTTTTAATTTCCTTTGCCAATATACATTACTTCTTAATTTATGCCCTCTCATTTTCATTTTAACACCCTTGGTAAGCTGCATACTAGGATGCTGCCGAGAATGTATGAAAATCATAGTGCAGAACAAGGATGGGAGGCAGTAAACTCACTACAAACTGCATCTGTCACTGTTCACTCACAACTTACATCACAGTGATGTTCTGTATTGTGTATATTTGCCTTTATTGAAATATTTTCTTATTACATGAGTGAGAAACATAAATCTACATCCCCTTCTGCAACCCCCATAAAGCAGTAACAGGTATTTTGTACTGAAGTGAACTCAGGCGAACTACATCAACCTCTAAAAGGCAAATCCATTGCTAATGCCCACCATGTTCTTGGCTTGGCCAAGAGCACTGAATGTAAAATTCATGATAATGCTGAAAAAATTAAAGAAAGTGCTAATCAGGAAGTCCTCTTCTGTAACTCTAACACAGCTACCATTACAATACCACTGCCTACCTAAACACCACCAGAACCAGCAAAATGCAAACAAACTTCTTCAAGCCATCTCATGCCACATTTAAAGTAAGCAAATGCCAAGTTGTTTAAAATTCCTTTCCAATTTACATGACTCAAAATGAATATTAATCATTCACAACTGTACTAATATAACACAATAATAATGCAATTTGTACACTGTCCAACAGAAATAAAGTGCCCTGAAATTTTGTATGTTCCACTCTGGAAGTGACATCACATACAGCTGCCACCATAATTTGAGTCATTCTACTTTCCCCTATATTTGTGCATTTGTGGTGTTTCTCAGTCTTCTATTCATCACAATCAATCACACCACACATATATTAACTACAGACACCAATACATTTGCTTCATTTGAAGTTAAAACAGAAATTAAAGTTCTTTCATTTTCCGAGGCATGTGGCTAGCTATCTCTGCTGCAAACGATGGATGACGCAACAGCGTAGATGTCTACCTTAACGGGTTGTAGCTGAGCGTGTTACAGTGTGGCAAAAGTAGTTTTTGGAGACCAACTGTGTTGGTTCTAGTCCCAGGATCGGCATTTTTTTTTGATACATTTTATTCTCATTAACACTAAATTAAACTTTGCAGTAACACATCTGTTATTTAATTGTACATTTCAAAAGTTATCTGTGCTCTAATGGCAAGGCCAGAAGTGCAATCAATGCAGATATTTCTGTTATTTTATGTAATTCTTTCTTCTTTGTTTACTGGCATTCTGATGTAGATGGGTCATGTTCAAATGTGAATTAGACCAGGCATGTGAAACTTGTTGGTGCTCGAGGGCCAAGAGATCTGACGTTGAGCCATGTGATTTTCAAAATTTACAGAACTGCTGAGCATATGATGGGTGTGCTTGGGAGGAATGTGGAACAAGGGTGGTTTTACTCTTGCCATAGTTTCAGGGAGGGTGAGGTGGGGGAGTGAAGTACTGTTGGAACCAGTGAAGCTCTAACTTTAGCTCTCCAAACAAGTTCATAAGTCTTCTTCCGTGCAACCTTCTAGTAGACAATAACTGGACTTGTCCCAGTGCTACACATGTTGCAAACAGATGATAAATCAATAAAATAAATAACACATTTTTTAAAATGTTCATTTTTTAAATGTCTTACTGGCTACACTGATGATGGTTATGACAACCAAAATGCATATGTTGTAGTAGTAATGAAAAGTACGACAATGAAGAGCTTATGTTGGTTATTTTAAACTATACTTTGCTGCACATTCAAAATGATGGGTGGACTCTGCTCTAACCTGAATTTAATGCTTGTCGTAAGTATATTTACAACACGCAGTCATGAATTTGCTGAGAAATATCAAGATTCACCCAATAATCTGATAACATATTTTATGAACTTATCAAATCAAATGTTGCACAGTGCGTTAAGCAAATTTTCATTGGTTGCCATAAGAACTGAAATGGGCCTCATGCAGACCATTTCACTCCCACTTTGACGTTTGCTGTAGATAAACAAATTATGTGCAAAATATGCACGGTTGAAAGACTTTTGTTGGGTAAGATATACATCTATGTACACCGTAATGAAGAGGCTGTCATTGGTATAACTGCCCCTAACCCCTAACTATTCCTTTATTTCTTATGGGAATATTACTTGATTTGCACCTTTCAAGCTCACTTTCTCAGAAACACAACTTGGGCACAACCAGTACTTGCATGTATACTCATCATTGTAAGAATCTAAAATTTAAAAGATAACGAATGAGCACAGAATAGCATGACCAAAAACAAATAAAACAAAAAGGAAAACCTGAAATCCCTCAACTGATTTACTATCTGACCTATTGCCTTTGCAATTCCCATTCAGTTATCAACATACATGTGACAAACTTCTCTGTGATTTTTTAACAGTATAACCATTAGAACATAGTCAAAACAACTACAAGGGGGTGCTGATAAGTCCTTAGCCCGACCAGGAAGGAAACAAGCTACAGCAAACAAACTCGGGATTTAATCAACATACTCCCCATGAAGCTCAATACACTTCTTAGCCCATTGCTCTAACTTTTGCAAGCCATTCAAAAAAAATTCAGAAGGTTGTCCATCCAACCAGGTCTCCAGGGCAGCAATGACCTCCATATTGGATGAAAAATGGCAACCTTTCAGTTGTTTTTTCAGTCCAGGGAACAGGTGGTAGTCTGACGGAGCCAGATCTGGAGAATAGGGTGGGTGACCAAGACAATGGAAGCCCAGGTAGGCCAGTTTCTTCTCGGTTGCAAGTGCCCTGTGAGCCAGGGCACTGTCGTGCAACAAGACCCCTTTGGTGATCTTCCCACAGCGTTTTTCCTTCAAAATGTCCTTCAATTGCACCAGAAGAGATAAGTAATACTCTGCATTGATAGTTTGGCCCTTTGGAAGATAATGAATGAGAAGGATGCCGTCTTGATCCCAAAATATCAAAGCAAGAACTTTTCCAGCGGATTTTTGCACTCGGAATTTTTTGGGGCTGGGTGAGCCACTGTGCTACCATTCCATTCATTGTCGCTTTGTCTCCAGGTCACAGTGATATAACCAAGTTTCGTCCATGGTCACCAATCGCAACAGGAAATCATTTGGATTGCGCCAAAAAAATTCCAAAATTTGCTCAGATGACTGGCACCACTGATGTTTTTGATCCGCATTGAGGCATTTCGGGACCCACTTCACGGAGAGCTTCCTCATGTCCAAATCTTCATGAATGATGGACCCAACCCACTCACATGAGATGCCCAATTGCTCAGCTACTGATATAGCCAAAATCCGCAGGTCTTCCAAGATTAGCTCGTGAATTTGATCAACAGTCTCCGGGGTGGTCACTGTTTTGGGTTGTACAGGATGAGGCGCATTACAGGTGGAAAAATCACCACGTTTAAATTGGGCCACCCAGTTTTTGATGATGGCATACAATGATGCATGTTCCCCTAATGTTTCTTTCAGAATGGTGTGAATTTACTTCGGCATCTTGCCTTGCAGGGGAAAAAAAAGGAAGTTGATGATAGCTCATGTCTCCATGTTGTTGAAATCGCGTGTGTCACCCAACATGCTTCCTTTCAGCCTCTGTAACAAGAAAAGACTTGCATTTCGGCACAGGAACAGACCCCTCTTTCCAATGACACTACTGATCCTGTCCTACGACATCTGGAAGTCGGGCTAAAGACTTATCAGCACCCCCTTGTAAAAGCACAATAACTTAATTTCTTTTGATTTCTAGAAATAAATTTAAAAAAAAAATCATGACGACATGCCCTGAATTCCCATTATGTAACCTTGTGGATTACCAAAGATGTTGGAGGAAGAAAATATAGAACAGTTTTATGATACCTCCGATATCGTTTTTTAGGAGGTGAACGGCTTCTTGACCTCAAACGGATAATTGGCGATGGTGACCTGGAACGGTCTCTTAAACCCTCAAGGATATCATCTTCTTTTTTTTTCCTGGCTGCGTTCTTTGCTCGGTAATACTCATAAAGTCCCAGCTTCTCCCAGCCCTCACTGCCAACAAACCAAACTGGTCAGTCAATCGACAAGTTGTACAATAAAGACTCATACTTCAATACAGTACAGGATATTAAAGAGCCTTAAGTTCACTGATCTCAACTAAAAACAATGCTACATAATAGAAACCTGACAAGGTTATAATTTTCAGAATAATCACTTTCAGGCATTAACTGAAATAATAACCATTTACTTTTCTTCTTAATTACTAATAACATGCAACCTGGAAATTACAAATATTCTAATAATTCAACTAGAGCTACATCATCATCTTTCCCAGTGCTTCACTTGTGGATGTCTGTCAAATATTTTGGAAATGCAGTCATGTATCGCTTAACGATGGGGATACATACTGTGAAATGCGTCATTATGTGATTCTGTCACGGTGTGAACGTCATAGAATGTACTCACACAGACCTTGAAACCTGGCACTGACTTGGCCTCCTTATGGATGAAAGTCCTTTCAGGCACCTGTTTCCAGAATGGGGAGGTTTCATCCACATTGAAGATTTGCTCTGACAAGTAATTTTCCCCCACAATCAGCTTTTCTAGAGATTCCAAAAATTCCTACCACCATCATATATGCAATCCGTCATTGACCAAAACGTTGTTATGCAGCACATGACTGTAATCTAAAATCTGAATATACACAGGTGCACCATAATCCGTTTGCAATGCAATGACAAGGTAATGAAATTCTCCATTAGAAAATAAGTTTTTCATGTTTCAAGACTCCCTTTAAAATGAAAGGCCTAAGGTAATCTATTTTCTTACAACAAAATTAATACCACCAGAACTCTCAATGTAACAGATGCAAAGCTATTTCCACATATACCCAAGATTATAGGAACAAGTACCTACAACACTGCAGAACTTCTAACCCAATATTTTCCAATTCAAACCACTTCTGCACATAAACATACAACAATTAATTTTATTATGGATATCAGTTATGTGAAAATGTTGAATTAACAAAAACAAAGTCCCTTGGTGAATGTTTATGGTCAGTTCTACACTCTGAAGCATGAAATTCCTCCACAAAACATTTAAACATTTACTTCCTACCTCGCAGCACAGATAACACAACTTCATTAACGGTTACTGCTATTCAGAAAAATAACCGGTTTGTGAGAATAAATATACAATACAATCTGTTGGTAAAATTCAATTATTTGAAGTTGGTGGTACATGTAGTATTCACTGTATTTAAAAAAAAAATCTTAATACAGAACAACTGTAATGCCACACTTTCACAACATACAACATGTCCGTTGGTTCATGACAGTATCACAGCCAGCAATTCAACAGTCTCGTCACCTGTAAATAGGGTAAAAATGCAGTACAATGGCCTATAATATTACTGTACGTACCTCCCTCTCATTAATACCACACTGCTACATTAGAACAGAATACACGGTACTTTAAGTCTTCTGCAATAATTCTTGACACTTTTCATGAAGTTGTAACTTGCCACTTTGCAGCTTACCATGGGACTTTATCATCACATACTTTAACTCACACATTTATGTGTCCACTTGCCAATCATATTATATTAAGGAAATTTTATTCTTGCATTCTTCATCCCTTTGGCACTGAAATTAAATGGAACACACTGACCAACAAACTCCCTGTTCATGTACGTGGACACCGTACACCAGTTACAAGTGTGTTTCCATCCAACAGGGCCATACCAGAACATCCCACAATCGCCATGTATTTAGTGTCATCTTTAGCTGACCTTGGTGTTTTCAGCAGTACAATGCACATTAACTACAGATGACATTCAGCAACAAATGGTTTAATATCCCTTCCAACAAGCCTATGTGGAGAAGGCATAACACTATCGCACAACCTATTTACTGCCTTAAAATACCACTAACTCTTTTGTTCCAAGAAATAGCAGTATCATGACAATGCTCATGATCACAATTACCTATCTCTGGGTCGGTCATGGCAGGGTGGGGCATAAAATGCCTCCACGGCTGCTAACAGTCTCTCACTAGGTGGGGCAGGAGGTGGAAGTCTGATACTATCCGCATCCAACGGCTTGTACTCTCCATCCTCCAGCTGCAATCACAATACTGTTGCTCAAACTCAAGCTAACCAAATTCTAACAAAGCAAATATAATACACTACAGTTAACTTGCACATTTGAGGGGTAAGATCACAGGACTGATGGCCAATCTGTAACAAATATCACCAATTTATTTCACTTAAAATACATTTTTTACAACAAAAGATCATGAAGAGATGGTCAAAATAAGACAGCATGTGTCCACATGTATCTACAGACGTACTATGGAAAATGGTCAGGTGTAATTTTCTAATACAAAGATAAGTTGAAAGATAAATATTCCTGCCTGCTGGGATATGACACTGTATAATCTGCTTAACTATATCACTCTACATGGCATCATTATCTCCAAAGACAGACATTTTCATAAGCATGTAGAATGTTACTTGGCTACCAAATCCACAAGATGTCATATCCCTGAAGATGGAAATTTTCATCATCACCACTGTGAGGACTTCAAAACTTGCCTGAGGTGAAAGATGTTCCATAAATTCAATTCTATTACAAAGAAAAAAGAATGCTTTATTACCACCCAAAGTAAAAATCAGCATACTTTTATAATGCTGTTGCTGAAGAAAAAAACCTTTTCAACAGCAGACAACCTAATGTGGAAGCATGGAAAGAGAAATATCAGTGTGTTAAGAAAACAGTCATGCATTCATTACATGGAAATAAAATGTCACCATAGCTATTAAAAATGAGATTGCAGGCTTTTACAGCTGAAAATATTTTACTGTGGTCTTGGGGCTGGTTATCAATGACTTAAAGGAACTTCATACTTAGTCTTCACAGTTAAGTACCTGATAATGAAAGCAGAAGGTTTAAAACATGTGTTTACTCACACCTGTGTAAGCATGTGCAAATGTATATTCATGTGTGAATACATGCTTTCATGTGAACATGGCACTGTGACTTTGGTTGCCTGTTGCCCCTTCACAACATCAGTTGCGTGGTAGCACTTGCCCATGTCTGCACAAATTTGTACATTCTACCATCTCGAAATACAAGTACTTGGGAAATAGCATGTCAAATTCTGCACTTATCAAACACCATGTAAGTTGCATACTCCTTCATTACACACAAATCAAAAACACGGTTACTGAATAATTAGTTACACAAATGGGGCATAAACATGGGACAGAAAGTGCAAGCTTCCACAACCAGCACATGAGAGTGGATGTGGGAGGGAAAGATGCTGCTAAGATGCAATATGAAAAAAACATACAGCCTATATGGAAACAACACAGATGCGCCTTATTTTAAGCACAATTCCATGCAAAACCACAACACATACACAGATTTCTATATATTTCAATTGGACAATGTCCCCGACATGCCGTCACTGTACTTTGGTTAGGCAATATGTTAACCTTATTCATACATTACCTTAATGAGAGGAACCATGAGTCCTGCAGGAAGTTCAAAGTATGGTACACTAGGCATCAGTTCATCCATTGAAACTTCAGGGGGCACCTGGTTACTTACTGGAGGTAAAGGAAATCCTGGAGGTGGTTTACTCAGATCAGGAAGTTCAAGACCTAAGAAAGAAACAAATACATTGAATTGAACTTGATGAACCTAGGTGTCATTTTTAGTGAACATGAAGTTCAATTACGATGACACCTACGTTATTAACTGAACTTGTTATTTCAACTAAAGTGACATCTTGGTTATAAAACATGGTGGTAATGTTTATGTTTCATAAAAGCACAGCCTTTCTTGTTACCAGTCCCTTAGTGATTATCCTGTATAATGGAGTCACTACTCAGTTGGCACGAAGAGTCACAGTTCTTCTGTGTGTCTCTTAGTTCACTTAATAATAATTTCTTAACTCCATATGTTTACAAGATGTCTAATAGAAGGGCGATAGTGAATAATGAACTGGAAACAATCATGGCATAATATGAGTCCCGGAACTGAAGAAAACAATGAAAAAATCCTGTCTGGGCAGTATCAGCTGGGGTGGGAGTCAAACGCAGGTCTTAAGAATACAAAGCAAAAACAGTACACAATCACAACAGTACTGCTTAACAGACGACAACAAATGACTGATCTTACCCGGTGGAAATGTTGGAAGGTATCCTGGTGGAGGCTGGCTGAAGTTAATTTCTGGAGGCCCATGACTTGAAGGTACTGGTGGTCCATGTTGGGGTGGTCCTGATGGAGGACCATGCTGAGGAGGACCTGGTGGAGGACCATGTTGTGGTGGACATGTTGGTGGTCCATGCTGAGGAAGGCCTATTTCATTCTGATGTGGTGGAGGTGGAGGAGGTGGCTGCTGTGTGGCTGACAGCAGTGTCAAAGCTGGTGGTGGTTGTTGCTGCTGTGGTTGTTGTGGCTGCAGGTGGGCAGGTGGTAGAGTTTGAGGTTCTAAGAAACAAAATAAAAACTCAACAGAAGAAAGGATCAAATTTAAGGCATCTCTGCACCTTTTCCAGTCATATCATGAAACCTTCTCAATACCAAAGTTCAGGTAATGTTGAATGAATGAATAATAAACAATGAACTGGACACAATGTCAAAGTGCTCATGGCTTATTCCAAGGTCACATCCACAACTAACCTGGTGGAAATGTGATGGGAAGTGGGAACTGCCTATCCATAGCCCAGTTAGTGACACTTTCTGATGATGTTTACTTTGCCAATGGTAAACAGTCTCCATTGTGATTAAAAATGTGTTTTCCATAATGGCTTTCCACCAACAAGCCCAATAAAAGAGAACAGAATGCAACAAGTCAGTCTATGTGTTGTGTACCCTGTTGTGGTCAGCAATACGTACTGGACACACAGGTGCGTCGAGCTGCCTAATCAACTGCTTCCCCTGTGCAGAGGAACCCAAATTCAAATTCTAGTGAGAGAAGAATGTAAAAAGAGGTACAGAGTTTTCAAAACCAGGGGGATAGCTATGCAGACTCTAAACAGTGTAAACTGTACTGTCTGTGAAGGCTCAAAACCTTCCCTGATACTTGTAGCAGAAGAGTAATAAGAGCCACATTCACATCATACAATTTTGCAACAGAACATGAACTAGTGTGTGAACTTCTTGCATACTACAATGAGTAGAGTCCTTCTTGAGAAGCTAACCAGTTCTCAGGTAGTCAAGAAATTCCCTGGATTTTATGGAACCAAAGGTTCATTCCCACACTTACAAGTGCCAACCACCTGTCCCAGTCCTGAGACAGATCAATCCAGTCCATGCCCCCCACCCCATGTCCTGAAGATTCATCATAATTTTATCCTCCCATCTATGCCTGGATGTTCCAAGTAGTCTCTTTCCTTCAGGTTTCCCCACCAAAACCCTGTATATATGTCTCCTCTCCCCTGTACCTGCAACATGCCTTGCTCATCTCATTCTTCTCAATTTGATCACCTGAATAATATTTGTTTAGGAGTACAGATCATTAAGCTCATCATTATGCAGTTTTCTCCACTATCCTGTTACATCAGTAAATATTCTCCTGAGTACCATATTCTAAAATATCCTCAGCCTATGTTCCTCCTTCAATGTGAGCGACCAAGTGTGACACCTATACAAAACAACAGACAAAAGATTCTGCACCAAATAATAGCAAGCATTCCTTAACTTCAATCTGCTTTGAATTTCTACCTGACTTTTGATACATTAAGGGTTTTCCCTAATATTTGAACTCTTCCACCCTTTCCAAGGAACTATTATCAATCTTCAAACTGTGACTTCATCCTGCATTCTGATCTCGAGAAATGACCATGTACTTAGTTTTATCAGCATATACTTCTAGTTCAATCTCCTTACTAGCAAATACAAAAGTTTCTGTGTTTTTCTTTATAGTATATATGTATGCTTCCACCCAATATATTAAATCATCAGTATAAACTAGAAGATGATGCATACCATTTAATTTCAAGCCATCCTGGTTTACCTGAACCCTCCTAATGGCATACGCTAAAGCAAAGTTGAAAAGCAATGGCAATAAAGCATCTCCTTATTTCCAACCATTCTTGATTGGAACCACGTCAGACAAATGCTTGCCTACCCATATTCTGCTACTGGTTTCATTCAGACACATTTTTATTAGCCTTACCAGCTTCATGGAGAAACCAAACTCAATAAGAATATTATATAAGAACTCCCTCCTAACTGAATCAAAAGACTTCTTGAAGTCTATATAGGACTGATGTACTACTTCACTGTATTTCCATTTTTTTCTCAAGTATTTGATGAATGTAGAATGTATGATCAGTAGCTGACCTGTTGCATTGAAATCCACTATAATGGTCTTCAATAATTTCTTCTGCATATGGAGTTAATCATGACAGCAGGATGTTGGATAAAAATTTGTAAGTAGTTGACAAAAATGATATGCATTTATAATTACCACAATCTGTTTTACCACCCTTCTTATAGACAGGTACAATTATCAACTCCTTCCACTCCTCAGGTAATTCCACTTATTCCAAATAGAATTAATATGTTTATAGATCTGAGTGTGAATTGTTCTACCCCTTGCTTTAATCAATCCTGCTGGGAATTGGACATTACCTGCCGATTTGTGTCTTTTTAGTTTTTCAATAGCCATCGTAACCTCAAAGGCACTTGGCTCAGACACTAGTGGTACTGCTATATGTATTTCTGTATGCCTAACATCATTAACACCATGTACATTCAAAAGCTGAGAGAAATGGTTCCTCCACCTCGCCAAAAGCACTGTTGGAGTCTGTAACCAAATCACCCTTCTCATCCCATACCATATTAGTTCCAGGCTGCTAACCCTTCCTATAAAAGTCTCTGATATCTTTTATCTTACTGTTAGTTACAAGTTCATCAATTTTAGCTTCCAGATATTTCTTCTTATTGTTCCTGAAATGTCTGTTAGCTTCACGATTTACACTGTTTCGATAATCTACATTGCTTTAGTTTGGATCCTGTAACCACTGCATTTTAGCCTCTTTCCTTTGTTCTAAAAAATGTAAACATTCATCATCAAACCATGGTTTACGCTGCTTCAATTTGTACAGACCTAGACTCTCTTTAACTGAGGTTATGATATTCTCTTTAATGTTCTCCCAAGCCCTATTCATGTCCTTGCTATCACTTCAGCTCTCCAAAGCTGTTTGGATCTTAATCTGATACTGTTTCCTAACCTCCAACTCATTTAGCTTCCTGCTTCTGTGCTACTTGTTTATTTACTACCAATCTTTCCCTATCTTTTGTAACCACCATATGGTGATCAGTATCACAGTCAGCTCCTCTAAAAGACTGACATCGAGTATACTCGAATGCCATCTCCTGTCTATCAATATGTGATCAATCTGGTTGCAAGTCTTTCAACCAGAGGTCTAGTGTATATATGAATGTTTCAGTGCTGGAACATTGTGCTCTTAACTAGATATTTTTATGTGACAAAATATACTATTCTAACACCATTATCATTACTATCCTGACAATGACTCTCATTCTCAGCTGTCGGTTTGAAAATGTTCTCTCTCCACACGTTTGCATTAAAGTCTCCTAACAGAATTTTCATATGGTACTTACAAAAATGATTGAAAACCTGCTCTAATTCCTCACAAAAACATTCTTTTGAATCATCACTTTCTCCTCACTTGGTGCTTGTAAATTCACAATAATGATATTACACCAGTGACCTCTCAGAACTATATATGACATCCTACCACTAATCAACTCTCCTCTATTAAATGCCGATACTATTCTGTGGTGCACAAAAGATCTTGTTCCCAATTGATGATTTTCGTTTCCTTTTTCGAACTAGTGTGTAAAACAGACCACAACTGACAAAAGAATGTCATTTTGACTGTCCAAAGTGATATAAAGGAATGAAATTATGAGGAATACTGATATTGTTTTCTGAGATGTGACATCATGCAGCATGAGGAAAGGATACAGCTTGATGAGTGAGCTAATGAGAGACCGTGCAACCAGGAGAAAGTGGGGCAAAAACACCCATGGTGAAAGCTGCAAAGAAAAAAAAATCAAAAGAGGAATGGAGGGAAAAAATTCTAGAATGTAATGTAGGAGATGGAAGAAGAAAAGGGAGAGAAAGCATATTCGGGGGGGGGGGGGGGGGAGGAAAGTAAATATAATAAAAAAAATAAGACAAAAAAAAGACACCCA